>Ga0209006_10006518_pt1 | contig 10549 bp, 11 predicted proteins | sample JacPin_JW_Ref_O2_FD_188567 | JGI IMG/M metagenome (GOLD analysis project Ga0209006, IMG submission 188567) | Forest soil microbial communities from Algoma, Ontario, Canada - Jack Pine, Ontario site 1_JW_Ref_O2 (SPAdes) (version 2) | ecosystem: Environmental > Terrestrial > Soil > Boreal... | reverse complement strand
CGTGAAAGTCGAGAAGGCCTAGGGGACGCGCATGAGCCAAGCCACATTACGCGTTCAGAAGATGTCCGGACATGCGGGCACTGTCCCGGGCGACGACGCCCAGCGTGAATTCACGGTCTGCAAACTCATCGACACCACGACTTGCATCGGCTGCAAGGCTTGCGAAGTCGCATGCATGGAGTGGAACGATTTGCCGTTCGGTGAGACTGTCTTCGACAACACCTACCAGACGATGCCGGAGACGCGGTGGAATTATTGGAACCTGATCCTGTTCAACGAGCACGAAAAAGAAGACGGCTCACTGATGTGGCTGATGCGCAAGAACCAGTGCATGCATTGCGCGGAGCCTGGCTGTCTGGCGGCCTGCCCCGCAGATGGCGCCATCGTGCAGTACACCAACGGCATTGTGGATTTTCAGCAAGCCAACTGCATCGGGTGCGGCTACTGCATCACCGGCTGTCCGTTCGATATTCCGAAGATGAACCCGAAGACCAATCGCGTCTTCAAGTGCACACTGTGCGCGGATCGCGTGAGCGAAGGGCTGGAGCCGGCGTGCATCAAATCTTGTCCGACAGGTTGCTTGCATTTCGGCAGCAAGGAGGACATGAAGGATCTGGCGGAGAAACGCGCGAAGCAGCTACGCGACGACTTCAATTTCCCCCAGGCTGGCGTTTACGATCCCGCCGGAGTGGGTGGCACGGGCGTTGTTTATGTGCTGCATGACGCCACCAAGCCGGAACTTTACGGTGGACTGCCGTCCAATCCGAGTATTCCCTGGTCGGTAAGGCTCTGGAAGGGTCCGCTCAAGTGGCTGGGGAACGTCGCGATGGTGGGTGGCCTGGTAGGACTTTTCGTCCACTATCTGCGCTTTGGACCGAAGTCCCGCGAGGATGAAGACCTCCATCCGGGAGGAGAAAGCTCGTGAGTCACTCCGACCAAATGCTCCCCCACGGGCGCATTCTGCGATACGAGTTTCATGAACGACTGACGCATTGGATCGCCGCGGGTTCCTATATTTATCTGATGCTCACCGGCTTGGCGTTCTATTCGCCGTGGTGCTTCTGGATTGCGGCAATGCTGGGTGGCGGGCAGGTGTCCCGGATGTTGCATCCGTGGGCAGGCCTGATTTTCACCGGCGCCATCTTGAAGATGTTCAGCATGTGGTCGGCGCAGATGCGTCCGACAGACGCAGACAAGGCGTGGTGGGACTCGATCGGACACTACATCCGGAACGAAGACGACCAGATGCCCGCCGCCGGGCGTTACAATGCGGGGCAGAAACTCCTTTTCTGGGGCTTTATCATTTGCGGCGTATTGCTTCTCCTCAGCGGTGCGATTCTCTGGTTTCCGGAGTATGTGCCGTGGAATCTTCGGTTCCTGCGGTATCTCGCCGTATTGATTCATCCATCGGCGGCGCTGCTGACGATAGGGTTATTCCTCATCCATATTTACATGAGTGTCTTCGCGGAGCGCGGCGCATTTGGCTCGATCATTCGCGGCGACGTTTCGATGGCCTTTGCCAAGCGGTACCATCCCGCATGGTATGAAGAGATCACCGGGCAGCCGGCCGCGCCGAAGAAATGACGTCACCGCAAGCGGTAAACAACGAGTACGAAGCGCGCATTCGGCGCGCCGAGAAACTCATCGCGGAAAAGTCTTCGGCCAGCGAACTTCTTTCGTTCTACAAAAGAATTGCCAGCTTTCAAAAGGGTTTCCTAGTGCAAATCGCCGACGCAGCCTTCGAGCAGCCGGCGGCACGGCAGTTCGGTTCTGTGCGCGACGGCTTGGATCTCACACTGCTGCTTCCGCACTTTCGCACTTTCCTTTCGCTGGTGGAACAGAATGCTCCAAGCGCGCTGGCCACGGCAGCGCGGACAATCTCGGCGCTCCCTTCCGATTCCTGGATCACCCTGCTCACCTCCTATTGGGAACTTGGCGGGCTCTTCGATCAGCAGATCGGGGCGTTCGGGCAGTTTTTTCCGAGGGCTTTTCTGCAGCCTTATGCTGCATATGTCGCGGGGCGGACGGCGGCGCCGCCAGTGCTGGCGACGCCGCGGGTGTGTCCGTTGTGTGGAGGGCGGCCGCTGTTTGGAGTGCTGCGCCTCGAGGGCGATGGCGGAAAACGGTGTATGGTTTGTTCCTTCTGCGGATATGAATGGGAGTTTCGGCGGATTCTGTGTCCGACTTGCGGCGAAGAAGAAGAAAAGAAACTCCCTGTTTACGTCGCGGAACAGTTTCCGCACGTTCGTGTGGAGGTTTGCGACACCTGCAAGTTTCTTGTTCGCACGATCGACCTCACCAAGGATGGGCATGCCGTGCCAGTCGTTGATGACCTTGCGGCGATTCCGCTTACGCTCTGGGCGCACGAGCACGGCTACAGCCGGCTGCAACCAAATCTTCTCGGCAGCTGAATCTTCCCGGCAGTTAGACGAAATTGCCCGGAGGCGGTTTTGGCCCCGGCGCGCGGTGCGCTAAGGATGATGGATGTTTGTAACGGTGCCGCTGGGCGGGGCGTCTGGAGTCTCTGGGGCGACATGGAAGCTTTCGCGTTTGAGGCGCGTGTCGCCGTTGACGTAAGCGGTGATTTCCATTCCCTTCGGGAAGGTGATGTCCTTTCCGTGCATGACCGGAATGACCATGCCTGCCGTGGAGCTGGGGCCTTTGCCTTGGTCGCCGGAGCGCAAGACGGCTTGATCATTGTTCGCGAGGCGGACGCTTCTGACAAGAATACCGAGCTTCCCGCCGCGGCCGAGTGCTCTTTTTGGTTCCGCTTCGTTGACGACGCCCATGGCGTTGGCACCAATGGGAATTACGAGGAAGCCATCGATAATGACGTCTTCTGAGACTTCAAGACTCACTTCGTCGCCAACTTTGGCGTCGGCGGAAGAAAGCACTTTGTCAAGTTTCATGCGAACGGGAGTGCTATCGAGCAAGAGGAGAGTTTTGGCCAGGTCAGAGGCGCTCGAACGAGGCTCGGCGGACTTTGTGGGTTGATCGTAGAAGGTCTTCTCTCTTGTGGACTCTTTGGTGGGAGGGAGAGTCGGCTTGGCGCCCGGAGTGGTCTTGAGCTGAAGGAGGGAATCGACCGGGACGTAGCCGGTTTCACCTTTGACAGTGCGCACGCCGAAATAATTATCGTAGCGACCGGTGATTTCCACTTGCTGGCCGCATTGAAGCGTGGTGCGGACATCGAGAGTGATCAGCGAGCTGTATAGATAGACGTAGTCGCCTGGGCGGGCACACGCGACCTGCCCGAGGTCCTGCGCTTTCGAGAGTGCGGGCGCTAGAAGACAGAAAAAGAGTGCAAGAAGTATTTCGCCCGACATCTTGCGCGGCTGTGGGAGCAACTGGATTGGTGAGATCACAGCTCTATCCCACCGCAAGACGCATATCCATGGCAATAGGCCGGTCGGTAGTGCTGTACATAAAGAGATACTCCGACGGTTCGCGAACCAGATGGCCCGCGGGACCCTTGCGTTTCGCGGGGTTGGCCGAAGCAGGCGAGAGAGGTAGTCTCCTTGCAATCGTGCTTGTTCCTGGGGCAAGCTACCGTTCGCTCGAGAGGAGTCGTCCATGAAAAAAGCATTTTCGTGCCTGGCTGGCTTGTTGATTTTGGGCGTGGGGAGTCTGCGCGCGCAGACGGCGGCGCCGTCTGGCGCTTCGCTGACGGTGATCCGCGCCGGGACGTTAATCGACGGCAGTAGCGATGCTCCGCGGAAGAATCAGCTGATATTTGTGCGGGGCGAGCACATTGAGAGAGTGACGGACGGTTCTGCGCCGATTCCGCCTAGCGCGAAGGTGGTCGATCTTTCCGGGGCGACCGTGTTGCCCGGGCTGATTGATTCGCACACGCATATTTTCTTGTGGGGCGAAGAGCCTGCCAAGGGCGGGTACGACGTGAACATTCTGAAGGCGGGGATCGCGCTGCGAGCGGCTCGGGCGACGTTTGCGACCCGCCGGGCGCTCGAACAGGGCTTTACAACGTTACGTGATTTGGAAACAGAGGGTGCGGGGTACGGGGACGTGGAGATCAAGCAAGCAATTGAGGAAGGGACGATTCCAGGGCCGAGGCTTTTTTGTGCTACGCGCGCGATTTCGACGACCGGCGGCTACAATCTGGAAGATTACGCTCCGGAATTGGATATGCCGAAAGGGGCGCAACTCGTCGACGGGCCGGTGGAGGCGCGGAAGGCGGCGCGGCAGCAACTGGAGCACGGCGCGGATTGGATCAAGGTGTATATGACACATCGTTCGTGGGTGGACAAGGAGGGCAAGCTGGTTTCGCAGCCGACGCTCACGGTGGAGGAATTGAAGGCCATTGTGGATGAGACGCATGGGTGGGGGAAGAAGGTGGCGTGCCACGCTTACAACGGAATTGGTTTGCAACGAGCGCTGGACGGCGGATGCGATTCGATCGAGCACGGGCTGGAGATCACGGATGCGCAAATTGCGCAGATGAAACAACAGGGCACCTGGTATTGCCCGACGCTCGCGCCTTACTATGGCGACTGGGCGGCGGCAGATACGCCGGGTGGAAAGCGAGATCGCGCGCGCGCGGCGGTGCACGAGATTTCGTTTCGCAAGGCGCTGCAGGCGCACTTGAAAATCGTGTATGGGACCGATATGGGCGGAATTCCGTGGACGGAACCGATTGCGCAGGAATTCGGGCGCATGGTTTCGCTGGGGATGACGCCGATGGATGCGATTCAATCGGCTACTGCGCGCGCTAGCGAAATGCTGGAGATGAAGGGCGAGATTGGCGTGGTTGCGGCGGGGGCTTATGCGGATATTGTTGCGGTTTCGGGGGATCCCCTGAAGGATGTGGGAGAGCTGGAGCATGTGCATTTTGTGATGCACAACGGAAGTGTTTTCAAGAACGAGCTTGCGAAATAGTGCAGAGTGAGTCGTGAGTAGCCCGGGCAGCCTGGAATTCAATAGTTGGCGATCCGGTGTTAACCCTTGCCACACTCGACGCGAACACCCTTCCAGAACGCGACTCTGCCTTTGATTTCCGCGGCAGCAGGCTTGGGTTCAGGGTAATACCAGGCGGCGTTTTCGTTTTTCATTCCATCGACTTCGACATGGTAGTAGTGGGCTGTGCCTTTCCATGGGCAAATGGATGTGTGCGCGCTGGACTTCAAGACGTTTTTGGTGACTGCGTCGGGAGGAAAATACTGATTTCCCTCGACGACCACGGTGTTGTCGCTCTCGGCGATGACCTTGCCGCCCCAGATGGCTTTTGCCATGTTGATTGCTCCTCGTGTTCGATCGCGGAATGTGCTGATCCATCCAAGTTTATCTGAGGATTGGATGCGTCGGGGACGGAAACGGTTCGCGTAAAAACGAGCAGGAGATCGTGGCGCGTGGCACCAACGGAAGCAGGATTGGGCGGAATTGACGGACGCCGCGGAATTGCCGAGAGGGACGCTTCTGCTAGAATCGGCACGCAACTTGGAGGACAGAGATGGCCGAACAGAGTTTCCGGAGTCATGCGAAATGGGTGCCGCCGTTCCATTTTTTTGTATTGCCGGCGTTGTTGGTTAATTTGGGATTTTCGATTTACTGGTGCGTGAAGGCGTCGTTCACCGTGCGCGGAGTGCTTTCCGTGGTTGTCGCGGCGGCACTTTTCATCGGAATGGTGATGGCCCGGGTGATGGCCATGAGGGTGCAGGATCGGGTCATCCGGATTGAGGAGCGCATACGGTTCGAACGGCTGCTGCCGGCTGATCTGCACGCGCGGATCGGAGAGTTTACGATGGACCAGCTTGTGGCGTTGCGATTTGCGAGTAACGCGGAGTTGCCGGACCTTGCGCGAAGAGTGCTGGAGGAGAAGGTGAATGATCGGAAGGCGATCAAGCAGATGATCAAGGCTTGGCGGCCGGATCTTGCGCGGGCCTGATTTGGGAGTTTGCTGGACCGATGAGGCGGGGCCAACCCCGTCCCCACAAAGTATCCTTAGGGAATGACACTAGATGCTGCGGATTACGCCGCCTTCGGCGCGGACGGCTGCGCCGCTGATGGCAACAGATTGGTCGCTGGCGACGAAAGTGACAACGGCGGCGATTTCTTCGGGTGTTTCGAAACGCTTGAGGAGCGAAGTGGGGCGGGCGGATTTGAAGAATTCCTTTTCCATCTCGGCAGGTGAGAGGCCACTCTTTTTGGCCAAGCTATCGAGAAAACCAACGGCGCCTTCGGAAGCGGTGGGGCCGGGGAGGACGGAGTTTACTGTGACTCCTGTGCCGGCTACGGATTCCGCGAGACCGCGGGCGACGGCGATTTGGGCCGTCTTGGTCATGCCGTAGTGAACCATTTCGGCGGGGATTTGAAAGGCGGACTCGCTCGAGATGAAAATGATGCGGCCCCAATTGTTTTTGAGCATGCCGGGCAAATAGTGGCGGGAGAGGCGCACGCCGCTGAGGACGTTGACTTCAAAGAAGCGCAGCCACTCGGCATCGGAGATTTCTGCGAAGGGTTTGGGCTCGAAGATTCCGAGATTGTTGATCAAAACGTCGGCGTGCGGGACTTGCTTTAGGAAGGACGCAACCCCCGCGGCGTTGCCCAGATCTGCGGCGACGCCTTCGAGATCGGCGGTTTTGTGGTGTTGACCCATTTTTTCAAGCGCGGCAAGCACGCGAGCTTCGCTGCGTCCGTTTACGATGACCTTCGCGCCTTCTCGGGCGAGAGCCGTTGCGATGGCCAGGCCAATGCCTGCTGTGGAGCCGGAAACGACGGCTTTCTTGCCTTTCAGGCCAAAATCCATGGATCGAGCCTCCTCACACGCTTCCTCGGTCATCTAGCCGCAGCAACTGCCGCAGCGCCTTCGATTTCCGTAATTTCTTCGGGGGTTAGTTTCAGTTCACCGGCGCGCATGACGCCTTCGGCTTGTTGGGCGTTTCGGGCGCCGACGATTGCGCCGGTGACGGCGGGATTGCTGAGAACCCAGGCGATAGCCACTTCGCCGGGGTTGCGACCGTGACGGGCGCCGACTTTACGAAGGCGCTCGACGAGATCGATATTTTTTGAGAGGCGCGGCTCGCGAAATTCCGGGCTTTTGCTGCGGAAGTCGTCGGACGGGAGGGCGGCGGCGCGCTCGCGGGTCATTGCGCCGGTGAGCAGTCCGGAAGCCATAGGCGCGTAGGAGATGACGCCGATTCCCTGCTGTTTGCAATAAGGGAGGATTTCTTTGTCGACTTGACGGCGAATCAAGGAGTACGGGGGCTGCAAGGACACCGGCATGGCAATCTTTTCTGCGCGCTTGATCTGGGCGACGTCGAAATTGGAAACGCCGATGGAGCGAACTTTTCCTTCTTTTTCGAGGGCGGCCATGGTTCGCCAGGCTTCCTCGAGGCCGGGCCCATTGTCAGAGGGCGGCCAGTGCATTTGATAGAGATCGATCACGTCGACTTCGAGGCGGCCGAGACTGTCTTCGCACTCGCGACGGATGGATGCGGCTGTGTGGTTCTGGGTGACGTGGCCTTGGTCGTCCCAGCGAAGAACGCATTTTGTGAAGACGTAGGGGCGCGGTCCGCGCCAATCTTTCAGCGCTCGGGCTACGACTTCTTCGGAATGTCCGATGCCGTAGACGGCGGCCGTGTCGATCCAATTCACGCCGAGTTCGAGTGAGCGCTGAATGGCAGCGATGGAGTCTCTGTCCTCCTGGTGTCCCCAGGCGAAATCCCAGCCGCTGCCGCCAATGGCCCAGGCGCCATAGCCAACCGGGGTGATCTGCAAATCGGAATTGCCCAGCTTGCGCGTATCCATATTCTCTCCTCTCGCGTAGGTACGGAGCGCTGCATGGCGAGCGTTGTTTTCACCTTGAATTCTACATTTTATGAGATGAAGAAACGGCGAGTTTGGTTAAAAAACATATACGCGGGCCGAAAAACGGAGATTCAGGACTGCTTGGCGAGGGAAGCAGCGTCCAAGGAAATGGTTTCGCCATCGGGGTTTCTGATGGTGAGGCGTTGAGCGCCCGCGGCCACAGCGGGTGTTAGCGCTCCTTGAGCATCCCGGGCTGAAGGGGCCATGCCGGCGGAGAAAGCGGCCCTCCGGGAAACGCGGAGGAAAGAGGGTTTACCGGGAGGCACTTTGCGGAGAACAAGCATAGGCAGCAAAAGGGGAAAAGAGGGCGGAAAAATCGAAAGGCGGCGGAGACTGCATGTCCGCGCCGCCCCGAGGAAAACTAGAATAGAGGAGAATGGACTAGATTGTTTTCGTCGCGGGAGCCCCGACGGAAGCGTTCGAGCTCTTGGCAAACGCGTTGTTTGGGGAATCCTTCTCGGAGCTCTTGTCGATTTCGATAGAGCCTTTGAAGTAGGCGCCGTCTTCAATCATGATCCGGGCGGTGGTTAGATCGCCGTTGACGGAGCCGTCTTTCTTGATTTCGATACGGTCTTTGGCGCGAAGATTTCCCTTCACGGTGCCGTAAACCACCACCTCGCGGGCGATGATATCGGCAGTAACTTTTGCGGTAGTTCCGACCGTCAGCTTCCGCTCATCAAGCTGGATCAGTCCTTCGACCGAGCCGTCGATCAGCAGATCCTCGTTGCCGGAGATCTCGCCTTTCACATGCAGGCTGGCCCCGAGCCGCGCGGTGGCGCGGTCCGCGGTTGCACCCAATGGACGCATGGCATCTGTACTCATTGCGGGTTTATCCTCCCAGGTCGCCGGAGCGGGCTTCGGCGGCTGATTCGTTGGAAAATTTTTCTGCTCCGGTTGCGCGGATTGCGGCGTTTCCGGTTTCTTATTGCCCCACATCGGTCCCTCCCAAAGGGATAGCACCACCCCGTGCCGACAAACGCTTGGGGTATTGCAAACTGTAGTCCCCAGTAAGGCGAACGGCAAATGCAGTCTTGATGGGCCGTGCGTGAAAGTAACTGGACCTTTGGCCAGTGCGTTCGTCCTGTGTTCGCGGTTAAGTTTGGGTAAATTTCTTGGCACCAGTCGAGACGAGGACCGGAATTCGAAATGTCTGGGAGATTAGGAGCTTGGCCTTTCCGGGACTGGTTGCCTGGCCAAGAAATCTGCCTGAAATCTTTTTGAGTAGGAATCCAAGAGTTCTTCGATGCGTTCGGGACGGGGCGATTTTAGGACGAAACCCGCGTGATGATATTTCCCGATGCGGTAGACGATTTCGGGATCGTTGTAGGCGGAAGTGTCGGGGCGTTCCTGGCGGGCAAGTGAGACAATCACGCCGGAGTAGTCGTTGCTGGTGTGGGGCAGTTGGTAGGGCTGCTTCCCTGCCCCCACTTCGAGCCGCGCCCACTCGCGCCATAAATTGACGCCGGTAGCGGCTTCAACGACATCCGAGATATACGCGCCGCCGACGCGCGCGGCGACTTCGAGAAAATAGAATTTTCCATCGGAGTGGGCCTTCAGGAACTCCGCGTGGGTGACGCCTCGGAGGAAGCCGAGCTCCTCGAGAACTTTGCGATTGATGTCCAGGAGGGCTGGCACTTCGGGTGAATCGCGGGGGAGTGTGCGAGTGGTAAAAACGCCGCCCTGGTGGGAGGTCTCGAGCGGAGGCGCGCCGTAGGCGTGGGCTTCGGCGAAGACGACCTCACCTTCGGAGGCCACGCTATCGACGTGGTAGACGCTGCCGGGAACGAATTGCTCGAGCAGATAGGTGGACTGCTTGTCGCCGAGCTGATCGAGCCACGGCCAGAGTTCGTAAGGTACGTGAATCTTTTTCATACCGATTCCCGAAGCTTGCGAACGCGGTTTTAGCAGCCAGGGCGCAGGAACGCGAGCCATGAACTCGCGCAGGGCATCGTAGTTGAGGACGGGCACAAACTCTGGAACGGCAATGCCCACTTCCTGTGCGCGCGCGCGCATGGCGAGTTTGTCGCGAAAATAGCGGACGGTGGTTAGGCCCATGCCAGGAATGCGCAGGTGTTCGCGGAGAGCGGAGACGTTTTCCATATCAAATTCGTCGAGGGCCACGATGCGGTCGATCGGTTGCGATCTGGCGGCGAAACTTACCGCGTTGATCAGGTCTTCCACCGGAAGTTCTTCCGGCATGAAGAACATTTCGTCGATGGAGTCGCGAGGCCAATCTGCTTCGCGGAGTTTTTCCACCGTCAAGAGGAGCACGCGGCAGCCCATGGCTTTAGAAGCGCGCAAGAACTCCTGACCTTTTTCGTAGGAGCTGACACACAGGATGGTGAGAGGACGGCTCTCCGGCATCGATGCCCCCTGGATGCTGTGCGGCTGATGCGAGCCGCGAACAGCCACGCGACAGGTGCGGATTATACTTTCGGTCTAGCGGGACGGATACAAGAATTGCAGAAAGGGACCGACGCGCTGGGCCCAGGCGGCTTCGTTGTGCTCCCCGCCTTCGATGCGCTCGTAGTGCAAGTCGCGGCCGAGTTGCCAGCCTTTTTGCAGAAGCACATCGCGGAATTGTTCGACGTCCTGGACTATGCGCGGGCCTTCGTGTGTGCCAATGTCCAGCCAGATACTCGGGCGCGGATACACGTCGGCCGCCGCTGCGAAGCGATTCATGACCTGCTGGTTCCACCAGACAGAAGGCGAGAGCGCGGCGAGCTTT
>Ga0209006_10006516_pt1 | contig 10550 bp, 7 predicted proteins | sample JacPin_JW_Ref_O2_FD_188567 | JGI IMG/M metagenome (GOLD analysis project Ga0209006, IMG submission 188567) | Forest soil microbial communities from Algoma, Ontario, Canada - Jack Pine, Ontario site 1_JW_Ref_O2 (SPAdes) (version 2) | ecosystem: Environmental > Terrestrial > Soil > Boreal... | reverse complement strand
AAAGTGCAGTTACGGCGTCCATGTGTTTCTCATCGACCGAAACCGTTCTTCCTCCGACGGCAAATAGGGCGCTTGCCATCTCCATATGTTTGGCGCCGGCGTGTTTGCCGGCACAAATGGCGGTGATGCCCACTCCCAGAAGACACGGAGTATTTGGCATCGCTCGTATTACCGGCGCATCGAGTCCCAAAGCCCGTTCTATGTGGCCGGTTGGAACCGAAGCTGCCACTGAAATAAAAAGCTGCTTGCTCGTAACCGCAGGCTGCACCTGGGTGATCACTTCTTCCACCATCTGCGGCTTCAGGCCGATCAGGACGATGTCCGCATTCCGAACCGCAGCAACATTGTCGGTTCCGACCGCAATTCCTAATTTTTCGCTCAGACTTCTGGCGCGTTCTTCGTGAGCCACGGTGGCGCAAGCGAATTCCGGCAGCAATACGCCCTTGTCCAGAAGCGCTTTCAGAAGAATTCCACCCATTTTCCCTGCGCCTAGAACTGCGACCCGTTTGCCCGATAAATCAATCGCCATGTCCCCCGCCTTCCTGTTCAAATTGCCCTCGCATTCACACTTGCGGCTTATGCTGCATCCAGTTCCACGCTGTCAATACGATTTCGTCCAAGGAGCGCTCGGCCTTCCAGCGCAGCAAAGAGACGGCACGGCTTGCATCCGCCACCAGCGCGGGCGGGTCGCCCGGACGCCGCGGAGCAATCCGCCTCGGAACGTGCTTCCCGGTCGTATTCTCGACCGCACTCAGGATTTCGGCCACCGACGTACCTTTGCCCGTGCCTAGATTAACCGCAACCGAATCCGCGCCCCGGTCCAGGTACTCGAGCGCGGATACATGGGCCTCAGCCAGATCATTCACATGAACGTAGTCACGAAGGCAAGTTCCATCCGGGGTGGGATAGTCGCCGCCGAAAATCTCCAGCTCCGGACCCGCGCCAGTCGCTGCTTTCAGCGCCAAAGGAATCAAATGAGTTTCCGGTTGATGCATCTCTCCGATGTCGCCACTTTCGTCCGCCCCGGCCGCGTTGAAATAGCGCAGGCTCACATAACGTAAGCCGTAGGCTGTATCGTAAGCTTCGAGCGCGCGCTCCAGGAATAGCTTGCTCACTCCATAAGGATTGACCGGCGAACGGTTCGTATCTTCAGAGATCGGAACCTGCGTTGGAACTCCATACACCGCGCACGAGGAAGAAAAAATAAACTTCTTCACTCCGCAGTCGATGCATGCGTTCAACAGCGCCAGACCAAGTTCCATATTGTTGCGAAAATATTTTCGGGGATTGATGACGGACTCTCCCACGTAAGCGTGAGCCGCGAAGTGCATCACCGCATCCACACGCCGCAAGGCCAACGCAAGCTTGTCGGAATCCCCCAGGTCGGCATGAATCAATTCAAAACCCTTGGCGAGCTGTGCAAAGCCGGTAGAAAGATTGTCGTAAATAATCGCATCATGCCCGCGCCTCTTCACAACTCGAGCCGCATGGCTTCCAACGTAACCCGCACCGCCAACTATTAAAACGATCAATGTCTGGATCCTCGCTAAAGTCCGTCAGCTACAGAAGAACTGGCAGTAACGGCATGGCCGGCATCGCAATAGGGCGTGGGATGAATCGATAGCTGGCAGGACGAGTCTATCAAACTCTGGGAGCGTGGATTCTTAGGCCGAAATTCTGCTTTCAGCGCCCGCTGCCACAGGGCGCCGTACCGCATCCTCCCCTGCAATCGGGAGAGGCGTTCCATATAAAATCCGGTCCGGACAAAACCAGCTCAAAAGCGGAGTGGCCATGAAAGTGGTTACAAGAGCCATTACGACCATCATGGAAAACAATGCCGGCGAAATCACCTTAATGTCCAGGCCGATGTCGAGAATCACCAGTTCCATGAGGCCGCGAGTATTCATCAGCGTGCCCAATCCCGCTGCCTCGCGCACTGGCATACCCGTTAACCATGAGGCCAGCGTTGAGCCCCCCAGTTTGCCCACCGTCGCGATGAGAACGATCAATCCGCAATACATCCACATCTCATGGCCCTTTACCAGTCCGATGTTGGTGCGCAAACCGGTGAACGCAAAAAACAGCGGCAGCAGCAATGTGACCGTAACGGTTTCGAACCGCTCCAGAACGTAATTCACGAATTTCTCGCCTTTGGGCATGATCGCGCCCATCATGAAGGCACCAAATAGCAGATGCAGTCCCAGCCATTCGGTGCATAAAGCCGAACCGAACAGAAGCAGCAACATGACGGCGAGACGGTTTTCGCTGAGCCCACCCCACTTGTGGTAAGAGTCTTCCATTCCCACAAGAAAGTTTTTCACTCCGTAAATCATGATGAGGGCGAACAGAACGATGCCGCCGACGGTCGTCCAGATCGAGGTCCCACTATGCGCCACGCGCGACAGAGCGACGATGTAGGCCAGGATGCACCATCCGGTAACGTCGTCCACGGCAGCCGACGCAATGGCCACCGTACCCAGGCGGCTCTTCAACAATCCTCGCTCGATCAGGATTCGAGCTAACACTGGAAACGCCGTGACGCTCATCGCTGATCCCATGAAAAGTGCGAAGCTTGTAAAGGAAACGCTGTCGTCGGAGAGCCGCGGGTAAAGATAGAGCGCCAGAATCGCGGCCAGGACAAAGGGAGCTGTAATGCTGACGTGGCTCGTCAATACGGCGGCGTGTCCATGTTTCTTTAACTCGGCGGGATTAATTCCCAGGCCCACCAGGAACATGAAGACCACGACGCCGATTTGAGCCAACGCATTCAGAAAACCAAGACTCGCCGGCGGAAACAGATAGGCTGATAGGGCGGGCGCGACCCATCCCAGCAAGGAGGGTCCCAGCAGGATTCCGGCAAACATCTCACCCACTACTCGTGGCTGTCCAAACTTGCGGAACAGGCTGCCTGCAACTCGACACACCGCGAGGATTACGGTGAGTTGCAGAACGAGTTTGAACAGGTCAAGACTCAACGTGTTCCCTTTCTCAAGGGCGGAGCCTGGCGCGCCGCTCGAAATTCGACGGAACCGCAGGCAGGGCAGCCATTCACCCACAACACGCCGGTTAACGATCGCGGCTCTACCCTTGGATCGACCGTAGCCATCAGCAATAATTCGTGATTGTTTCCGCAACCCGCCTGTGCGGACCACTCAGCAGAAGGAACAATGGATGCTTTCAGGGTGTTCCCATCAATGACGCCCGATGCATTCGACTTCGGACCAGGGGAGAGATTCAGCGCAAAGTTTCTGCCCGACTGAGAAATCAACAGCGCTGTCTCCGTATCGGCGAGCATTTTACCGCAGGGCAGAGCGCCCATGCGTTCCGGATCAACATGCAACTGCCACAGTCCGTCCACGGAAATCGGAGCGGTTAATTTGCGGCCACTTCTTAAAACTCCCACCAGTCCCACCAGAGGGAGAGCTACCAACAGAGTGTACGCAATGACAAAGTTTCTGTTGATATGAGCCATTAGACCTTCCGCCCAGTTCGAGGGAGCGTGCTTAAGACCGGTTTCGCAATTTTCACCAACCAGGGGAATCCAGACAGAAAACCGGGCTCCCTGCGTTCAGGGAGCCTCGGCCCGTATTACTCATCGCGGCCGGAAGCCGGCAACGTTATATCAGGACCCAACTTCCTCGTCTAAGACGATGTTTGCGTGAACGCGTTGGCCGTCAGATCTCCTAGCAGCTTATGCCAGGGGTGCTTCTCATTCTGCTCGACTTCGGTCACCATCTTCCGCATCTTCTCAAGCACCGGAGGCGTGGCGTCGTCATACACGTCACCCTGCAAAAGCTTCAGGACGTCCAGTCGATAGCGGTGATCGTTGATGAAGTAGGTGAACAGCACGTTGAGCCGGTAATAGACAGTAATGAAGTCGTACCAGTTCTTGGTTCCCAGCCGGAGAGTCTTTTCATAGGTCGCGAAACTTTCTCGCGAAAACTCGTTCTTTTCAAGCGCGCCCAGAATGTCTTTGTGCGCGAATCGCGAGCTGTTCAAGGCAATGCTCACGCCGGTAGAAAAAATCGGGTCCACGAAACGCCCGGCATCGCCGACCATCAGGAAGCGGTCGCCGCAAAGTTGCTTCATCGCGTAGCTATAGTCGCCTTCATCTTTGAACGGACGAATGCGGTTCGCTTTGCGCAGAGTCTCCTCGATCATGGGACGCGTACCCACCGAGCTCCAGAAAAATTTCTCGCGATCTTCTTTGGACTTGGCGAAATTCTTCTTTTGGGTTACGACGCCAATGCTGGTTACATCGTCAGAGATTGGAATTTGCCAGATCCATGTGTTCGAAATCGGCAGGAAGTGAATGTAGATATAGTCGAGGTTGGTATCGCGCTTGGCGAATACTTTTCGGTCGTAACCATCGAACCAGGAATGGATAGCGTACTGGTCAAACACCTGATCCTGGATCTTCAACTTCATCTGATTGCCGAGGAAAGTGTTGCGCCCGCTCGCGTCCACCACCATTTTCGCGCTGACGTTCATTTCTTTCGGCCCCATGTTGAACCGAATCAGGGGTTCCTTGGGACCGAAATCCACGGCGCTGACTTTAATGCCGTCATACACGGTCGCGCCCAACTTGTTGGCATGTTGCAGCAACATAAGATCGAACTTGCCGCGATCGACGTGATACGTGTGATTCTTGTCCACGCCAGCTTGCTGCCGCTCGTCGAAACGAATGTCGACATTGCAATCCGGAGCCAGGCCTTCAAGATCGTGAACATATGGAGTTTTCTTATCGTCGGTTGTCCACACGGCTCCATACTTATGAGGAAACTTTGCTTCTTCCATCTTCGGAAGAAAATCCAGGTCCCTGAAGACCCGGGTGGAAGAAGGAACGAGCGATTCGCCCACGTGGGGCCGCGGAAATAGTTCCCGCTCGAATACCACGCAACTCACGCCAGCCTTCGCCAGGTAAGCAGCCATTGAAGATCCAGCCGGTCCCCCACCAATAATAGCGACATCAAAATCTGGTTTTGTAATAACCAACGCTTCCTCCTGGAAACTTTGCTTGAAACTCTTTAGGTTGCCTTTATTGGCTGGCCTGCTTGAACGCGTCCACCGTCATATCTCCCAGCAGCTTGTGCCAGGGATGCTTCGTGTTCTGCTCGACCTCAGATACCATTTTCTTCATTTTTTCGAGAACCGGCGGCGCCGCATCGTCGTAAACGTCGCCCTGCAGCAGTTTCAGAACGTCAAGGCGGTAGCGTGGATCGCCCACGAAGTACGTGAACAGCACGTTCAACCGGTAATAGACGGAGATGAATTCGTACCAGTTCTTGGTACCGAGTCTGAGCTTGGTTTCGTAGTCCGAAAAGCTTTCGCGCGTGAAATCATTTCTCTCCAAGGATCGCAGCACGTTCGTGTGAGCAAAGCGGGAGCTATTCAACGCGATGCTTACGCCGGTCGAAAAGATCGGATCGACGAAGCGACCTGCATCTCCCACTAGCATGAAGCGGTCCCCACACAATTGCTTCATCGCGTAACTGTAGTCGCCTTCATCCTTGAATGAGTGCATCTGGTCGGCCTGCTTCAGCTTTTCCCGGAGCAGCGGACGGGTTCCGACTGCCTCCCAGAAAAACTGCTCGCGATCTTGCCGCGACTTGGCGAAATTTTTCTTCTGAGTAACGACGCCGATGCTGGTGACCGAGTCAGTGATTGGAATCTGCCAGATCCATGTGTTGGAGATGGGCAGGAAGTGGATGAAGATGAAATCCAGCTGCGCATCTTTCTTGGCGAATGCTCTTCGATCGTACCCGTCAAACCAAGTGTGGATGGCGTACTGATCGAATACGGGATCTTTAATCTTCAGTTTCATCTGATTGCCGAGGAAAGTGTTGCGCCCGCTGCAATCGATGACCATTCTGGCGCTGACGCCCATTTCCTTGGAGCCCATGTTGAAGCGAACGATGGGCTCTTTGGGGCCGAAGTCCACATCTTTGACTTTGACTCCCTCATATACCGCTGCGCCCAGCTTGTTGGCATGCTGCAACAGCATCAGGTCGAATTTGCTGCGGTCGACGTGGTAGGTGTATTCGCGGTCGACACCTTCCTGCTGGCGCTCGTTGAAACGAATTTCGACGTGCGATTCCGGGCTGATCTGGTCGTGATCTTTATCCTTGAATCCACCCTGAAAGTTCATCTCGTATGCGCCCTGATCCTCCGCGGTCCACGCGGCGCCAAACTTGTGAGGAAATTTGGCTTCTTCCATCTGCTCGATGAAATCGAGATCGCGGAAAACCCTCATTGCAGAAGGAACCAGCGACTCGCCCACGTGGGGGCGGGGAAACAGCTCGCGCTCGAAAACCACGCAACTCACTCCGGCTTTCGCCAAATAGGCGCCCATGGAGCCGCCAGCGGGCCCACCGCCAATAATGGCAACGTCAAAATCAGGCTTCGTAAGAACCAATGTCCTTGCTCCTTTAGATTAAGAAACTCAATAGATGGGGTACTGCGAAATTCGTTGTTTGGGGGGTTGACCAGCGTAAGCTGTGTTCGCTAACTATGACGGTAATTTGACTCCCCTGTCAAGAGACCTTCTACTCCAAACTGCGGCTTTGTTTTGGTAACATCTAGAGATTACTGAAGAGATTACTAACGAGTCCCGATAGTACTCGTTCATTCCCGGCTTCTCCAGGCTTTCGGTGTCGCTCTCTCAATTGGTTTCGTGGCACGCAAAATTCCGCGGTACGTTTACTCTCAATCGTCGAGATGTCGAACGATTATTCTCATTTGCCGGAGGCATGTTTTATATGGCACCTCGGTGCTATTTACTATGATTTGGTCAAAGTCTAAAGTCCCTCTAACGATGTGCTCACGTGGTTTCTTGGACTATCTCCCTCTTGGAGCAATCTCCACTACTCGAACCCCCTAAGCAATTGCGCCATTGAACGCTCGCAAGGCTGTATTGGTAAAAACCCGCTTCTAGGAGATACAGAATGGCTCAGTCCCCGGTTCCTCTACCCCAAAAAGCTGACAGAATTAAGGTGCTCGCGGCGGAAAGTACTCGCATGAGCAGCCAACTGTTGGCTGAGGCCTTAGCGCAAGATAGCCATTTGGATGTGATGGGGATCGAGCCCAAGCAGCAGTCGATTCTGCTCGCGGTGGCCCAGGAGAAGCCTCAGGTCGTTTTGATCAGTTCGGCCCTTGGAGAATCCGGCACACAGGGTTTTGATCTGGTCCGGCAGATTGCCGCCAATCATCCGGCAACTCGAATCATTCTTTTGATGGATACTTCCAATCCTGCAGCAGTGGTGCAAGCCTTTCGATGTGGCGCCCACGGGATCTTCTCGCGCACCGAATCTTCAAAGGGCCTGGCGAAGTGCATCCACAGTGTCTACCAGGGGCAGGTCTGGGCCAATAGCGCGGAATTACGTTATATCCTCGAAGCTCTGCGAACGTCCGAGCCCATGAGGCTGGTTGATTCCGGTGGACAGACAATTCTATCCAAGCGGGAACAGGACGTCGTTCGCTGCGTTGCGGATGGCCTGTCGAATCGTGAAATAGCGAGCTGTCTCGGGCTCACCGAGCATACGGTCAAGAACTACCTGTTCCGCATCTTCGACAAGCTGGGAGTCTCCAGCCGCGTTGAAGTCGTCCTCTACGTTTTTCGCTGTCGCGGCGAAGCGATAGGTGCCGCGCCCGGGAGCGATGACTCTGGCAACCCGGGGCCGAAGTTGCTGGCGCAATCGAGCAAGTCAAACAAGCGGGTGACTCTTGCAGTGCCGCCTCGCGTAGCTTCAAACTAAGGCGTGCTCATTTCCGTCTCAAAGATTTATTGCAGGCCTAAACCGCCGGCCGCTGTCTCCACAATTGTGCGGCCGATCAGTAGCGAGGCAGTTGCCGCTGGGGATGGAACATTCAGGACATGCAGCATTCTGCCTGAAGGCACGAAGTGAAAATCGTCCACTAGCGTGCCTCGCCGCGTGAGTGCCTGGGCGCGCACTCCAGATGCTCCCGGCACCAGGTCTTGATCCTGGACCTCTGGTATCAGTCTCTGCAGGGAGCGAACAAACGCCCGCTTAGAAAACGATCGTTGAAACTCATCCATTCCGCTTCGCCAATTCTTTCTCACCATCCGCCAGAATCCCGGAAAAGCCAGGGACGAGCTCACATCTCGCAGGGTAAAGTCCGTCCTCCGGTAGCCTTCACGGCGAAAAGCTAACACGGCGTTGGGGCCCGCATCGACTCTGCCGCTGATGCGCCGCGTAAAATGCACTCCAAGAAATGGAAACCGAGGGTCGGGAACGGGATAAATCAAAGCTTTTACCAGCGAAGCCCGCGACGGAACGAGGTCGTAATATTCGCCTCGAAACGGAACGATCATCAACTGTGGATCATCTCCCGCCATCCGGCTGATACGATCGCTAAATAGTCCAGCACAATTGATCAGCGACGTCGCACAGTATTCGCCTTGATTCGTTTCGACCGTAATCTCATCTGCCATCCGCCTGATCTTCAAAACCTCCCTCGAAGTGCAGACGCTCCCGCCTCGAGAGGTAATGAGCTCCGCATACTTGTCGCACACCGCACCGTAGTCCGTAATTCCGGTTGAGGGAACCACGATTGCCCTCAGTCCGCGAGCGTGCGGCTCAATCTCGTGCAATTCTTCGGGCCCAATGGAACGCAACCCGGTCAGTCCGTTTGCTTCGCCCCTCCGCTGCAACTCCTCCAGTCGCGAGAGTTCCTCGGGGTGGGTGGCCACAATCACTTTTCCGCAGACCTGATGCGGGATGCCGTTTTCCCGACAAAATTCCACCATCGCCTGCGCGCCCGCCACGCACAATTTCGCCTTCAGCGATCCCGGCTTGTAGTAAATGCCGGAATGAATCACGCCGCTGTTGTGACCGCTCTGGTGCTGTCCTACATGTTCTTCTTTTTCCAACAGAAGCAGACGTAGTTGCGGAAACCGTCGCGTGATCTCCAACCCCACAGCCAGTCCTACAATTCCTCCGCCTATGATGACTACGTTGTAGCGCGTATCAGCCATAAACGGCATCGAGCCTCAGGCTTATCTTAATCTGCGCCGTGCGGGTGTTCGACTCGTTAATTCACGATCAGCGTCACTGTAGGAGTTGCCGAGTGAGTAAGCGAGCCGGATGTGCCCGTGACCGTGATCGTATAAGTTCCGGGTTGCGTGCCTTGTTGTTGTCCTCCGCCGCCTCCACCGTTTTTCCCTCCGCCGCCGCAGGAGGGAAGCAGTAAGGCGAGCAGTACGAATCCCAGCATGAGCGCAGGAAACTTTACCTTCGGGCGCTTGCGGAATAGGACGAGCGCAGGTAGTGCCAGCCACATCGCGTACACAATGCGACTGCGGGCTGAATTAGCCGAAGTGGCGGTGGTGCTTATGCTCATGACCACTGCAGCCGAATTATTTCCTGGCGTTACCGGATTCGGAGTGAAACTGCACAGTGAAACGGCAGGAACACCGGAGCAGGATAGATTTACGGCGTTGGTAAACGAAGCGCCCACGGGCAGGACGCTGAAGTTGTAGCTCGCGGACTGTCCCACGTTAATCGCCTGTGTAGCGGGCGTAAGTGACCCTACAGCAAAGTCTTGAATCACCGTAAACGGCAGTGTGAGTGCGCGGCTCGGAGTGCCACCGGGGCCGGCATCCTGCAAGTGAAGAGTAACGCTGTAAGCGCCAGGCGCAGCGTTTTCCGGGATATTGATGAGCGCCGTCACGATGACAGCCGAACCAGTCATCGGAATCGGATTCGCAGGACTGAGCGTGCATTGTGTTCCCGGAAGCGCCGTGCCATCGCAGGTGGCGATCACTGAGCCACTGTAGTTGGGGGTCACAGATACTTTTGCCGTCTGCTGCGATCCCGCATCGGCGCTTGAAGAAAAAGGCTGGGTGACTGCCAGTTGAAAAGTGTTTCCGATGCTGAGCGTGACTGAAGTCGAATGAGACAGCGAGCCTGATGTTCCCGTGATCCCCACGTTGTAGTTGCCTGGAGCAGATGTTGTGGTGGTTGCGATCGTCATTTCAACCGCGGCTGGGCTGGACCCGGGAGCTACCGAGTTCGGACTGAAGCTGCAACTCGCGTTTGGGGGTGCGCCCGAACAGGACAAATTCACAGCATTCGGAAAGGACGCGCCCACCGGCCCCACACTTAAGTTGTAGCTAGCGGTCTGCCCTGCGCCGATGATTTGACTGGGAGGGGTGACCGGACCGAAGGTGAAATCCTGGACGTTGAGATCCATCGTCCAACTGTGAACTGGTTCTCCAGCTGTATCCTGGGCATTGATACCGATGGTGTAATCGCGGGCAGCGGCATTCCTTGGAACGTTAATCGTCACAGAAACGGGAACAATTCCTCCGCTGCGAAGGCTGATAGGGCTGGATGGACTGAGCGCGCACTGCGCCCCGGGCAATGCACTGGCATCGCAGGTGACGTTGATTTGGCCCGAGTAAGAATCTAATGACGTCAAGCTCAGGCTCGCCATGGCCGACGTGCCCACAACTGCGGCCAGCGTCTGCGTGCCGCCGATCGCGTAATCCCCAACCGAGAACGGCACTGCCAGAGAATTCGACAGCGAAG
>Ga0209006_10006515_pt1 | contig 10550 bp, 10 predicted proteins | sample JacPin_JW_Ref_O2_FD_188567 | JGI IMG/M metagenome (GOLD analysis project Ga0209006, IMG submission 188567) | Forest soil microbial communities from Algoma, Ontario, Canada - Jack Pine, Ontario site 1_JW_Ref_O2 (SPAdes) (version 2) | ecosystem: Environmental > Terrestrial > Soil > Boreal... | reverse complement strand
CAGGTCCAGTTCGTGTTCGCGGCCGTTCGAATACCGTAGAACCTCGGTGGAGACCTCGATGATGCGTCCGCGATGCAGCGGCTTGCTCGAAATTGGCGTGGGTTTCAGCATGTTCGTCCTTCGATGACCTTTCTCATGATAATCCGGCGCTTGTGACCTGGCTCCTCGCGCGCGCCGGTGCGGATGCGCGATGCTTGAGCAGTCTGTCGGTGTTTTATGTCAATATCTGGATATATGTACAGGCCAACGGGTTAGTTCTCCCATGATGAAGGCGAAAAACACGAGCGCGTTCGACGAATTGAACCCGTCACAACGTCGGGCCGCCACCTTCGGCGCGGCCCTACCGCAGGACAAGGGGGTCGATGCCGGCCCGTTGCTCATCCTGGCAGGCGCCGGTACCGGAAAGACCAATACGCTGGCGCACCGCGCTGCGCACCTGGTGCTGAACGGCGTCGATCCGGCGCGCATTCTCATGCTGACGTTCACGCGGCGGGCGGCGCAGGACATGATTCGACGCGCGCAGAAGATCGTGGCGGAAGCGATGGAGCAGCGCGGTAAGGCGGGAGACCGGAGCGTCGCCTCGCGGCTGGTGTGGTCGGGTACTTTTCACTCCGTGGGCAGCCGCATTCTGCGGCTGTCGGCCAAACACCTGGGCTTGAACCAGAATTTCACGGTGTTGGACCGCGGCGATGCCGCCGACCTCATGGACGTCGTACGTCATGAGCTGGGTTTTTCGTCCAAGGACAAGCGCTTTCCCCGCAAGGACGCCTGTCTCGCGATCTACACCTATCGCGTCAACACGCGGCTGTCGCTCAAGCAAACCCTGGAGGACCAATACCCCTGGTGCAAGGAATGGGAACAGGATCTGACGCGGATCTACCGCGAGTACGTCGGCCGCAAACAAAAGAACAACGTCTTGGACTTCGACGATCTGCTCTTGTACTGGCACGTCATGATGCAGACGCCGGCGCTCGCGCAGAGTCTGTCGAAGAACTTCGATCACGTGCTGGTCGATGAGTACCAGGACACCAGCACCTTGCAGGGTGAAATCGTTCACGCGCTGAAGCCCGACGGCAAGGGGGTGACCGTGGTCGGCGACGACGCCCAGGCCATCTACTCCTTCCGCGCGGCGGCCGTGGAGAACATTCTGGGCTTCACCGAACGGTACAGTCCCAAAGCCGACATGGTGGTGCTGTCCCAGAACTACCGTTCCTCGCAGCCAATTCTCGATTGCGCGAATGCCCTCATGTCGGAGGGATCGCGGCAGCATCGCAAGACCCTGATGGGATTGCGGCAGTCGACGCAGAAACCGTTGTACGTCACGGTCGACGACGCCAAGGACCAAGCCGAGTACATCGTGACCAAGATCCTGGCGACGCGTGAAGTGGGCGGCTCGCTGAAGCGCCATGCCATCCTGTTCCGCAGTTCGCACCACAGCGACGTGCTCGAGGTCGAACTGACCAAGCGCAACGTTCCCTACGTGAAATACGGCGGTCTGAAGTTTCTGGAAGCGGCGCACATCAAGGACATGCTGTCGATCCTGCGTTGGGCGGACAATCCACGAAACTCGGTGGCGGGTTTTCGCGTGCTGAAGCTGGTGGCGGGGATCGGGCCCGCGACGGCCGCACAGGCCCTGGAACACTTCGAGGGCAAGGCGCACAACTTCAAGAGTCTCGGATACTTCGAAGTGCCTCAGCCCGCGAAAATGGATTGGAAGCGATTTTGCGCGTTCATCGAAAAGATCGCGGATCCGGCGACGCCGTGGCAGGGCCAGGTCGGGACCGTGCGGGACTGGTACAAGCCGCAGCTGCAGCGCATCTACGATGCCGCCTTCAGCCGCACGGGCGATCTCGAACAGCTGGAACAGCTGGCGGCTCAATCCCCGAGCCGGGAGCGCTTTCTCACCGAGCTCACCTTGGACCCGCCCTCGGTCACAAGCGATCAATCGGGCATGGCATCCAAGGACGAGGATTACGTCATCCTGTCGACCATTCACTCGGCCAAAGGACAGGAATGGGACATCGTCTACGTGCTCAACGTGGCGGACGGCAATTTCCCGTCGGAATTCTCCACCGGCAAGCCGGAAATGGTGGAGGAGGAGCGGCGCATCCTGTATGTGGCGATGACCCGCGCGCGCAACGAGCTGCATCTGTGCGCCCCGCTAAAATACGCGGTGACGCAGCAGCCTAAGGATGGCGACGGCCATGTCTACGGCGCAAAGAGCCGCTTCATGACCGATAAAGTTCTGGGATATTTCGAGCAAACCTCATTCCGCAGCCAACGCGGCGTCGAAAGCCTGCGCGCCGTGGAGACGGCCACCGTGGATGTAGCCGCCCAGCTGAAGGAAATGTGGTGACCACGGACGCTTGGAGCCTGTCTTAAGGCTCCGGCCCGTGGCTCCCCGGGATTCGACCAGCGACCGGCGATGATTACCAGCGTCGCGGCCCGCCGCCACCCCCGCCGCCGCCGCCGCCACCACCACCGCCCCCTGAGGGCTTCGAACGCGGGGCTCGCTCCTGGGCCTCGTTCACGCGCAGCGGTCTGCCGCCCATTTGAAAGCCGTTGGTTTGCTGAATCGCGTTTTGCGCCTCGCCGGCACCCATATCGACGAATGCGAAGCCGCGTGGGCGACCGGTTTCCCGGTCATTGATGAGCTTGACTGAATCGACTTTGCCGTAGCGCTCGAACAGGCTACGCACTTCGTCTTCTGTAGCGGTGAATGGCAGGTTGCCAACGTAGATCGTCGTCATTCAACTAGTCTCACTGACAGTGCGCGCTGAATTCGTGAGCCGATCGCGCGCGGTTTCAACTCGCAGACCGACCCGCAAAAAGCTTCGCATCGCGGCCTGTACCTCTCGACCAGAGGATGCTACGCCAGGGGATTATTGTTGGCAAACGCCCGCGAATGCAGGCTTACACGACTTCGAGGTAGGCGTAACCGTTCAGTTCGTTTTCATAAAATCGCTTCACCGCCTGGGCCTCTCCCAAGGTCATCCGACCCTCCTGGACGGCCCGTTCGCAGTCCCGCGCGATTCCGGGATACAGTTCGTCGGTGTCATATTCCATATACTCGAGAACCTTGTTGGCGGTATCGCCTTTGACGATTTCTTCGATCCACCAGCCGCCCCCATCCTGCAGCCGAATGTGGACTACATGGGTGTCGCCGAAAAGATTGTGCAAATCGCCCAGGGTCTCTTGATACGCGCCCACCAGGAACGCTGCCAGATAGTAGGGTTCGCCCGGCGCCAGTTCGTGCACCTCGAGGGTGCGTTTCGTGTCCCGTGGATGCACAAAGCGGTCGATTTTTCCGTCCGAGTCGCAGGTGATGTCCGCCAGCACCGCGTTGCGGGTGGGTTTCTCGGTCAACCGCTGTATCGGCATGATGGGGAACACCTGACCGATGGCCCAGCTGTCCGGCAGCGATTGGAACACCGAAAAATTGCAGAAGTAGATGTCGCTCAGCATCTCCTCCAGGTTCTCCAATTCCTCCGGCACCCGGTCGAGCTTGCGGCAGTCGTCGCGAATCTTGGTGCAGGTGGCCCAGTACAGCTTCTCCGCGAGGCCGCGGAATTCCAAGCTCAGGTATCCCAGGTTGAACATCTGCAGCGCCTGTTCCCTGGCCTGCAGCGCATCGTGATAACACTCGACCAGCCGGCGCTGGTTCACCGACCGATAGCTGTCGAACAAATCGCGCACCGGTTGCGGCAGATCCTCGCCGCCGTGGTAGTCCTCCTCCGGCCGGCCGGACACCTGGAATTGATCGAGCTTGGAGGAGCCTAGGGTGTCGAACACCAGCAGGCTGTGGTGGGCGGCGATGGCGCGCCCCGACTCGCTGACGATCATGGGATGCGGCACGTCGCGCGCGTCGCAGACGCTCTTGATGCGATAGACGACGTCGCTGGCGTACTCGTTCAGCGTGTAGTTCATCGACGACTCATAGTTGGTGCCGCTGCCGTCGTAATCGACGCCGAGACCGCCGCCGATGTCGATGTATTGGAGCCCGGCGCCCATGATCTTGAGCTCGGCATACACGTGGGCGAGTTCATTGATGGCATCCTTGACGCGCCGGATGTCCTGCAGCTGGCTGCCCGGGTGGCAATGCACCAGCTGCAGGCAATCCAACATATCGCGTTCCTTCAGCAGCGCATACAGATCGAGAATTTCGCTGATGAACAGGCCGAACTTCGACTTCTCCCCGGCCGACTCCCGCCACCGGCCGGCGCCCTCGCTGGCGAGCTTCACTCGCACGCCGATCTTCGGCCGGACCGCATAGCGCTCCGCGTGCTTCAGGATGAGATGGATTTCTTCGTAATTCTCCACCACCGGAATGATGGTACGGCCGAGTTTGGTGGCGAGGATCACCGCCTCGATGTAGCTGTCGTCCTTGAAGCCGTTGCAGACCACGATGCGGTCGGGCGCGTTCTCGGTGATCGACATTACCGCGAGCAACTCTGGTTTCGAGCCTACTTCGAGCCCGAAGCCGAATTCCTTTCCGTAGCGGTAGACCTCTTCGACCACCAGGCGTTGCTGGTTGACCTTGATCGGAAAAACCGCGGCGTAGCGGTTCTTGTAGCCGTTTTCCGCAATGGCCGTGCCGAAGGCATCCGCGATGTGGCGCAGGCGGTGCGCCAGGATATCGGAGAACCGAATGACGAGCGGCGTGTGCAGGTCGCGCGCCTTGAGTCCCTGGACCACTTCGTAGAGATCGATCTCGCGGGCCGCATCCATGCTCGGCCGGACGACCACGTGACCCTCGCCGTTGATCGAGAAGTAGCCCTTGCCCCAGGCCTCGACCTGGTACAAATCCAGCGACTCCTCGATCTTCCAGGCGGGATTGACGGGGAGGACTTTAGCGGGTGTGTTCATGAGCCGCGCACCATAACAAATTGGGGCTGCATGTAAATGACGGCGCCCGTAATTCGCTTGTCGAGAGCAGCGAGCGGGCGCTACGACCCGCGCGCCACCGGCCGTTCGGGGTCGCGTATCCACTCGCTCCAGGACCCTGCGTAGAGCTTGCCGCCCGGCAGACCGGCCGCTGTCATCGCGAGGACGTTGTGGCAGGCCGTGACGCCGGAGCCGCACATCAGGATCGCATCCGACGGTTCCCTGCCGCCGAGGCGCGTGAGCCAGCGCCGCCGCAGCTCGCCGGCGGCCAAGAAGCGTCCGTCCTCGGCCAAATTGGCGGTGAACGGATGATTGACGGCTCCCGGTACGTGCCCGGCAACCCGGTCCAGGGGTTCGACCGTTCCCGCGAACCGCTCCGCGGCCCGTGCATCCACCAACAACCGGCGCGAGTCCTCGAGCGCCCGTTGCACGTCGCCGGCGGTGAGGGAGCTCTCCGGCCGCAGTCGGACCGTGAAAGGCGGGTTCGCGCCGCCGGGCGCGGGCGCAGGTTCGCCGCTTTCGAGCGGTGCGCCGCCCGCCGCTCCGCCGGCAGCGACCCAGGCCTTGAAGCCGCCGTCGAGCACCGCGACCGAATCGTGTCCAAGCCACCTCAAGAGCCACCACGCGCGTGCCGCAAACGAGCCGTTCGCGTCATCGTAGGCGATCACCTGGGTCTGGTCGCCGATGCCGGCGGCGGTGAAAAAGCCGGCGAGCACATCCGGCGCGGGCAGGGGATGCCGACCGCTGGCCGAGGTCGCCGGCGATGACAAGTCGCGATCGAGGTCCGCATAACGCGCGCCGGGGATGTGCCCGGCCGCGTACGCCCGCCGGCCGGCGTCCGGATCGCTCAAGTCGAATCGGCAATCGAGAAGCACGGCCGGACTCGTGAGGGCAGCCAGGGAATCGACATCGATGAGGGTGGTGAAGGACATCGTTCGAGCTTATCGAGCTACCGCATCCGCTACAATCGCACCATGGCACTTACCTTTTACTGGGGCAGCGGCAGTCCGTATTCGTGGCGCGTCCATTTGGCGCTGGAGCACAAGCAGCTCGCCTACGAGTCGCATCTGCTGCACTTCGACAAGCAAGAACATCAATCGCCGCAGATGTTGAAGATCAATCCTCGCGGCCGGCTGCCGGTATTGAAAGACGGCGACTACGTGGTCTTCGAATCGGTCGCGATTCTGTATTACCTGGATTTGAAGTACCCGCAGAAGCCGATATTCGGGCTGAACCCGGAAGAGGCCGGCGTCATCATGCGCGTGATTTGCGAGTTCCAGGCCTATGCAGAGCCCTCGGTGGCGAAAATCGTGGAGGCCATTTTTTCGGATTCGGTCGCCGAAGACATCGATGGACTCACCGACGCCATGCACGTGGTGGCACGCGAAGCGCGCACCATTGAAGGGCGCCTGAGCAAGGAGCAATGGATCGTCGGGGCGAACTATTCCGCCCTCGACATGGTGATCTTTCCGTGGCTCCAGGTGCTGCGGCGTGCGTTGGACCGCGGCCCGGCAGCGGAACTCGGCGCGCGATTTCTTCCCATGGAACGCAACTACCCCGCCTTGGCGCGCTGGCTCCACCGCATCGAATCCCTCCCGGGATACGCGCGGACCTACCCGCCTCATTGGCGCGACCCCTAACTCCAAATATAGGAAAAAACCAATTGGGAAAAAAATCATGACGAAACACGAAGTGCATGTAAATTTCGGCGGCAGGATCGTATTCGTGGGTTTCGGCAGCATCGGACAGGGTGTCTTGCCGCTGATCTTGCGCCACATCGGCACCTCGGCGGAGCGCATCATCATCTTGAGCGCCGACGATCCCGGACGTCCGGAAGCCGAGCATTTCGGCGTCAAATTCGTCAAGGTGGCTCTCACCCGGGACAACTATCGGAGCACCCTGGAGCCGCTACTGTCGGCCGGGGATTTCCTGCTGAACCTGTCGGTCGACGTGTCGAGCATCGCACTCATCGAATTGGCCCGTGAACACGGGGCGCTATACCTCGATACCTGCATCGAGCCGTGGGTCGGCGGCTATACCGATCCGAACGCCACAGTCGAGTCGCGCAGCAACTACGCCATGCGCATGGACGCATTGGAGCTGCGCACCAAAGACAAGCCGGCGCCGACCGCCGTACTGACCCATGGGGCGAATCCCGGGCTGGTGTCGCACCTGGTCAAGCAAGCCTTGCTCAACATCGCCAAGGACACCGGCGTCGACGCCGGCGCGCCGTCAGTTCGCGCGGAGTGGGCCAGGCTCGCCCAAAAGCTCGGAATCAAGGTCATCCACGTTGCGGAGCGGGACACCCAGGTGGCCAACATGCCGAAGGAGCCCAACGAGTTCGTCAATACCTGGTCGGTGGACGGCTTCGTCAGCGAAGGCGCGCAACCGGCCGAACTGGGATGGGGCACGCACGAGAAGCATTTCCCCCCGGACGGCGGCCGCCACGGCGTCGGGTCTCGCTGCGCCATCTATTTGAATCGTCCCGGCGCCAGCACCCGGGTTCGCACGTGGACTCCGGAGGCAGGGCACTTTCACGGTTTTCTCATCACCCATTCCGAAGCCATCTCGTTGGCCGATTACTATACGGTCAAGGAAGGCAACCGCGTGGTCTACCGGCCCACCACGCACTATGCCTACCATCCCTGCAACGACGCGGTACTGTCCGTGCACGAGTTCGCGGGACGCAATTGGCACCTGCAGGATCGCAAACGCATCCTGCTGAGCGAGATCACCCGGGGCATCGACGAGTTGGGCGTGCTGCTCGCCGGGCACGCGAAGAACGCGTATTGGTACGGGTCGCAGCTGTCCATCGAGGAGGCGCGGCTGCTGGCGCCCTACAACAGCGCCACCAGCCTGCAGGTCACCTCGGCGGCGTTGGCCGGCATGATCTGGGCCATGGAAAACCCGGAGCGAGGCATCGTCGAGCCGGACGACATGGACTTTCGCCGCCCGTTGGAGATCTGCGAGCCCTATCTGGGTTCGGTCGTGGGCGAGTACACGGATTGGACGCCGCTGTATGAGCGCGGTGAACTCTTCCGCGAAGATCTGGACCTGTCCGATCCGTGGCAATTCAAGAACGTTCGGGTGGTCTAGGCGCCGGGCCTGGGCTAGGTGGGAGCCTGGCCGTACTGAACGGCAACGATGGTCACGGTGTCCGCCCCCGATGGCAGCGGCACCGTGATTTCGTCGTCGCGACGTTTGCCGAGCAGCCCACGGCCAAGCGGTGAATCCATACTGATGTAGTCGGCCGCCATGTCGAACTCATCGGGCCCGACCAGCCGATACCAGCGCAGGTCGCCCGTGGAATGCTCGAGTTGAACCCATGCGCCGAAATACACCCGGTCGGGATCCCTGCGCACGCCGGCCGCGGCGCCCGGATCCACGATGACCATGCCCTCGAGGCGTTTGCGGAGGAACCGGACGCGCCGGTCGATTTCGTGCAGGCGCTTCTTGCCGTAGGTGTATTCGGCATTCTCCGAACGGTCGCCCTGGGCGGCGGCTTCCGACACGGCGATGGTGACGCGCGGCCGCTCTTCGAGCCACAGCCGGTCGAGTTCATCGCGCAGCCGCTGGGCTCCTTCAGGGGTGATGTACTTGGAACCGGGGGTCGTGGGAGGGCGATATCTTGACACAGTGCACTAATTCAAGCCGGGATTAGCAAGACGTGAACGGATTCTGAAATCTCCGCGATCGTTTGAGCGATTGCTCACAGAACGGAGACACCCCGAGACTTAAAGTCTGTACCCATGAGCGCCAAATACTACACCCACTTCATCGCGCAGTCGGAAGACGCGATCGAATACAGCGAATATCGCGGGGTCGTGGAACTCCTCGATCAGTCGGCCAAAGTGCAGGGCAATCGGGACATTGCCAAGATGCTGGCGCGCAGTTTCGATCTCGAAGAGACCGATATTCAAGTCCTGCAGTGGCATCAGCTGCACTGAACGCACCCTCGAATCCCCTAGCGGGCTTTACTTCCCTTCAATGAAGTCCGCATCTCCGCCCCGAGTTAACGCTCGGGGCTTTTTTTTGCCGGTGATAGACTCCCCATTCAAGCCTCCGGTTCGCGAGGCGAATGAAGGGGACCTATGCGTTACGCTGCTTGGTTTTTGATGTTCAGTGCCTTCGGGCTTTCGGGCTGTGGCTACAACTCCATGCAGACGCAGGACGAACAGGTCAAATCGGCGTGGTCTGAGGTTCTCAACCAGTACCAGCGGCGGGCCGATCTCATTCCGAATTTGGTTGCGACGGTCAAGGGCTTCGCCGCGCAGGAGCAACAGGTTCTGCTGGGAGTGACGGAAGCCCGCGCCAGGGTGGGTTCGATTCAGGCGACTCCGGAGCTGGTGAACGATCCGGAGGCCTTCAAGAAGTTTCAGGCGGCACAGGGCGAACTCACGAGCGCCTTGTCGCGCCTGCTGGTGGTGACGGAGAACTACCCGCAGCTGAAGTCCGATCAGAATTTCCGCGATCTGCAGGCGCAGCTCGAGGGTACGGAGAATCGCATCACCGTGGCGCGCAATCGCTACATCCAGGCGGTGCAAAACTACAACGTTACCGTACGCCAGTTCCCCGGCAATCTGACTGCGATGATGTTCGGTTACAAGCCCAAGCCCAACTTCTCGGTCGAGAACGAGGCGGCGATATCGAAGCCGCCGAGCGTGGAATTTGGGAGTCCCTCCGCCGGGGCGCTGCCTCCCGCCACGGCGCCGGCAAGCACGCCACCGGCGGCTCCCGCACATTGACGCGGACTGCCGCAGCACTATTGCTCGTCTTGGCCGCGCTTACTGCGCGCGCCCAAGTCGCGGTACCGCAGCTCGCCGCGCGGGTGACCGATTTGACGGGCACCCTGTCGGGCGAGGCGGTGAATCGCATCGAGGCGAAGCTCGCCGCATTCGAGGACAAGAAGGGCAGCCAGATCGCCGTGTTGATCGTGCCGAGCACGCAGCCCGAGGAAATCGAGCAGTACAGCATCCGGGTCTTCGACCAATGGAAGCTGGGTCGCAAGAACGTCGACGACGGCGTGCTGCTGTTGGTGGCGAAGAACGATCGCCGGGTCCGCATCGAACCGGGCCGCGGTCTGGAAGGCGCGCTGCCGGATGCCATCGCCAATCGCATCATCACCGAGACCATCGCCCCGCACTTCAAAGTCGGGGACTTCGACGGCGGCGTCGAGGCGGGGGTCGACCGAATCGTCGCGGTGGCCGAGGGCGAGCCGCTTCCGGAACCCGATAAAAAATGGGAGGGCCACGGCAGCGGCTTGGGCAATTCGCTGCCGCTGCTGTTCGTGGTGGTTTTCGTCGCGGCGGGCGTTTTGCGCAGCGTGTTCGGCCGATTGTTCGGGTCGCTGGCCACCGGCGGCCTGGCCGGGGTGATCGCCTGGGCTTTCAGCCACCTATTGCCTTTGGGCGTGGGCGTCGGCGTGGTCGGGTTTTTGTTCGCAATGCTGCTGGGATCCTCGCGCGGCTGGACGGCCGGCGGCGGCGGTTGGGGCGGTTTCGGCGGCGGTCTTGGCGGAGGATTTGGAGGTGGGTTCGGCGGTCGAGGCGGCGGCGGCTTCAGCGGTGGCGGCGGCACGTCCAGCGGCGGCGGCGCCTCGGGAAGTTGGTGATGCGTTTCGGGCGAATCATCCGACATGCGGCAGCGTCGCATTGGCGCACGCGCCT
>Ga0209006_10006514_pt1 | contig 10551 bp, 6 predicted proteins | sample JacPin_JW_Ref_O2_FD_188567 | JGI IMG/M metagenome (GOLD analysis project Ga0209006, IMG submission 188567) | Forest soil microbial communities from Algoma, Ontario, Canada - Jack Pine, Ontario site 1_JW_Ref_O2 (SPAdes) (version 2) | ecosystem: Environmental > Terrestrial > Soil > Boreal... | reverse complement strand
AACCGACCTTAAATTAGCCTCACCATTGCACCGAACCAGACCGTCAGGGAGGGGACGCTAACGATTTCCCTGCGACAGGCCACTAGTCGCCTATGGGCTTAGTTGAAGGCGTAAATGAGCACCGGGCTTGATCAATAAAAAGCGCTCGCTGGTGGTCGATGCGAAATCGGCTCCGATCCGATAGAGGCCGGGTGCCAGGGATAACTCCGCGGGCGATTGAGTTCCCACAAGTGTCCCATTGACCTTCAGCATGGCGGGCGCCGGAGTCTCGACAATGACGTTGCCGCGGAGCGGGGTCAGAGGAACGGCAAGGTCCTGGATCTCGTCCGTGATCTGGATGGTTTGATCCGCGCTCTGGTAACCTGTCAAACTGAGCCGAATAATGTACTCCCCTGCTGCGAGTCGAATATTGCAGGGGGCTTCGCACGTTGCGTCTGGTGCGCCGTTTATAAAAATGCGGGCTCCGGCGGGTTCGCTCGTCACTTGCAGCAGCCTTGCCGGGACCGAATTACCTGCGAGATCTGCCGTCTGTAACAGCCGCGCTGCTTGGGCGGCGCCCTTGAGGCTGAGCGCTGCGAGTTCACGCCAAGGATTTTCCCCCGCGATCGACGGCGTCGCCAAAGCGGGCAGCGTCGCTCGATCTTCTCCGGAAGGTTCAACGGCAAGCGAGGCTAAAACGACCACGGGTTCCGGATCGTCCACTAGCTTCGGGAGCGGACGAGCATAAATAGCCAGGGGCTTTCGGTCCACCAGCGGAATCAACGTCGTTATGCGAACAGGGTCGGCGGGACCGGGATCGTGGAAGAACTGGGACGCGTCACTGGAGGGAGCCTTAGCGGCAGGCTCGATTGACTCAAGTTCCTTCAGCATTGCCACGGCCAACCCGCTGGCGTTCGAATCCCCGCTGTCGCGCAGACGCGCAAGCAGAAGCGACGCCTTGGGAGAATCGTCGCAGAGGAGCAGAGCGGAGGTGGCATCAAGACCGTTAATCATGCGAGCCGGCACCGCGGTCCATGCGGCCTGATAGAGTTCCGCGGCCTTGCCATAGTCGCCGGCATCGGCCGCGGCATCAGCTCCGGAGCGCGTGGATGCGTATTGCAGTTCTCGCTCCGCCGCTCGAAACGCACTTTCGAGTTTGGACTTGATCGCGGGATCGGTGGCATCGGAAGCCGCGATTTCCAGAAATTTGGCCGCGGTTTCATAGCCGCGCCCGTCGCCGTTCAATCCTGCGAGAAGAGCCGGCGCTTCCCAGCGTTTGGGATCGACGCGACCCAATCCGGCGAGTGCGGAGGTGGCGTCCGAGAATGACAGCACAGGCAATCTGTCGAGGATCTCCAAAAGGGCTTCATCATAGCGCCGCTTCCGCTTTCCCTCTACCGTTTTCTCAAGCGCGGCGATCACGCGCACCCGCTCGAGTTGCGGCGCCGACGACGCTCCCAGGCCGCTGGGATCTAAACGCACTACTTCTTCGAAGGCGCCGGCTGAGTCCTCCCATTTCTCCGCGATCGCCGCGAGGATGCCTAGATCGAACGCGGCAACCGCGTAAGTTCGATCAGTTAGAAAAGCTTCCGCGAGGCCCCTCAGCGCCTCTTTGATATTGCGCGTCGCCGACAGATCTGCGAGCGTGGCCTGCAGACGGTGCCGCGCTCCATCGCGTGGGGAGGCGTACGGCGAATTAAGATCCGGCGGTGCCAGCGGAGCTATGGCAACCGTGACAACGGGAATTACAGGCGCGGGAGGCGCTGGCGCGGAGGGATCTTGAGCAACGGCAATGGCCGTCGTCACGAACAATAGAGCGATTAGAATTCGCATCACCTTCACCGCTTCGCCGCCGGGCATGTCGCCAGCAGATGCTCGATCTCGCTATTAAGACTGGCGGCGTCCCGATTCTCCAGTCTCGAATCCACCGACTTTCTTGCCGGGCTTTCTGGCAGCACCGAATCGAGGAGCTCGTTGGTCTTATCCTTTGCAGCTAAGGATGAGCTCGCGCTGCCGGATTTGAACCAGTTGGAGGCAACCGCGAGGGTTTCAGACCCTGAGTCTTCACGTACGCCTCGGCTGTTCTTCGCAGCGACATCCGGCGCGCCCGTCGCGATCTGCAGCCTTGCTTTCAGGTCGGCGATACGGGCCGATACTTCCGGCGCGCAGCCATCCTTTGTGAGCCCCCGGACGTTGCTGTCCCGGATGGTGTTCAGGTCTTCGAGGGACGAGCCCAAAGAATCCAGAGCCCGTGCACTTGCGCCGCGCGTGTTTTCGGGAGCCGCCGTGTCTCGTGGCTTGGCCGCTTCTGCTGGGGGTGGTTCCGGCTTCTTCAGGTTCGAGGTCTTACTATCGAAGACCGTGCGCTTCGGAGGGTCGGCCGCGCTTTGTGCGCAAACGACAACAGCCGAGAACATGATCCATGTGATTACGCGCATATTCATCGCTTCCCCTTGTCTTCTTCGACGAAAAAAACCTTGCGTGACCGGCCGTCCAGCGACCGGTCGGCGTTGGCGCTGGCTTCAACCATCCGTCCTTGTTTGTCGTACTTGTACTCGATGTGCGACGCGCCGCCCGGGCCGGAGATCGCTTCTCCGGTCAATCGATCGCCGGAGTAGTTCAGAGTGCGGCTGTAGACCACTGCGCCTGCGCTGTCGTGACCAGTTACTTTCAGAAGTCTCTGCCCGTCCCAGGCGAAGTCCAGCCTGGGAGCGCTCGGATTATCCAGTTCCCAGGCGTGAAGCACCCGGCCCTGCTCGTCGTAATCGAGTTCGAACAAATGAATCGCGTCCCAGACGAAGGGATGGAAATAGGCATTGCCCGAAAAACCGATAGCCGCGCGTTTACCGGTCATTTTGAATGCCAGGCGCGTATCGAGGCGAGGGTTGTTCCACAGCGTCAGGAAACCCGCTGAAGAGCCGCCCTCCGGGTCGGAGAGCACGGAATACTTTTGCGAAGGAGCCAGCGGCCGGCCGGTGCTCAATGACGAAAACCCGCTCAGCCCGGACATGCGGCCGGATCCCGCCAATCTGCTCAAGATGGCGGAATTCGCCGCTCCTCCCATTCCACCGAGAGCCCCCATGCTTCCCAATCCGGGAATACTTCCGGGTGCGCTTAAGCCTTTCGTGGCTCCGATTCCACTTATGGCTCCGATTCCACCTTTTCCCGCAAGGCTGGTCATTTTCGCGAGAGACGCAAGACTTCCCAGGGCCCCTACAGCGCCGATCGCGGAGAAGGGTCCGAAGATTCCGATGCCGGGGATGGTGATGGGGATGGTTCTGCTTTTGACGACGGCCTTTTCGCGGCTCACTTTTAGAACCTGCTGCATGTCGTCGTAGTAGTTGAAGAAGAAATCGTTAGTCTCGCGTTGGGCGGTCTTCCAACCTGCCGTTGCCGTTATCCCTCCCGCGGCAACCGCAGCCGCGGCAGCCGTTCTCATGATGTTGGAAGCCGTTTGCTTTTCCTCGTGTTTGGCGTGGACCGAGTGCAATTGGCCGCCACTCCATTCGTAGAAAATGTTCAAGTGATCCGACGCTTCTATATGGGCTACTTTGGGTTGAAACGACAGGCTGACGGGATCGTAGAACACGCCACGAGCGAGCGGCGCGCCGGAAAACCAACTAGTCGAGGCCGCCTCCGGCGTTTTCGTTTCCGCTTCCAAGACGAAGGATTCCTGGAGGAGCTGCATCGCCGCCAGCCGCTTGTCGCGACTCCCCTGGGTGGAGTCGGTAATGTCGAGATAGCGGCGCAGCAATGGCTCCGCCTTGTCGCAGTGCCGCAGAACACAGGCGTTTAGCGAGGCATAATACAATAAATCCGGATTCTCGTTATCGAGCCTGAGTCCATCGGCGGAAGCTTCGAGAGCCGCAGCGAAGCGTTGTTGACCCAGATCCTCCTGCGCTTGGGCTCGCTTCTTGCCAAGCGAAGTATCGATGGTGTACTGGACCGAGGCACGCAGCTTTTCGCCTTCCGCAAAGTCTTGCGCCGTCACTGCAACGCCATCGAAGTTGTCTAATTGCGCCAGAGCCTTTCCGAGGTCGCCGCGCGCCACAGACAGGCGGGCCTGCAACAGCGTAAGTCGGGGCTCTTCTTTGTCCATCCGCTCGGCTTCGTCGAGCGTCTTTTCCGCTTCGGCGATCTTGCCGTCGTTCATCTGCTGCTCGGCCAGCAGCAATTTGCGCTGCAGCTGCACTTGGGCAGGCGAGCGCGGGTCGATGCCGCGGCGTTTTTCCGCAAATTTTTGCACCGATAATCTTGCCGCCTCCAGACGGACCTGCTCCAGCATGTCGTCGGCGTCTTTCAATTTCGGATCGTGCCATTTCGCGATCAGCAGGTGGCGGATCGCGCCCAGATAATCCCCGCTCTGCTGCAGCGCCCTTGCCGTCTCAACATGCGCCACCGCGCTCGCGTGCAGATGCCAGGCGCGAGCCTTCGCCAATTCCGGAAAAGACTTGTCGTAGACTTCGAAGCCGCGGTAAGCAACCAGAAACGCGTCGGATTGCTTTCCTGCATCCAGGGCGCGAAGGATTCCCACTCTGCGGTCGAGCGCCTTGCGGACGGTTCGAGCCTGAGAGCTTAGCGGACCGAGAATAGGATCGTTCGGGAAGGCCGCATCCGCGGCAGTGGCCAGTTGAAGGGACCGATCGAGGATATCGAGCGGAACATTGCCATCCTGCCACTCCTTCAACCGAGCCGTCATGCTCGTGTTTAGATAATCCTGGATCGTCTTCGAAGAGGGGGGAAAGGCCTTCGCCGCACTCGGCAACAGGTCGAGCATCTGGCGGAAAGCGTCGGGCTCACTCGCGCCAGGTAGTTTGTGCAGGGAAATATCGATCGCCAGTGACGCGGCGGAAGCGGACGCATCCCGGGTGGGGATGATTGCATATAATTCCTCGAGCTTTATGGCTGAAGCGGATTTGTCTTTCCGCTCGCTCTTGACCGCCAGCGCCGATCCACTCCACAAGTGCGCGGCGGTATCGGCGGCCTTGGCGTTGGTTCCTTCGGGCAGTAGCCTTTGCCAATTATCGGAATCGCCGGTGCGACCCAAAACCTCCCCTTCCGGCGTTCGCCGCACTATGCCAAAGCTCGAAATATGGGCTTCCGCGAGGCGGTTGACCGACTTGGAGTCCCACGCGGTACCGCTTCCCTCGGAAAGCAGCGTGCTGCGTACCTTTTCTTTGCCGTTTACGGTCAGCGACTCGACGTCCTGGAACGACCATGCGCCGGCGGAGGATCGGGTCACAACCAGGTATTGCCCAGCCTGGACACCTCGTGCGGCGCAGCCGGCAACGCCCAGCAGCAACAGAATCCGAGCGATCTCTTTTTTCATGTGGATTTCCTGCTTCTCTAAACGCGAAAAAGCACCCTTGAATTGGATCATGCGGCATAGATTTTTTTTTGGCGAGTGGGAAAATTTGAGGGAACGAATTGATTTTATGGGCGCTGTCCCGGCGATATCGTTAGCTGAAATGCTGGCGTCTACCCGCATGCTTACGCATGGCGGCTCAGGGCCCGCCGTGCGTAAGCATGGGTATGACCGGGACGGATTACTGGCCTGTCGGGGGGATATGCGTTCCACTCGCGCAGCTCGCGATTAGCTGGTCGGGCGTTGCGGCTGGGAATTTTCGGAGCTTTTCGTACCAGAATCGTGCCTGAACGCAGCCGTCCAAATCGCGGGACGCGTCTCCTGCTGTCATGTAGACAGTCATAAGCTCGTTGATTGCGGCCGGATTCGGGAAATCCTGGACCAGCGCTTCTCCCAGCCGGACCGCGTCGCGCAAAGTCTGGTGCGCCGCAGCTTTGTCACCGGCGGCGGCTTGGGCCAGGAGGAGACGCCAGGTGATCGAAACCATGGCGTGCCTCGCCCGATAATCGCGGGGGTCCGCGGCAGCCTGTTGCGCGCGGATTCCTTCGGCCAAGAGGTACTTTCCGATCGCCTCCTTCGGCCTTTTCGATTTGTACAAGACGTAGCCCCAATCGCTGTAGCCATAAGATAGATTCATCTTGGTGCGCGCGTTATCGGGTTGGCGGCGAACCGTTTCCTCATCGAGCGCCACGGCGGCGCGATATTCTTCGAGCGATCGGTCTACGTCGCCCGCGACGATCAACAGCGCACCGATTCGCTTGTGCGTCAGAGAGATATCGGTCGGGTCTTCAAATAACTGGAGCGCCTGCCGCAGTTCCGCAATCGCATCCTGAGGGTGCGCCGCCTGAATCAGTCCAGCGCTTTGAAAATGGACGTTTGCGAGATAATTTCGCAGCCTCCGATCGGTGGGATTCTGGCGAGAGGCCTCCTCCAAAATTCCTCTGGCGCGTTGAATGAGGCGAGCGGCTTCCGCCGGGTCCTTGGTCATTCCGGCGAGCTGCCGGGCGGTGTCGGCCAGCTCCATTCGGAAGGCGAGCGAGGACGGATTGGAGGCCAGCACCTGCTCGCGCAGCGTGAGTGCTTTTCGAAGATTTTCGACGGAAATCTCGGGCAGGCCGAGATTCGCCATTCCGCCGGAACCGCGAACATCGGCTAGTTTCACGTAAGCCGCGGCCAGTTCCCGGGCTAGTTCCGGGTTGTTCCCAGCGTCCTGGGACAGACGGTCGAGATACTCCAGGCTGCGCGCGAGCAGCAATTCGCGCGCCTTGGTGGCTCCAGCGACTTGAGAAATCTCGCGGTCGACCTCAAAGATCATCGATCCCGCGAACTTCCGCACGTCATTGAAACGGCGCTCCGCGATGGCCCTTTCGCGACGGGCGACCCGCGCCTGCCACGATACGCCGATCACACCGGCGATTAATGTAACCAGTACAACGGCTGCGGCCGCGGTGACCGCCTTGTTACGCCGGCAGAATTTTCCCACGCGATAGCCAATTGTGTCCGGACGCGCCAGCACTGGCTGTCCTTCCAGATAGTGTCCGATGTCTTCCGCGAACTGCTCGACGTGCAGGTAGCGCCGCTCCGGTTGCTTCTGAAGCGCCTTAAGGACGATGGTGTCGAGATCGCCGCGCAGTTCACGATTGGCGCCGGGGCTTTCGCTGGGCTTGGGCGGGTCCGCCAGACAAATCGCGCGTTCCATCTCCGTGAGGGAGGTATTCGAGAGCCGATGCACTTTGGCCCCGGTGAGCAATTCATACAAAACCGCGCCCAGCGAGTAGATGTCGGTCGCCGTTGTAATACGCTCGCCCAGCACTTGCTCCGGACTTGCGTAATCCGGCGTCATCAGGCGTACCCAGGCCGATGTTAGGGTCGAGCCGCCGTCCTGCTGGTCCGGCGTGAAGACTTTGGCGATTCCGAAATCCAGGAGCTTCGGCTCGCCTTCAGAAGTGATCAGAATATTGGCCGGCTTCAGGTCGCGGTGAATCACCAGATGGCGATGGGCGTGGGCGACGGCGGCGCACACTTTGACAAAAAGCCGGAGCCGTTCTTTTATCCCAAGTTGGTTGTCGTCGCAATAGGTGTCGATTGGTTGGCCCGCCACCAGCTCCATCACAAAGTAGGGACGGCCGTCCGGTGTGGTTCCGCCGTCGAGCATCCTGGCGATGTTGGGATGATTGAGCAGCGCGAGGATTTGACGCTCGTGCCGGAAACGAGCCAGCAGATCGTCGGCGTTCAGCCCGCGTTTGACAATCTTGACCGCGACGAACTGGCGATACTCGTCTTCCCGCACGGCGCGGTAGACGATTCCCATTCCGCCGCGTCCGATTTCGACGGTCAGGCGGTAGGGTCCGATCGTGGAACCGGAAAGATCTTCGTCGACCGGTCCGCGCGAGGGCGCCGCCTGGTCGAGAAATGTGCCCGCCTGATCGCTTGCCGCGACCAGCGTCTCCACCTCCCGGCGGAGCGTCGCGTCGCCATTGCAGGCTCGTTCCAGATACGCTTGACGCTCGTCCCGGCGAAGTTCCACGGCTTCGTAAACGATTTCCTTGATTCGTTGCCAGAGCTCCGGGTCCATCTAAGATGCGCCCTTGCGCACGTTCAACTCGTTAAATAGCCAGGCTTTGGCAGTAACCCAGTCGCGTTTGACGGTGGCCGTGGAAACACCCAGCGTTTCGGCAGTCTCTTCGATTGTCAAGCCCCCGAAGAAGCGCAACTCGATAACGCGGCTCTGCTGCGGATCGAATTGGGCGAGGGCAGCCATGGCGTCGTCAAGAGCGACCAGGTCCAGATCGCGAGACTCCATCACGCCGATATTCTCGTCCAGCGATAGTTTTCGCGCGGCGCCGCCACGCTTGGACGCCTTCGCGGTTCGCGCGTGATCGACCAGGATACGCCGGATCAGTTGTGCCGCCACCGCGAAGAATTGTGTCCGGTTCTGCCAGTGGACCCTCTGCTGATCGATAAGTTTCAGGTAAGCTTCGTGCACCACTGCGGTGCTTTGGAGGGTGTGACCGGACCCTTCCTGGGACATGCATCGCGCCGCGAGACGATGTAACTCGTCATAAACCACCGGGATGAGCCGGTCGAGCGCCGACTGGTCGCCATGATTCCAGTCGATCAACAAATTTGTGACGTCCGCCTCACCCATATTCAGAACTATTTCTTGTAAGGGATTCTACACCCGAAATCGTTTCACGCGGGGGTGCTTGTCATGTTGCTCGGCCCGCGCACCGGGGAGCCTCAGTAGTTCGGGATCACATCGGGGGTGGGTATACTGTTGAACGTGTCTCGCGACAGTCGTTTCTTTGCTGCCCATTTTCTGGCTGCCGTTGCGATCCTACTCTGGCCTCTTCTGCAGCTACGCGCCCAAACAACAGTGACTGTTGCGGGGAGTGGTGTGGCTGGATTTTCCGGCGACGGCGGTCTCGCGGTGGAAGCCGACATCAATAATCCTTACGGCTTGGCGATTGGACCCGATGGCGGGCTCTATATTTGCGAGATCGGCAATCATCGCGTCCGACGTGTGGACTTGAGGACGAAACGGATCTCCACGGTCGCGGGTAGCGGGAAAAAAGGCTATTCGGGTGACGGGGGGCCGGCACCGAGCGCCGATCTCAACGAGCCATACGAGGTTCGCTTTGACGGAGCCGGCAATATGTATTTCGCCGAGATGCAGAACCACGTCGTGCGGCGAGTGGACGCGCACACCCACTTGATCTCGACCGTGGCGGGAACGGGAGTCGCAGGCTTCGCGGGCGATGGCGGCCCGGCCGCGCAAGCGCTGCTGCGGCAGCCGCACAGTATCGCTTTCGACCAGCAAGAGCGGCTTCTGATCTGCGATATCGGAAATCTGCGGATCCGTCGAGTCGATCTGAAAACGGGTCTTATTGAGACGTGGGCCGGCACGGGCGAAAAGAAGCCGACGCCCGACGGCTCGCCGATTACTGGAACGCCATTGAACGGCCCGCGCGCGATTACCGCCGACCATGAAGGCAATCTTTATTTGGCTTTACGGGAAGGGAACACTATTTTAAAAATCGACACAGGCGCCGGCCGTATCTATCGCATCGCGGGAACGGGTGAAACCGGATACGCTGGCGACGGAGGTCCAGCGAAATCCGCTAGGCTTTCGGGTCCGAAAGGAGTCGCGTGGTCGCCCGACGGTTTTCTGTACATCGCGGACACTGAGAGCCACACTATCCGCAGGATCGATCTAAAATCCGGAATCATTACGACCGTCGTGGGCACAGGCGAACGCGGCGATGGTCCGGATGGAGATGCGCGGCACTGCCGGCTTTCGCGGCCGCATGGAATCTTTGTGAGCGCTGAGGGCAAGGTTTACATTTCAGATAGCGAGTCGCATCGCGTCAGGACGTTGCAGTGAGAAGACTCCGGGGACATGCTATCTCGCCGGTATTAGGCCCATGGGCGCTCCGGTGAACAACGAATGTGTGAAAACTTGAGAATGACCGCTCCCGGTGGTCGCGGCTCCAAAAGAACTCGCCTCCAAGCTTGGGTACACCCCGGTTGCTTCGGACTGTAAAGTGGATCATTATTTAACCATGCGCTTTGTTGGACTCATTGCGGCTTCGGTGTTTTGCCTCGGAGCAGACCAGGAACCTTTCTCTTCAGCGCAAAGGAAATATTGGGCCTTCCAACCCCTCGCGCATCCCCCGGCTCCGGCCGTGAAACATAAGGATTGGGTCGCCAATCCGATAGACGCCTTCATCGCCGAAAAATTGGAAGCGAAGGGCCTGAGTTTTGCGCCGGCCACGGATCGCGTCACGCTCTTGCGGCGCGTGACTTTGGATCTGATCGGCCTTCCTCCGACGCCCGAAGAAGTAGACGCTTTTGTCTCGGACAAATCTCCCAACGCATACGAGAAAGTTGTCGACCGGCTGCTCGCCTCTCCGCACTATGGCGAGCGGTGGGCGCGTCATTGGCTGGACCTCGCCCGCTACGCCGAAAGTGAAGGGTTCAAAGCCGACGAGACCCGTCCGAACGCGTGGCGCTACCGCGATTACGTCATTCAGGCTTTCAATCAAAACAAGCCATACGATCGCTTCGTGAAAGAGCAGATCGCCGGAGATGAGTTGTGGCCAAACGATCCCTGGGCGCGAGTCGCGACCGGCTTCAATCGTCATTATCCGGATGAAAGCAACGCTCGCAATTTGTGGCAGCGGCGCCAGGAGATTTTGAATGACATC
>Ga0209006_10006513_pt1 | contig 10552 bp, 8 predicted proteins | sample JacPin_JW_Ref_O2_FD_188567 | JGI IMG/M metagenome (GOLD analysis project Ga0209006, IMG submission 188567) | Forest soil microbial communities from Algoma, Ontario, Canada - Jack Pine, Ontario site 1_JW_Ref_O2 (SPAdes) (version 2) | ecosystem: Environmental > Terrestrial > Soil > Boreal... | reverse complement strand
TCGGCCTTGTTATTCCGCAGGCGGTGCTCGCCCGCGCCGATGAGGTGATCGAATAGCGACGTTGTTTTTCGCTACGCTGCACGCGAACTCACCCTGCGGGCGCGGCGATTGCGGCTTGGTGACCGACTTTCTGCTACCTTTCCGGCCGCTTTCCGTTCCCCTAAGTTGGCGCGCATTGCGGCCACAAGTAATAAGAACGGGCCACAGGCCGAGGGGAAAACCGCTTTGAACGGACAGGCGAGCCGGCGCATCGAGGTCACGCGCAGCGGCGCTGAGGATACGCGCCGGCGCGCATTCGCCGGCCTGTGGGTCGCGCTATTGCTGGCGATCCTGACGTTCCTGGTGGTCTATCCCGTGCTCACGCTGTTGCTGGGCGCGCTGACCGACACCAACCCGGTGGTGGATGGTTTTAGTCTCCGTCATCTCTCGATCACCAATTTCCTCACCGTGCTCGCCAATCCGAACGTCGCCGAGGCGCTGTTCAATACGCTGGTCGCCTGTGGCGGCGGCACGGCGATCGCGGTCGCGATCGGGCTGTTGTTCTCCTGGATCGTGGTGCGCACCAACACGCCGTTCAAGGGCTTCATCGCCGCCGCCAGCATACTGCCGCTGTTCGCGCCGCCGCTGGTCGCGGGCGTGGCCTGGAGCATCCTCGGCTCGCCGAGGACCGGGCTGATCAACACGCTGTTCAAATGGGCCGGCCTCGACTGGCACGTCGATTTCTATTCGCTGTGGGGCCTGGTGTTCGTGTTCGGCATCTACTACGCGCCCTACGTCTACATGTTCACCTCGTCGGCGCTGCGCAACATGGATCCGAGCCTGGAGGAGGCCGCGGAAATCTCCGGCGCCAGCGCGTTCGCGACATTGTTCTCGGTGACGTTTCCGTTGATCATGCCGGCGATCGTCTCGGGCATGCTGCTGTCCTTCATCGTGATGCTCGGCATCTACGGCATCCCCGCGGTTCTGGGCGCGCCGATCAATCTTGCCGTGCTGACGACCTATATCTTCAAGCTCACCAACTGGTCGCCGCCGCTCTACAACACCGCCGCCGCGGTCGCGATCATCCTGATGATGGTCACCGGCGGGCTGGTGTTCCTGCAGCAGAAGGTGCTGAGCGGGCGCAGCTACACCACGGTGGCCGGCAAGGCGTTCCGGCCGCGCAATCTCGATCTCGGGCCGTGGCGCTGGCTCACCTTCGGGCTCGGCGTCGTCTATCTGCTGGTGGTGGTGATCCTGCCGAGCCTGGCGCTGATCGTGGCGGCGTTCCGCAAATTCATGTTCATCCGCGATGCCGCCAGCCTGTTCGACATGCCGCAATATTCGCTGATGCATTTCTACAGCATCTTCGACAATCCGCTGACGCTGAACTCGATCTACAACGCGGTCGAGGTCGGCATCATCACCGCCGTGGTCGGCGGCGCGCTTGCCTTTGCGATCGGCTACACCATTCACCGCACCCGCGTGCCGGGCCGGCGCAGCATCGATCTGATATCGACCCTGCCGGTCGCGATTCCCGGCCTCGTGATCGGCGTCGCCTATCTCTGGGCCTGGATCGGCATTCCCGGCGGGCTCTACGGCACCATCTGGATCCTGGCGCTGGCCTTCATCGCGCGCTTCATGCCGGACACCGTGAAAGCGCTGTCGACCTCGTTCCTGCAGATTCATCGCGAGCTCGAGGAAGCCGCCTGGGTCTGCGGCAAGGGCATGCTCGGCACGATTGCGACCATCGTGCTGCCGCTGGCGCGGCCCGGCGTGATCGCCTCGATGACGCTGCTGTTCGTGCTGGCGATCCGCGAACTCGGCTCGTCGCTGTTTCTCTACACCAGCAACACTATGGTGATGTCGGTGCTGCTGCTCGATTATTACGAAGGCGGAAATATCGGCAAGACCGCGGCGTTCAGCCTGGTGCAGACGGTGTTGCTCGGCGTTCTCATCGGCGGCGCCAACTGGCTGGCGCGGAGTTCGGCGCAGGGCAGCATCGCGCAACGGATCAGATGAAACAGATAAAGTGAAAAGGGAGGATCGGATGATGGTCGCACGGATCGCCAAAATGCTCGCTGTAGCCGTTATCGCCGGCCTCGGCATCGCGCTTAGCGGCGCGCCGGCCAGCGCGCAGGCGGAATTCGGCTCGCCTGAGTTGATCGCAGCCGCCAAGGCCGAGGGCAAGCTCGTCTATTACACCGCGAATTTCGCCGAGATCGAGCAGCTGGTGATCAAGGAATTCAACAAGCGCTTTCCGGAGATCAAGGTCGAGATGGTGCGCGCACCGGGTGGCCAGCTGATCACCCGTGTCAGGACCGAGGCCGCCGCCGGCAAGCTGATCGCGGACATCGTCGATCATTCCGACCGCGCGCTGATGCTGCCGCTGGTCGATCTGTTCCAGGATTACGCGCCGCCGAATGCCGCCGACTACAATCCCGAGGCGCTGATTTCGCCAAAGCTGTGGCCGCGCGCCACCATCGCCTGGGCGATCGGCTACAACTCCGAACTGGTAAAAAACCCGCCGAAGAGCTGGATGGATTTGACCAAGCCCGAATACGACAAGATGATCGGTCAGGTGTTCGCGCAATCCGGCGGCACGACCTGGACCCGGATCATGTTCGAGCGTCAGGTGCTCGGCGAAGATTACTGGGCCAAGCAGGCCGCAACCCATCCTGTGCTTTATCCATCCGGCGCGCCGATGGCGGATGCGCTGGTGCGCGGCGAGATCGCGATCGGTCCGCTGCTCTACAATGTGATCTATCAGAAGCAGAGGGACGGCGCGCCGATCAAGATTTTCTTCCCGCCCGAAGGCTCGCCGGTCAATCCCTATGCCTCGGGGATTCCGAAGACCGCGGCCCATCCCAATGCTGCAAAACTGTTCCTGAACTGGTGCCTGTCGAAGGAAGGGCAGACCTTCATGATCAAGGAGCTCGGCAACCTGACTTCGTTGAAGGTGCCGCCGGCCTATCCGGAAGGCTTCGATCCCAAGGTGGTGAAGGTGTGGTACCCGAACTTCGACCAGTATGTGAAGCTGCACGGGCCGTGGGTCGCCGAATGGGACAAGACGTTCGGGTACCGGCAATGATCGTGGCGCGCGTGAAGCGATCGAGATCATGACCGCGACGCTCGAGGTTACCGATCTGCGCAAGCAATTTTCGATCGGCCGGCCGGCGATCGACGGCGTCAGCTTTGCCGTGCCGGCCGGCGAGATCGTCGTCCTGCTCGGGCCCTCCGGCTGCGGCAAGACCACGACCTTGCGCTGCGTCGCAGGCCTCGAGCATCCGACGTCAGGTGAAATCAGCATCGCGGGGAGGGTGGTGTCGTCACCCGAGCGCGGCATTCTGGTGCCGCCGCGGTTGCGCGAGCTCGGCATGGTGTTTCAGTCTTATGCGGTGTGGCCGCATATGACGGTGCGGCAGAACGTGGTCTATCCGCTGAAACACCGCAAGATCGCGCGCGGCGAAGCCAACCGGCAGGTCGACGAGGTGCTGGAACTGGTGGGCCTGTCGGAATATGCAGACAGGCCGGTGGTGGCGCTGTCGGGCGGCCAGATGCAGCGCGTTGCGCTGGCGCGCAGCATCGTCTATCGGCCCCAGCTTTTGTTGCTCGACGAGCCGCTGTCGAATCTGGACGCCAAATTGCGTCTGCGGCTGCGCGACGATCTGCGCGTCATTCTCAAGCAGACCGGCATGACCGCGCTTTACGTCACCCACGACCAGGCCGAGGCGGTGGTGCTCGGCGATCGCATCGGCGTGATGCGCGACGGAAAATTGTTGCAGATCGGCACGCCGGACCAGATCTACAACCGGCCCGCCGACCTGTTCGTCGCCAATTTCACCGGCGCAACCAACGAGCTCACCGGCACATTGCTCGAGCGCAATGGCGAGTTCGGCGTGGTCGATTTCGGCGGCGGGCAGCGCGGGGAGGCGGCGCTGCTGCAGCCGCTCAATCCCGGCGACAAGGTGCGCATCGCCTTGCGGCCGGAAAACATCGGCATCGGCGGCCGCGACGGCGCCAACCTGTTTCCGGCGCGCGTGGTCGATCGCCGCTATCAGGGCACCCAGACCGTCTACGATATCGACCTGCTGGGCGTGCGGCTGGAAGCGCTCGAACTCGGCACCGCGGCCCGCCACGAGATCGGGGTCGAGACACAGGTTGCCCTTCCGCGCGAAGGCTGCTGGGCGTATCGCGACACGGGACCGTCGAATTACGATTAGACCACTGGATCACCATCGGCATCGTCGTCAAGCCCGGCCATGACGAAAACTGAATCGGGCAGTCGTAGGATGGGTAGAGCTATCGGGTCGCGCGAATGCGCGCCCGATTGGCGAAACCCATCACTTTCTTCGAGGATCGTCGATGGGTTTCGCTTCGCTCTACCCATCCTACGACCCCGTTCAGAACTGATACCTTCTCAGCCCGCCATCGACGGGGATGACGGTCCCGGTGATATAGCGCGCCACCGGCGAGGCGAGGAACACGACGAGCGCGGCGAGGTCTTCGGGCTCACCCCAATAGCCCACCGGAATCTCTTCTTCGGCAAAATGCTTGCGATAGTCTTCCGGGTAGTTGCGCCGGATCTGCTCGCTCATGATGCGGCCGGGCGGAATGGAGTTGACGGTAATGCCGTGCTCGCCGATTTCGCGGGACAATCCCTTGGCCCAGGCATGCACCGCGGCTTTGGCGGCGAACGCGGCATTCAATCCCTCCGGCTCGGACTTGCCGGTGATGTTGATGATGCGGCCCCAGCGGCGCTCGATCATTTGCGGCAGCAGCGCGTGGGTGACCTGCCGGTAGCGGGTGAAATTCAATGCCATGGCTTCGTCCCAGGCGCTGTCGGGCGCATCCACCGGCAACGGCCGGCTGCCGCCGGCGTTGTTGACGAGGATATCGACATGCCCGAGTGCGGCGATCGCGGCCGCCGCCAGCTTCTTCCCGGCATCTTCCGCCATGATGTCCTGGATCACCGGAATCACGTCGCCACCGGCGGCTTTGACCTCCTGCGCCAGCGTGTCCAGCAATTCCTTGCGCCTTGCCACCGCCACCACGCGCACGCCCTCCAGCGCGAGCCCCCTAGCGATCGCGCGGCCGATCCCCATGCTGGCGCCGCTGACGACGGCGGTCTTGGACTTGAGATCGAGGTTCATGTGCTCTGGCTTTCCTGCTGTGAACAACATGCGCCCCGCATGTCGGGTGGATTTTGTCTACCTGCGCTTCGACAAGTGGTGTACTCCTGCCGCCGCTCGGGGAAAAACAAAAAGGCTTATGCGATGGTATGGAATCCACAGCAGTATCTGAAATTTTCCGGCCACAGGCTACGGCCCGCGGTCGATCTTCTGATGCGGATTCCGGATTTTCAGGTAGCGAGCGTCGCCGATCTCGGCGCCGGGGCCGGCAACGTCACCAAATTGATCAAGGAGAGGTGGCCGGAGGCCGCCGTCGCCGGCGTCGAAGGTTCTGCCGAAATGGTGGCTGCGGGAAGGAAAGCCGCGCCCGGGATCGAATGGCTGCATCAGGATTTGGCATCATGGCGGCCGGCGCGGAAATACGACGTGGTCTATTCCAACGCCGCGCTGCACTGGCTGCCCGATCACGACGCACTGTTTCCCGCGTTGATGGACAAGGTCGAGCCCGGCGGTATTCTCGCGGTGCAGATGCCGCGCAATTTCGGAGCGCCCTCGCATCTGCTGATCGCCGAGACCGCCGTGAGCGGACCCTGGCGCAGCCAACTGGAGCATCTCGTCACGCCGCCACCGGTCGAGGCGCCCGGATTCTATCATAGCCTGCTGGCGCCGCGGTCCGAGAACATCGATATCTGGGAGACGGAGTACTTGCAGATTCTGGAAGGCGAGAATCCGGTCAAGGAATGGACCAAGGGCACCTGGCTGACGCGATATCTCGACGTTCTCAAAGGTGACGAAAAGGCCGCCTTCGAGGCCGCTTACGGCGAGCGCGTGGCGAAAGCCTATCCGCGGAATTCGGCGGGCCAGACGCTCTTTCCGTTCCGGCGGCTCTTTATCGTGGCGCAGCGCAAGGCCTGACGCCGGCGCGGTTCGGGCGAGGCGACATCTGCGGCAAATGACCGCGCCGCAGGCGGGCTGAAGATCTGCCGGTGCAGCCATCATTTAGCCCGCGGCGAGGCCCGCCAGTTCGGCTTAGGTCTAGTTGTTCGGGCAGCGGTTTGCTGCCACTACTGAAGGCCTAAAAACCAAGAAAAACCGGTTTCCGCGCCAATTGGGAGGAGAATTCATGCGCAAGTTGATTGTCGCGGGCGTCGCGGCTGCCATCTTCATCGCTCCGGCCGCCGTGATGGCCCAGAGCCCGATCATCATCAAATTCAGCCATGTTGTCGCCAACGACACGCCGAAGGGCAAGGGTGCGTTGAAGTTCAAGGAACTGGCCGAGAAGTACACCGACGGCAAGGTCAAGATCGAGGTCTATCCGAACTCGTCGCTCTACAAGGACAAGGAAGAGATCGAGGCGTTGCAGCTTGGCTCGGTGCAGATGCTTGCGCCCTCGACCGCGAAATTCGCCCCGCTCGGCGCCAAGGAGTTCGAGGCGCTCGATCTGCCCTGGCTGTTCAAGGATGAAGAAACCTACAACAGGGCGATGAAGGGCCCGGTCGGCAAGTGGTTGTTCCAGAAGCTCGAGTCCAAGGGCATCACCGGCCTCGCTTACTGGGATAACGGCTTCCACATGGCCTCGGCCAACCGCCCGCTGCTGATGCCGGCCGATTTCCAGGGGCTCAAGATCCGCATCTCCGGCTCCAAGATTGCCGACCGCTATTTCCGCGATCTTGGATCGATCCCGCAGATCATGGCGTTCTCGGAAGTCTACCAGGCGCTGCAGACCGGAGTGGTCGACGGCTGCGAGAACACGCCGTCGAATTACCAGACGCAGAAGTTTGACGAAGTGCAGAAAGACATCACGGTCTCCTACCACGCGCATCTGCAATACGCCGTGATCGTCAACTCGAAGTTCTGGAGCGAATTGCCGCCGGACATCCGCAAACAACTCGACAAGGCGATGGACGAGGCGACCGACTACACCAACTCGATTGCGGTCAAGGAAAACGAGGATGCGCTGGCCGAGATCAAGAAAACCGGCAAGACCACGCTGCACTATTTGACCGACGATCAGAAGAAGGCCTGGCAGGACGCGATGCGTCCGACCTATGCATGGGCCAAGGGCCGCGTCGGGCAGGAAGTGCTCGATCTCGTGGCCAAGGAACTCGACATCAAGATGAACTGACGGCAAGTCGCAGCGGCAAAGAAACGGTCGGGAGTGATCGCACTCCCGGCCGTTTTGGTGAGACGGGGGAATACGCGTGCTCAAGGTGCTCAATCGGGCGCTCGACCATCTGGAAGAATGGGTGATCGCCACGTTGATCGCGGCGGCGACCGCGCTGATTTTCTTCGCGGTGCTGCACCGCTACGGCACCGGCGTCTCGATCGATCTGTCGAAATGGCTGGCCGCGCGCGGCGTACCCGTGCTGCCCGCCATTCTCAAGGACATCTATTTATGGCTTGCCGCGCTCGACGTCTCGTGGGCGCAGGAGCTTTGCATCTACATGTTCATCTGGATGGCCAAGTTCGGCGCCGCCTACGGCGTGCGCACCGGCATCCATGTCGGCGTGGACCTTCTCGTCAACCGGGTGCCGGCGCGCTCGCGCAAGAAGGTCATCCTGTTCAGCCTGCTGTGCGGCGCGTTCTTCACCGGCATGATCGCCAGCTTCGGCGGCTCGTTCGTCGCCGAGATGTTCAAGACCGGCCAGCAGTCGAACGATCTGGAAGCGCCGATGTGGATCGTCTACCTCGCGATCCCGCTCGGCTCCGGCCTGATGTGCTTCCGCTTCCTGCAGGTTGCGTGGTTCTATTACTGGACCGGCGAACTGCCGCACCACAATGAAGCGCAGGTCGAAGGCATTGAAATCACCGCCCCGGCGCTGCACCCGGAGCCGGGCGATCCCGCGGAGGATTCGAGCCGCAGGGCGAGCCCGCTGGCGGTAATCCTGATCATGGCGCCCATCCTGATCCTGATGGTCTGCCTGGGCGAGAAGGCCGGCATCATTGTGCTGCCGCAGGCCCTGCGCGCGGCCTCGATCTTCGCGCTTCTGATCGCGCTGATGCTGACCGGCATCCCGGTTTCGATCGCGCTCGGTCTCACCGTGCTGACGTTCCTGTTCACGCTGACCGCGGTTCCCATTGAAGCGGTGTCGATGAAACTGTTCACCGGCATCGAAAGCTTCGAGATCATGGCGATCCCGTTCTTCATCCTGGCCGGCAATTTCCTGACCCATGGCGGCGTCGCGCGGCGGATGATCGATTTTGCGACCTCGCTGATCGGACACTGGCACGGCGGACTGGGGCTCGCCGGAATCGTGGCATGCTCGATGTTCGCGCTGGTTTGCGGATCGAGCGTCGCCACCGTCGCCGCGGTCGGCGCGATCGTGCTGCCCGAGATGGTGAGGCACGGCTATCCGATGCGGTTCGGCGCCGGCATCATCACGGTCGCCGGCTCGCTCGGCATCCTGATGCTGCCGTCGATCCCGAAGATCATCTATGCGGTTTCCACGGGTACGTCGATCGGCGCGCTGTTCGTGGCGGGACTGCTGCCCGGCATGCTGCTCACCGCCATGCTCTGCGCGGTGACCTGGTATCTGGCCAGGAAGCGGGATTATCCGCGCATGAAGAGGGCGAGCTGGGGCGAAACCTTGCACGCGTTCCGGGAGAGCATCTGGGGCCTGATGCTGGTCGTCATCATCATCGGCGGCATCTACAGCGGCCTGTTCACCGCGACGGAGGCCGCCGCCATGGCCGCGGTCTATTCGTTCTTCATATCGGTCTTCGTCTACAAGGCGCTCACGTTCAAGGATGTGCCGCGCGTCTTGCTGCGCGCCGCCAACACCAGCGCGATGCTGCTCTACATCGTCACCAATGCGGTGCTGTTTTCATTCGTTCTCAGCAACGAGAATATTCCCTCGGCGCTCGCCGACTGGATCACGGCGCAGGATCTCGGCTGGGTCGGTTTCTTGCTGCTGGTCAACGTATTGCTGCTGCTGGCCGGCAATTTCATGGAGCCGACGTCGATCATCCTGATCATGGCGCCGATCCTGGCGCCGGCCGCGAAGCGGCTCGGCATCGACCTGGTGCATTTCGGCATCGTGATCGACGTCAACATGGAGGTCGGCCTGTGCCATCCGCCGGTTGGCCTCAACCTCTACGTCGCGTCGATGATCGCGGGCATGCGCATCACCGATCTCGCCATGGCCGTGATGCCGTGGCTGCTCACCATGCTGGTGTTTCTGGTCATCGTGACCTATTGGCCGGCGCTCACGCTGTTTCTCCCGAAGTTGCTCGGGATGCACTAATTCAATTATACATGCTTGGTCTAATTGACATTTTCCGTCCCGGACTTCTATCGTTCGCCGCCCATGAAACCCGCACCCTTCGACTATGTCAGGCCGGATTCGCTCGCGCAGGCATGCCGATTATTGGCCGATGACGAGGATGCACGCCTGATCGCCGGCGGGCAAACGCTCGTGCCGATGCTGGCGATGCGGCTGGCGCGGCCTGCGCGGTTGATCGACATCCTGCGCTTGCCCGAGCTTGCGGGAATCCGCGAGGAAAACGGCGCCGTGGTCGTCGGCGCCACCACGCGCCAGGCCCAGGCCGAACGCGATCCCGTCATCCGCGGATCGGTGCCGATGCTGGCGCGGGTGCTGCCGTGGGTCGGGCATCCGCCGACCCGTAACCGCGGTACGGTTGGCGGCTCGATCGCCAATGCCGATCCGGCGGCCGAGATTCCTTTGGTCGCAGTGACGCTCGGCGCCGAGATCATGCTCGCGGCCGCGGACGGCCCGACATCGGTACCGGCGAATGATTTCTTCGTCGGGCCGATGGTGACGTCGATCGGCCAGGGCCAATGTATCAGCGCGATCCGGTTTCCGGTCTGGCCCGAGCAGCGCATCGGCGTCGGTTTCCTCGAGATCAGTTCGCGCCGCTCGGATTTTGCGTTTGTCGCCGCCGCAGCCCAAGTTGCGCTCGACGAGGAAGGCGGCTGCGTCAGAATTGCGCTAGGCCTTGGCGGCGTTGCCGATCGGCCGTTGCGGCTCGATGTGTCGTCTCTCGTCGGTACGAAGCTCAATCACGCGTCGGCGGCGGACGCGGTCAATGCCGCCTGCGCCGGTATCGAGGCGATGAGCGATCTGCACGCCAGCGCCGCCTATCGCCGCCGCGTCGCGGTGACGCTCGGCATTCGTGCGCTGGAACAGGCGCGCGACCACGCCGCCGCTAGACCGGCGAAAGGCGTGCGATGAAGGTGAACCTGCGCATCAACGGCCAAAACCGTTCCGCCGACGTCGAGCCGCGCAAGACGCTGCTTGACGCACTTCGCGAGAATTTCCTGCTCAACGGCACCCATGCCGGCTGCGAGCACGGCGTTTGCGGCGCCTGCACGGTATTGGTCGATGGCGAACCGGTCCGCTCCTGCCTGATGTTTGCGGTCCAGGCCGATGGCTACGAGATCACGACCATCGAGGGACTTGCGCCCGCGCCGGGCGAACTCAGCG
>Ga0209006_10006512_pt1 | contig 10554 bp, 5 predicted proteins | sample JacPin_JW_Ref_O2_FD_188567 | JGI IMG/M metagenome (GOLD analysis project Ga0209006, IMG submission 188567) | Forest soil microbial communities from Algoma, Ontario, Canada - Jack Pine, Ontario site 1_JW_Ref_O2 (SPAdes) (version 2) | ecosystem: Environmental > Terrestrial > Soil > Boreal... | reverse complement strand
CGCCTGCGCAGGCGGTGGCGGACCTGGTGCACCGGACGTGGGTTTCCTTTGTCTCGTCTGGGTCGCCGGGATGGGCGGCTTATGACGCCTCGCGGCGGACTACCGGGCTGCTGACCGAGGACCTGAGCGTGGTCGAGGACCCGGCGGGTGACGAGCGGGCGGCGTGGGAGGGGATTCGCTGACCGGGCTTTGCTGGGCCAGGCTGCTGAACGAGGTGAACCTGGGGGTTCACCTCGTTAGAGCGAGGTGAAACCCGGGGTTCATTCGGTTCCGGCCGAGCCGGAGGAGGCGGATTGCGGTGCTGATGGTGCCAGCGTGGCTGAAGTTCGGTTTCTGGGGCCCGCGGAGGTGGTCGCCGTTGGCCGGACGCTATCAATGTGATATCATGTTGATAGGTGGTCGGGTGACGGGCACCGGAGTGGCAGGAGGGATCTCGATGAACGGATCCAACGACAACAGCGGGCCGAGGGGGCTGCGGGGGTGGTGGCTGACGCCGCCGCGGACGGGGCTGCAGCGGCTGATCCATCCGTGGGAGTACCGGCATCTGCGGTTCTATGGCGTCGCGCATATTGCCGGGGCCGGTGTGGCGGCGGTCGCGGGCTTTATCTGCCTGTCGTACGCCGTCTACGGGTGGGCCGCGTTCTTCTTGGTGATCGCGGCGCTGAACATCGCGGGCGGCTGCTGGGACCTGAGCATCGCCCGCTCCACGGCGGCCCGGACCTGACGGCGGCTCAGGACGCGGCGGGCTCGGGTTCCGCCGCGTCGATGAGGGCGTCTTCGTCGTCGCCGACGAAGACGGGGTCGGGCGGCTCGTCCGCCTGCAGGCCGAGGATGCGCACCGGGCCGCGCTGGGTCTGGAAGATGAGCTCCTGCCGGCCGGTGTCCCAGCGCAGTTCGTACAGCTCGACGGCGATGGCCAGCGGGTTGCGGCCGTGGTAGGTCACCTCGCTGTCGCTGCCCTGCTCGACCGCCACCTTGGCGTCGACATCGGCGACGGTGGCCAGGCCGGCGCCCAGGCCGACGGCGGAGTCCTGCTTGTCCCGGCCCTGGATGGAGATCGACGCGCTGCGCAGGACCGCGGCGACCGCGAAGTACTGGTTGCCGTCCTTGACCCAGGGATGGGCCGTGACGAACCGGTGGCCGACCAGGGCCGTGCCCAGCCCGGCCGGGCTCAGCGACTCCCGGCTGACCTTCTTGAAGCGGAAGGCGATGTTCCGCGCGCTCGTCTCCTTGACCGAGGCTTGCAGCTTGTCGATGAGCGCGCCGGCGCCCAGCGCGTTGAGGAAGTTGCTGAGCAGCTTGACCCCCACGCTCAGCGACACCGAGTCCGACCAGGTCCCGGACAGGTCGGCCAGATCGTCCTCCACGAACGGGCGCTCCAGGGTCAGCTCCGGGGCGATGATCTCGCTGAGCAGGCCCGGCGCGGTGATGCGCTTGCCCTCCTTGATGTACACGCTCCCGCATTGCACCCGGCGGCCGGGCACGGACAGCAGGTTGACCTGGTAGCGGTCCAGGAATTTCCGGATCAGCTGGTCATTGGTGTCTCGCCGGCACATCGGCATCCTCCAGGTCGTCGTCGCGGTCGATCAGCAGGGACAAGGCGCGCGCCGCCCGCTGGTCGCGCTGGGAGCGCTCCGGCTCGGGCGGGGTGCCGGAGCCGCCCGCGGCGCGCACGCCCTCCCAGGGGACGCTCGCGATCTTGGCGCGCGCGATCCGGGCGGCGTCGCGGCTGGCGTAGCAGACCCGGTTGCGGTCGTAGGCCAGCCGGGCGGCGGCCACGATGTGACGGACGCCGCCCTGGTCGAGGGCCAGCTTGCCCAGCAGCCGCTGGGCGAGCCGGGAAACGACCTGTTCGTCGGCATCGGAATACCCGATGATGGCGGTCAGGCCCGCGTTCTGGTCCGATTTCTGGCCCGGTTTCCTGAGGGCCTCGTAGGGACCGTCGAGCACGGCCGCGGCCACCCGGCCGACGTCCGCCTCGTATTCGGTCAGCGGCCGGTCGGGATACGCGGTCAGCCAGGCGTCGGCCACCGGCTGGTCGCGCGGCTCGACGCCGAGCTTGGCCAGGACGGCCGCGGTCAGCAGCACCCGCAACGTCCGGGTCGGATAGCTGCCCCAGTCCGGCGCGACGCGGACCTCGCCCTTCACCTGCCGGGGATGCGCGGCCAGCAACGCCATCAGCGCCCGGGCAAAGCCCGAGCCGCAGCACAGGGTGCCGTAGACGTCGGCGAACACCTCCGCGCTCCAGGCGCTCCACGCGGGCCGCCGACCGGGCGGGACCGCCCCCTCGATCAGGGTCCGCACCCGGTCGTCGAGTCCGAGATCCTGCTCGACGGCGTGACCGACCTCGTGGGCGATGAGCGGGGCGTCGGGCAGGTGGTCGACCTGGAACCAGGGCAGCCCGATCAGGGCGACGGGCATCAGCCGGACGGCCTCGGTGAACTCCGGCTCGCGCATGCTGCCGTCCGGCAGCGGCTCGACCACATACGGGGTTCCGCGCGGCATCAGGAACGGGCTGGTCCCGCCGGTGAAGTAGACCAGCGGAGGCTCACGCCGCCGGTCCTGGGCGATGAACTTCTGCACCGGCGAATAGCAGTCCCAGGCCAGGTCGTCCGCGGTGACGAGCGGCGCCTCGAGCCAGGGCACGTACCGCAGGGCGAACTTGGCCCGGAAGAACCCCCACAGCCGGTGCAGGTCCATGACCCGCCGGTCGACCGAGCCGATCCGGTCCAGGATCCACAGGCCCTGGTCGTCGCCGTCGAACTGGGCGGCCAGGCCGGCCGACACCTGCTTGAGCGTGCCGGCCACGGCCTGGACCTGGGTGTGGTGGCGGCGCAGCAGGCCCTTCTCGGTGGTGGCCCCGAGCCACGCGTCCAGCTCGGCATCCAGCCCGGCCAGCTTGGCCAGCAGCTCGGCCTTGGTCCGCGCCGGGTCGATCACCGGCTCCGTGCCGGTCATCTTTGGCCCGGTCATGTGCGACCCGGCGCGGGCAGCCGCATGCTGGGGTCGTTGCACCACAACGCGGTGGCGGCGAACGGCGCCGACCAGTCAAAGCGCTCGAATCCCGAGGGTGGCCCCTGGCTGCGCACGCGCTGAACGACGTCACCGATGGCGTCGCCGCGGGACAGTCCCTCGACCAGGACATCCTGCACCAGATCGGCGGCCTTGCGGCCGCCCAGCCCGGTGGTCACGACCGCCCGGCTGGCGCCGAGGGCGAACAGGTCACCGGCGAAGCAGTTGCGCAGCAGCAGCTGGTCGGCGATCTCGCGATAGCCGTTGGGCGCCGGCACGTCGAGCACGACGACCGGCGCGGGCCAGTCCCGGGATACGCTGCGCAGCGCACGATCCAGGTCGGCCGCGGACAGCAGGCCGGTCTCGTCGGGGGAACTCCAGCCGCGGGGGCCGGCCTGAAGGTCGACCGCGGTCAGGCCGGCGGTGGCGACCAGGCCCCCGACGACGTGCACGATGACCGGCGGCGGGTCGGCGCGCAGCATCACCTCCAGGACCGGGATGGGCAGCTGGTCGACCGTGCAGGCGTTGAAGCCGGCCCGGTCATAGCGGCGTTCGACGGCGAAGCCGGGGCGCAGGCCCTCGCTCGCCGCGGGCTGGACGATGACCACGCCGGGGCGCGCGCCCTGGAGCAGGGCCTGGTGCAGGCGCTGGACGGTGACCGGGTCTTCGGCCCGGACGGCCGCGGGGTCCTGATCGGATTCGTAGGCGCGCAGCGCCTTGGCCGTGTCGGGCCCGCTGACCCCGTCGACCTGAAGCGAGGAGCCGAGCATCTTGAGCCCGGCCTGGACCATCCGGACCAGTCGCGTGTCGGACGCCACGTCGGCCGACTGCCGGTACGCCCGCCGGAATTCGGTGAACAGCGGCACGTCGTGGTGCGCCTTGCTGGCCGCGAGCTCCCAGGGCAGCGGCTGCAGGACGCCGTCCTTGATCCGGACGGCCAGGTCCAGGCGCTCCACCGTTTGCGGCAGGCGCCTGGCCAGCTCGGTGGTGTCGAGCAGTTCGGCCATGGCCAGCTTGAACGCGGGCCACTGGTCGACGATCGCGTCGGGAAGCTCCGGCGGATACGGCTGGGGCCCCGGGGCCCGGACCCAGCGGGCGATGTCCGCGGGCAGCGGGCCGGAAAACCGGTCGCCGAGCCGGGGCAGCAGCCGGGCGCGCCCGCCCAGGATCTTGCTCTTGACCGTGCCCGGAGCCGAGGTGAGCTCGGCGGCGAGCACCTGCTTGCCGAGCTCGGGCCCGCCGACCCGGATCCGGACCGCCTCGGCGCCCAGCACGTCTCCGGCCGCGGTATACAGCTGCGCCGCCGCCTGCAGGTACGACACGGTGGTCGCCTGGTCGAAGCGGCCGGTGTCCGCATTGAGCTGGGCCAGGCGGGCCCGCCAGGCTTCCGCGCTCAGGCCCCCGCGGTCCAGCCACTGCTCCGCCTGCGCGCAGGCGGCCACGGGATCCTCGGCGGGCTTGAGTCGCGCTTCCACGGCGCCCTCGAGGTACTCCACGACCGCGACCGCGGCGAGCAGCGGGCACGGTCCCGCCTGGCTCCGCGCCACGGCCAGAGCCGCCTGGCCGACCTCGCCGATGAGGTCAGCCAGGCCGAGCAGCCGGGCCAGGCGCAGGATCTCGACCAATCCGGCCAGCGGTTCCGGCGCGTCCCTGGTTTCCTGCCAGGCCGCGGTGAGCAGCTCGCGAGCGGCATCGGGGTCGTCCACCAGCCGGGCCAGCGCGGCCGCGCGGAGCCGGAGGATGGGGCGGTCCGCGGGGGTCAGCGCGGCCAGCTCGGCATCCCAGCCGCCGGCCGGGATCACCTTCTCCTGCAGCTGCCTGGCCCCCTTGGACTGCGGTTTCAGCGGCTCACGACAGCGGACCGCACGGGCCAGGAACGGAAGCCGGGCGGCGGGCGGGGTGATCTGCCCGAGGCTGTCCGCGAGCTGCTGGGCAAAGCGGTCGCGATCCCGCGGCCGGCCGAAGGCGATGCCGGCCAGGGCGGTCACCGCCACCCAGGTCGGCAGGGCCGCGGGCTGATCGGCCGACGAAGCCTGGTCGATGATCGCCGCGGCGCTCGTCTCGTCGCCGAGACGGTGCTCAAGCTCGGCCCGGGTGAGCTGAGCGAGCAGCGCGACGTCTCCGCCGGCCGGGGCCGCCCGCTCGGCGGAGTCCAGGGTGACCCCGGCCGCCTTGAGGTTGCGGAGGCCGTCCATGAGCATCTGGGTTTCCTGCAGGTAGCAGCCGGCGGTCGACTCGGTGTCGCCGGCCTCCCCGAACGCGCGCACGGCGTCGGCGAAGGCGGCGCGCGCGCTCACGATGCGCAGCAGGACCGCCTCGACCCGCCCGATCTCCAGCAGGGCGGTGCCCCGCACCAAGGTGGTCAGCGGGGTGGCTTCCGCGGTCTCCAGGGAGGCCACCACGCCCTGGGCCGCGGACAGCGCGACGCCGAAACGTTGCTGACGGCGCCAGCAGCGCGCCTCGTACACCTGGCCCAGCGGGCTGAGGGCCGAACCGCTCGCGGTGATCTTGGCCGCTACCGAACGCGCGATTTCGGTGTCGCCGACCGATGACCGCGTCGCCGCTTCCAGGAGCCGGAAGTCATCGTCGCTGCCGAGCTCGTCACTGACCGCGGCTTCACAGGCCTTGATCGCCGCGTCGAACCGGCCCAGCTGCCGGAAGCGCTGCGCCACGAACATGGCGAGCACCGCCCGGACGTCACGCGCGTCCAGCGCCTCCTGCTCGAGCTGCCGGGCCAGCTGCAGGCGGTCGTCGACATCCGGGGACCCGGCGGCGAAAGCCCGGCAGGCGGCGAGCACGGCCAGCCAGAGCCGGTCGCGCGGTGACAGGTCGGGGCTGTCCAGCGCGGTACGCAGGTCGCCGGGGTCGGCCAGGGCCTGGCGCGTGCCCAGGGTCACGGCGGCGCGGGCGAGCGCGACGCGGCCGCCGGGCAGGGCGTCGGCGGGGCCGTTCCGCAGGCGTTCGAGCGCGTCGCTGGCGTCCAGCCAGAGGGGGTCTTTGGAACGCATGGTGGCGTTCAGCGTGGCCAGCTCGGCGCTGGCGAGGCAGAACTCCAGCCGCGCCTGCTGCAGGGTCGGTTCCGACACCAGGGTGCCGTCGCGGCCCCAGGACTCAGGCCGTCCGTGCTGGTCGGTGTACTCCAGCCCGCGCGCCAGCTCGCCGGCGAGCGCCCGGCGGGCGACCGGCCCGGCCGCGGCCTGGAGCTGCTCCTGCCACCACCGGCTCGCCGCCTCGCCCTCGAACTGGAAGCGGTGGAACACCGCCTCCCGCAGGTACTCGGTAAGGCGGCTCGGCGGAATCCCGCCGGCCGCGGCCCGGCGCAGGAAGTAAGCCACGGCGTCGGCGTGCAGGACCGAGAAGATCTGGTTCTCCCGGAGCAGCTCGCGCAGCGGCCGGACCACCTCGGCCTGCAGCCGCAGGGCATCGGGATCCGCCTCGTCCGGGCTGATCCAGGAAGATCCGCTGGCGTACCGCTTGACCTGGTCCCAGACCTGGAGCACGGCCTGCTCGCCGGCGGCGGGCTCGGTGCCGACGGCCCAGAGCTGGTTCCCGTCGTCCTCGTGCGGGATGTCGTCGTCCGCCGGGAGGTCGTGCCCGCCGGTCCCGCCCATCTCCTCGCGGACCCGGGGCCACAGCACGTCGCGCACGAAGTCGTAGTCGAACCGGCGCGGGACGCAGGCGTAGCGCAGCACCCACCGGACCGACTGCTCGCCGATCCGCTTGACCACCCGCTCGATGAGGTACGCGTACTCCGCCCCGCGGTACTCGGCGATCGTGCCGGGGCTGATGGCGGGGTGTTCGGAGATGAGGTCGGCCAGCAGGGCCAGCGAGAACGGCGTGCCGTCGGCGGCCTGCACGGCCGCCTCCACCAGCTCGTCCCGTTCGATGTGGCGCTTGGCGACCAGGTAGGTCCGCGCTTCGCCGGGGCTGAACTTCGGCAGCAGGAACGGCGCCCCGGCCCCGGGGAACAGGTTCGTGACCGCCTCGGGAATCTCGTACCGGCCGGCCAGGACCAGCCGCACGGACGGCGCCTTGAGCGCTTCGGCCAGCGCCGCCATCAGCGGCTGGACCGCCGGGCCCTGCGGGGTGTCCGGAAGGTGCAGCGGGACCTCCAGGGTGTCCAGGATCAGGACGACGGGTGTGCTGGCCGGGATCTCGGCCAGCCGGCCCGCGAAGCTCCGCAGCACCTTGTCGGCCGCGGCCGCCCGGGCCTGGGCGTCGGGCGAGTCCCTGATCTCCCGGGTCGGGATGGTGGCGGCCGACACCCTGCGGTACAGGCGGACCAGGTCGGCGGCGTAGGTCCGGACGAGCTTGCCGAACGCGTCGCCGGGCAGCTGGCGGTCGAGCTGATCGGCCATGGCCAGCAGGACGAGGTACGGCTCGCGGGTCGCGGCGATGGGATCGACCGCGTCGAAGTCGATGCGGGCGCACGGGATGCGCGCCTGGGCGGGCACGCAGCGGCGGGCGATCAGCCAGCGGACGTGCATGGTCTTGCCGTAGCCGCCCGAGCCCTGGAGCTCGAGCAAGCGGCCCTGATCGCCCCGGAGCAGGGCCTCGAAGGCCTCGCCGCTGGCCGCGGGGAGCAGGAACGACGCGGTGCGGTACCACTCGTCGGTCCACAGGCTGCGGCCCTCGACGTAGGCCTGGTAGTCCGCGCAGACCGCATCCACCTCCGGGTCCACCGCGGCCATCCAGCCGAGCATGCCGATCAGGAACCGGCACCGGACCAGGTCGAAGCGCTTGTCGGCCGCGGCGTAGAGCTGCTTCCACTCCTGGATCCCCTGCCGCGGGTCGGCGAACAAGCGCAGGCCGACCAGCTCGGCCTGGTCGGTATCCGGCGTCTGCGCCAGGCGCCCGGCCAGGCGCTCGCACAGCGCGGCCAGGTCCGGGGGCACCGAACCGGACGGCTGCCCGTCCCACCACGAGCCCAGGAGCACGCGGCGCATGTCGTCCCGGATCCGGTACCGGCCGGGCCGGTCCCGGACCTTGAGCACGAACGGGTAGCGAAGCAGGCCGGCCAGCGTGGCGTGCCCGGCGGCCCCGCATTGGTCGGCGACCGCCTCGACGAGCTCGTCGTCGAAGCTGGTCAGCGGGGCCAGGTACATGAGCAGGCGCCGCTCGGGGGCCGGCAGCAGGGATACGGACAGCTCGAGCAGGGAGGCGTTCGGGGACACGGTGGCGGGCAGGTCGCTCATGGCTGTCACTCCGCCTCGAACTGTCCGGCGCTGGCGCTGCGATCGAAGATCTCGAAGTAGTCGGTGCCCCAGTCCTGCTGCTTGATGTGTTTCTCCAGCAGCTGCACGAAGTCTTCGAAGCTTTTGCGCTTATAGCCCTGAGCGCGCAGTCGCTGGCCCACCAGCTCGACGAAATTCGCCGCGGGAAACAGCTTGATCGGGACGTCGGCGATCTGCGACCGGTCGAAATACTGCGCCGGGAACCGGAACTCGCGCTCGTTCTCTTGCAGGGCCACGACGAGCCGGACATTGCCGGCCTGGCCGCGCGCGATCGGGGCGATCAGCCCCCGCACCGCGTGGGTCACCCAGGTGCCAAGCTCCACGCCGGCCAGCCCGTCGATGCCGATCAGCAAGGTCCGCTGCGCGGTCACCTGGGCTAGCACGCTGGCGAGCTTCTCGTACAGCGGCAGCGGGCTTTGCTCATAGGCGCGGTCCGCCGCGGCGGCTTGCTGTTTTTTGTACCGGTATCGGGCCAGGTCCACCCGCAGGCCGGCCGACGCCGCGGAAAACTCGGCGTCGCCCTCGGCCGCCTCCATCAGCGCGTCGAGAAAACCGGCCGAGTCCAGGTACTCACCGTTCTCGATCTCCGCGAACACGGTGGGGTAACCCAGCACCGAGGCCACGCCCAGGCACCAGCGGACCATTGATCCCTTGCCGGCTTTGACCGGGCCGGTGATGGCGAAGACCCGCGGGCCGACCTGCTGGTCGGTCCACAGCCCGTCCCACAGCTGCCGCCGCTTGGACATGCGGTCGACGAAGGACAGCACCTTCTCCAGCGGCCTGGCGCTCCGGCTCGGGTCGCAATGCGACACATCGAGTACGTGCTCCGGCGGCGCGCCGAGGATCAGCTTGGGCAGCGCGTAATCGCGGTGGTTGGACGACAGTTCGTCGGTGATCCGCACGCGGGCGCGGGTCACGGCGCGGTCGAGCGGCCAGCCCTCGCTCACCGTCTCGTACAGGCCCCGGGCGAAGCAGGCCGCGGCATCACCGCGGATCGGCCCCTGCATGGCGATCACGGCCGGCACACGGAGCTGGGTTAGTCCCTGGGCGGCGGCCAGGGCACCGCGGTGCTCGTCGGGCTCGCCGGACTGGCAGGCGTTCAGTACCGCCAGGCGCGGCACCCCGAAGGCCTGGCCGCCGGCGTCCGGGGTGTCCCGGACGACAAAGGCAAGGTCATCCCGGATGGCATTCGCGGTCCACTGAATGTCGGAACCGTCCTCCTGCTCGAGCCGGAGATAGCCGCCCACCTCGTCGTCCATGCCGCCGTGGCCGATGTAGTGGAACACGTGCGGGTGCATGGCCTCGACCAGCTTGCGAATGCGCTCCCGGTTCGGCAGGCAGGAAACCTCGAGGTCGACCAGCCCGCACACCTTCCGGAAGGCGTCCTTGACGTAGCGGAGCTCGTCGTCGACGTGGATCTGCTCATCTTCATCCTTCGACGCCACCACCAGCAGCACCCGCAGCGGCCAGCACATCTCCGGCAGCTGAAGGGCGGGATTAAAGTACCCGCCGACGCGCGCCACCGGCCGCGAGGCGTCGGTGAACATGAGCATGCTGCCCTTACGCATGAGTTCCCAGGGCAACGCGTCAAGCTCCGGCGGATCGAGTCTTAGCAGCAGTCGCATTGGTCCCGCGACTTGCGCTAGCTCCCGGCCGATATCGCCGTCCATCAGCAGATCGTGCAGGTCACAGCCCAGCTTATGGAGGACCGGTGATGGCCCCTCGGCCTGGAGCAGGAAAGTAATCCAGTCCGGGCAATCCGGCGGCGGCGCGGGGATATCGGCAAACGACACGAGCGGCGCATCGGGCCCGGGATTGGACCGGAGGTCCCAATCCACGGCCAGCCGCGCCTCATATTCCCCACCCGCAGCACGCACAACATGAATAAGGGCAGTACGCATCACCACACCCCCCCAAGGGGAAAGCATCACCACCCGGAGGTGATTCTGACCCCCGTGATACGGCCGCGTCAACAGTAATCTGCGCTAGATGAGCAGCCGGGCAGGCGCAATGCCGAATGCCGAATGACAAAGGGTTTCGTGAAACTGGGTCGGACCAGCAAGAACCAGGATTCGTTCGGCATAAAAGCATTTTCAATTATCCCGAACGGACCGTGATTTCACGACCCGAGCCAGGGTCCTAGCGGCGGGTGAACTGGGCTCGCCAGCGGAGCTTGGGCGGGTCTTCGGCGTCGCGGAACTGCTCGACGGGGCCGGCGGTGAGGGTCCGGCCGGCCATGGCTAGCAGTTCGCGGCGGGTGAGCGGCCAGGGCATCAGGGCCGGGTCGCGGACCGGGTCGGGATCGTCG
>Ga0209006_10006511_pt1 | contig 10554 bp, 11 predicted proteins | sample JacPin_JW_Ref_O2_FD_188567 | JGI IMG/M metagenome (GOLD analysis project Ga0209006, IMG submission 188567) | Forest soil microbial communities from Algoma, Ontario, Canada - Jack Pine, Ontario site 1_JW_Ref_O2 (SPAdes) (version 2) | ecosystem: Environmental > Terrestrial > Soil > Boreal... | reverse complement strand
CCGCAACGACACCGACCCCGCCCACGCCTGGCTCCGGGGCCAGGTCCGGGAGGCGCTCCGCGCAATCCTCGACGCCGGTCAGCCTGGTCTGTGAGCGCTGCCGGTTGCGTTGGCGTTGGCGGGCCGGTCGCGTCCGGTGGCGGGCGTTATCCGAATAGGCGGTACGAGCCGATCGTGGTCAGCTGTTCGCGGGCCGGCAGCTCTTCGCACCGGTCGGCGATGCCCGCCTGGAACTCGCCGAAGGCGCGCACGGCGAGCAGCGGGCTGGGCGTCTGCGCGGTCCGGGCCAGGTGGAGAAACGTCACCTGGTCGGCCAGCCGGAACGTCGCGTAGCTGAGCCCGTCCGGCTGGGTCTGCCGTAGTTCCTCGTACACCGCCCGGATGAGCTCCTCGTTGGCGGCGGCCTGCTCGGGCCGGGTGCGGTAGCGGATGAGGTCCTGGTGCATGTGGGGCTCCTAGCGGGTGAGTTCGGTCTCGGGCGCGCGGACCGCGCCGGGATCAGGCGGGACGGCGGCGGGACGGCGCCGCCGGGGGATGGTCAGGCCGGCCAGGGCGCCGAGCAGCGCCAGTCCCGCGCAGGCGCCCATGGCCGGCCCGAAGCCGCTGACGAACGCGGCCGGCGACGCGTAGCCGCCGTGGGCCGCGAACACCGCCGCGCAGATCGCGACGCCGAAGACCCCGCCCAGCTGACGCAGCATGTTGAACGTGCCGGAGGCTTTTCCGATGTCGGCCGGGGCGACGGCGGTCATCACCACGCTCTGCGTCGGCGGTATCGCCAGCGATACGCCCGCGCCGGCCAGCACCAGCGGCACCACCAGTTGCGCGTAGGGCAGGCCGACCCGCGCGATCAGCGCAATCCAGATCAGCCCGGCCGCGAACAACGTCAGCCCGCCCGCGATCAGCGCCCGCTCGCCGAACCGGCGGATCAGCGCGCCCGCGAACGGCGCGATCACCGTCAGCGTCGCCCAGCCGGGCACCAGCCGCAGGCCCGCGCCGAGCGGCCCGTAGCCAAGGCCCGTCTGCAGGAACTGCGCCATGAAGAACACCAGGCCGAACAGCACCGCGAAGACGCTCAGGCAGGCGGCGTTGCCGGCCGAGTAAGCGCGCGACCGGAACAGCCGCAGCGGCACCATGGGCCGGGCCGCCCGCAGTTCCCAGCCGATGAAGGCGGCGGTGAGCACCGCCCCGGCCAGCAGCGTCCCGACGATCTCGGGGCTGGCCCAGCCGACGCTGTTGGCGCGGATCAGTCCCCACACCAGCCCGAGCGCGCCGCCGGTGGCCAGCGCCAGGCCGACCGGGTCGAGGCTGGCGGACGCCCGCGCGCCCGGCGGCAGCTTGGCCAGGATCAGCGGGATCAGGACCAGGCCGATCGGGACGTTCAGCCAGAAAATCCACGGCCAGGCGATGCCCTGCGCGACCGCGCCGCCGACGACCGGGCCTGCGGCCACTGCCAGCCCGGTCACCGCGCTGAAGATGCCGATCGCCCAGGCCCGGCGCTCCGGCCGGAAACCCGCCGACAGCAGCGCGAACGCCAGCGGAAGGACCAGCGCCCCGCCCGCTCCCTGCGCCGCCCTGGCCGCGATCAGCACCCCCACGTTGGGCGCGAGCGCGCACGCGGCCGACGCGGCGGTGAACAATCCGAGGCCGGCCGTCAGCATCCGGCGTCGCCCCAGCCGCTCGCCCAGGGCCGCGCCGGTCAGCAGCAGCACGGCGAAGCTCAGCGTGTACGCGTTCACCGTCCACTCCAGCGCCGCCAGCGACGCGTGCAGGTTCACCCTGATCACCGGCAGCGCCGTGGCCACCACCTGGGTATCGAGCGACACCATGAACGACGCCAGCGACGTCAGCGCCAGCACCCAGCCCTGCCCGGGCAGCAGGCGCCTGCGTTCCGTTCCCATGTTTCCTCCCGTGATCTGTCGTCGGTGGTATCGACACCGCGCCGCGCGGCAGCTGAGCGATGACTTTTCGCCGCGGCTGGTGTCGGTACCTTCGTGACGACAGACACCGCCCTGGACCGGGCGCGGGCCGGCGATGACCAGGCGTTCGGCGAGCTCACCGGTCCGTACCTGACCGAGCTGCGGCTGCACTGCTACCGGATCCTCGGCTCGGTCCAGGACGCCGAGGACACGCTGCAGGAGACCCTGCTCGCGGCCTGGCGCGGCCTCGCCCGGTACGAGGGCCGGGCCGGGCTGCGCACCTGGTTGTACCGGATCGCGACCAACCGCTGCCTCAACGCGCTGCGTGACAACGGCCGCCGTCCCCGGCGCGAACCGCCCGAGCCGCCGTTCGCGGCGCCCGCGCCGACCCGCCGCGGCGAGCCGGTCTGGCTCCAGCCCTACCCGGACGCGCTGCTCGACGGCCTGCCCGACGCCGCCGTCGGACCGGACGCGGTCTACGAGGCGAAGGAGTCGATCGCGCTGGCGTTCGTCGCCGCCGTCCAGCACCTGCCGCCGCGGCAGCGCGCCGTCCTGCTGCTGCGCGACGCCCTCGGCTTCCGCTCGCCGGAGGTCGCGGGCATCCTTGACAGCAGCGAGGCGTCGGTCAACAGCGCCCTGCAACGAGCGCGGGCCACCATGACGGCGGTGCTGCCCGCCCGGGATCGCGAACGCGCCGCGCTGCCCCGGTCGACGAAGGAACGAGAGCTAGCGCAGCGGTTCGCCACCGCCTACGCGGACGACGACATCGACAGCGTGGTGGCGCTGCTCACCGATGACGCCTGGTTCACCATGCCGCCCGCCAACCTGGAGTACCAGGGGGCGGCCGCAATCGCGAGCTTCCTGACGCAGAGCGCGCGCTACCGCGACGGCCGACGGACTCAGCTCGTCCCGACCCGCGCGAACGGCCAGCCCGCGTTCGGCTGCTACGTGCCCGACGAGCACGCCCCGATCTCGCACCTGCACGGAATCCTGGTGCTGACCATGGACGGCGACCGGATTTCGGCGATCACCCGGTTCATCGACGGCGGCCTGGCGCCGCACTTCGGCCTGCCGCGCACGCTGCCTCGCTAGCACCGGGAGCGGCGGAGAAGCTCAAGAGCGCCGCCTACGACCACTGTCCGGGCTGGTAGTCGCCGGCGGGCTGCCTGACGATGACGTTGAGGCGGTTGTAGGCGTTGATCACGGCGATCAGCGAGACCAGGGCGGCGAGCTGGTCGTCGTCGTAGTGCTTGGCGGCGTTCGCCCAGACCTCGTCGGTGACGCCGACCGCATCGGCGATGCGGGTGCCCTGCTCGGTGAGCTCCAGCGCCGCCCGCTCGGCGTCGGTGAACACCGTCGCGTCCCGCCAGGCGGCGATCAGGTTGAGGCGGGCCGAGGTCTCCCCCGCGTGCACGGCGTCCTTGGTGTGCATGTCGGTGCAGACCGAGCAGCCGTTGATCTGGCTGGCCCGGATCATGCACAGGAACGCGGTCTCGGCCGGCAGTGCGGATTCGACGGCGCGGCCGGCCGAGTTGAGGTGCTTCTGGAACTTCTCGCCGACCGGGTTGCCGTAGTAGTTGAGGCGGGCCTGCATGGCGATCTCCTTGCCGTGGTTGCGGTTACACCCGTCTGACGGAACCGGCCGCGGCAGTGTGACAGCGCTAGCTCACACCAGATCGTGCTGCTTGCACCATTCGGCCGTGCTGCCGGCCTTGGCCTCGGCCGCCTGCCGCCAGTGCGGGTCGAGGTCGATCGCGTCCGCGACCGAGGGGCGGGGCGGGAGCACGCTGGTGAGCCCGGTGATCTGGAAGATCTTGAGGATGCTGGACTTGGTGGCGACCGGCGCGAGCGATCCGCCGTGCTCGCGGAACCGCTTGAGGCCGCCGACGAGGACGCCGAGCCCGGTCGAGTCGAGGAAGTCGACCTGGCGCAGGTCGGCGATGACGTGCCGGACGCCGACGGCGGTGAGGTCCCGCATGCGGTCGCGCAGGAACGGCGCCGTGTAGGCGTCGAGGTCCCCCGTGATCCGGAGGACGGCGCAGTCGCCGTCCGGGCCGACGATGTCCACCTTGAAGTCCTGCACGCTCGCCCACCGTCCGTCTGTCAATGACAACTGTCATTTCGGGGATTGACACGTAAAGCTTCAGAGTTACAATAACCGCGTCGGCGGTGAGTGTCAAAGCTGAAATGTCGCTGTCATCCCTGATCATGACACTAAGGGGCTGTGATGCGGGTCGAAGAGGCCATCGGGAGACAGGTCTCGCGGCTGCGGGCACGACGGCAGCTGTCGCTGACCGGCCTGGGCGAGGCACTAGGGCAGTACCTGGACAAGCCCTGGAGCAGGCAGGCCGTCCACCAGGCCGAACGGGGTCAGCGTTCGTTCACGGCGGCCGAGCTGACCGCCCTCGCGCTCGCCCTGGACACCTCGGTGCAGACGCTGTTCCGCGCGGACGACGAGCCGATCGAGCTCCCCCGGCGGACCGTGCCCGCCCAGGAGTACCGGGGCATCCTGCTCAACCGCGATCCAGAGGCGCCGCTGGACGGGGTAGAGGAGATGATCGTCGCCCTGCACGACATCGGCGAGGTCCTGGCGCGCCCGGTGCTGGCCCGGCTGGCGCGGATCGGCCGGGTGGCCGAGCAGGCGGCGGGCCCCGACGCTCTCTAGGACACCGCGTCGCGCTGGTGGCCGCAGTCCTGGGATGATCGCCAGCGGCGTGGTCGGCGGGGGCATGAATTGGCTCTGCCCTTTTCAGCCCTGCGGAGTGAGCGTGATCTCGACGGTATTCCCGCCGAGGCTGAGACCAGGAATTCGGACGCTGGACAGCGCCCCGATCTGCCCGTTGTATCCGTGGCCGGAGAACCAGATCCCGGTGCCGCTGAAAGAGCCCCAGGAGTCCCCCGTTGCCGAGGAATTGCTGATGATCGAGTAACCGGCCCAAGGCAGCGCCGTGGCGTAGAAGGTGGAGACCGCTGACGGGCTGACTGAGCCGAAGACGATGCTGTAATGGCCGTAGTCGGTGCTGTCCTCGATCACTTGCGCGCCCTGCGGGATGGGAAAGCGGCCAAGCGGGCCGCTCACGCTGAGCGTGCTGCCTGCCGGAGCTGGGCTTGTCGCCGGGCTGGCGGTGGTGGTCACACTGCATGCGGCTAGCGATACGCCGACCGTGCAGGCAGCGGCCGCGGCCTGCACTGCGGTTCGGAGGTGGTTCATCATTTAGTCCTTTCGGCCGGTTCCAGGGTTTCCTGTCAGGCGGGATTGTTGGCGGTGACCCCTGGCCGGTCAGATGCCGGCGTGCGCGGCGGCGGTGTCGTTTCCGCGCTTGGCGATGAGCGCGACGACGGCGCCGACGAGGGCGGCCGCGGCGGCCACCAGGAAGGCGTCGTGCATCCCGGCGGCGAACGTGGCGTGGCTGACGCGGGCGATCTGGGCGGCGAGCTGGGGCGGCGCGCTGCCGGTTACGGGGGCCGCGCCGACCGAGACCGCGCTTTTCGCGCCGGCCAGCTCGGCGGCGCTGAGCGCGGGCAGGTGCGCGGCGTGCCAGCTGACCGGCAGCACGGCGGCGATCTTGGCGGACATCACCGCGCCGAGGACGGCGGTGCCGAGAGCACCGCCCAGCTGCATGGCGGTGGACTGCAGGCCGCCGGCCACTCCGGCCAGCTCGACCGGGGCATTGCCGACGATGACGTTGGTGGCGCCGACCATCACCGGGGACAGGCCCAGGCCGAGCAGCACGAACCAGGCGATGGTGTCGTTCGGGCCGGAGGTGGCGCCCAGTCGGGACAGGCCGAACATGGCCACGGCGGCCAGCACCATGCCGGCCACCAGCGGCGTGCGCGGGCCCAGCCTGCCGATCAGCGCCCCGGCCAGCGGGGAGCCGACGATCAGCATGGCCGTCATCGGCAGCAGGTGCACCCCGGCCGCGGTCGGGTCCAGGCCATGCACGTTCTCCAGGTAGAAGGTCATGAAGAACATGGCGCCGAACATCGCGAACATCAGCATGATCACCAGGACCACCCCGGCCGACAGCGACGCGGAGCGGAACAGCCGCAGCGGCAGCAGCGGCCGCGCGGTGCGGGACTCGCGGAGGATGAACAGCACGCAGGCGACGGCGGCGGCGCCGAGGAAAACCAGCGTGCGGGCCGAGCCCCACCCGTAGTCGGGGCCCTTGATCAGGCCGAAGATCAGCAGGAAGAGCGCGCCGGAGAGCGCTGCGATGCCGGGGATGTCGAACGAGCGAGCGGCCGGCGAAGAATCCGTCTCCCGCAGCGCCAGCAGGCTCATGGCCAGGGCGATCAGGCCGACCGGGACGTTGACGTAGAAGCACGCCTCCCAGCCGATGTGCTGCACAAGCAGCCCGCCGACGATCGGCCCGGCGGCCGTGGACGCGCCGATCACCGCGCCCCAGATGCCGATGGCGGCGTTCAGCTTCCGGGCCGGGAAGTTCCTGCGCAGCAGGGCCAGGGCGGTCGGCTGCAGCATCGCCCCGAACGCGCCCTGGACTGCGCGGAACGCGATGACCAGCGTGATGCTGCCGGCGATGCTCCCCGACAGGCCGATGGCCGCCGAGCTGGCCGCGAACCCGGCCACGCCGGTCAGGAACACCTTCTTGTGCCCGAACCGGTCGCCGAGCTTCCCGGCGGTGATCAGGCTGACCGCCAGGGCCAGCAGGTAGGCGTTGGACACCCACTGGATGCCGGCCAGCGACGCGTGCAGGTGCGACTGGATGGCCGGGTTGGCGACCGCGACGATCGTGCCGTCGATGCCGACCATCATCACCCCGAGCGCCACCGCCAGCAGCGTCAGCGCGGGATTGCCGCGCAGGCCCCGGCCCTGCTGTTCCGCGATGCCGGCGCTAGGTACCGCGGCGGTCTGAGTCTGGCTCATGATTTTCTTCGCTTTCGATAGTCGGATTGGCGTTCTCGCGTGCGTCACGGAATGGGCGTCCGGGTTGGGTTATCTTGAACATGTCATGCCGGAGCATGAATTCGAATAGATCTAGAGGGTTGCCACCACAGAACAGCACGTCGCCATTTCTATCCATCCAGACGTATTCACAATCGATCGGTTCCGGATTGCTGCATCCGCGGCAGACGACTGCCACTCCAAGCGCGTTAGGCCGCGGCGAGACGATCAGGCTGTGAGTCATTCCGGGCCTAGCGATTGGTCGCGTAGGCACGCGAAGCGCGGCGCATGAGGCCGATTCCAGCCCCGAGCGCGACGATCCCCATCCCGGCGCAGGTCATGACCTGCTGTGAGCCCACCAGGGCGTGGCCATGGATATGGATGTGGTGACCGCCGACGCCGACGGCCACTGCGACGGCGGCATTGAACAGGAATAGGAACAAGAGCACCGGCCTGGATGAGAGCAGCGACTTCATGATCTTCCTTTCGAATCGAATCGTGGGATGTGATCTCCGCTATCCACGATGCCGCTGGCTGTTATCGGCCACGAGGGAGCGCGCACCCGAACCGGGGGTGTAACGCGCTACACCCTCGAAGGAGACTTGGCTCGCGCTCCGGGCGCTACGGAGCGGCTTATCTCCGTGATCCGCGTCTGATTACCACTGAGTCGCCCCGTCCGGCACGCCCAGGGCCCGGGGGCTGGGATGACCGCGGTTACGGAGTGTTCAGGTAGGCCAGGACTCCGCGTCGCCGCCCCGGGTCGCGGGCGAGCCGGGCCTCGCCTCGCCCGCAGAAACTACGTTCGTCGGGTCTGGTAATCGTGGGTCCGTTTTGAGAGAATCTGATTTCTGACTTAGTTAACTGATTGCACCTTATGGCCTGTTGCCTGGAAGGGCGGGACGGGATGAGCGACGACGGCTCCCTGGAGTCCAACTCGTTGATAGGGCGGCGCATCCGTGAGGTGCTGGCGCTGGACGCGAGCGCCACCGCGCTGACTTTTCGCGGCCGGGCCTTCCCGTGGTCGTTCTACTCGGACGCGATCGCCGCCCTCGAGTCGTCGCTCGCCGGTCATCCCCGGGCCGGCCGGATCGGGATCGTGCTGCGCAACCGTCCTGGGCCGCTGGCGGCACTGATCGCCACCGTCGGCACCGGCCGCGAGGTGGTGACGTTGAGCCCGCACCTCGGTGATGCCGGCCTGGCGGAGGACATCGTCGACCTGGCGCCCGACGTGGTCGTGGCGGAGGACGAGGACTGGGCCCGGGTCGCGGTCCTCGCCGCGGCCGAGACGGCGGGCGTCGTCGCGCTGCGGGCCGGCTGCGACCGCGCCCTCGCCCCTCAGCCGGTCAGCTGGTCGCCGAATCCGGCCTTGCGGCACCCCGGCGACGTCGCCGTGCTGATGATGACGAGCGGCACCACCGGACGCCCCAAGCGGGTGGAGCTGACGCACAACCGCATGACGGCGGCGTTGCGGGCAGGCGGGCTGGCCCTCGACGACGCTCAACGGCCGCGCCTGGGGCAGCGGGCCGACATCTTGTGGGCGCCCCTCGCGCACATTAGCGGCCTGTACTTCGCGATCTCGCACGCCATGGACGGCCGCAGCATCGCCCTGCTTGAGCGGTTCGAGGTCGGCGCGTGGGTGGAACTGGTCCGGCGGCACCGGCCCGGCTACGTCCGGCTGCCGCCGACGGCGCTGCGGATGGTGCTCGACGCGGACGTCCCGGACGACGCGTTCGCCAGCGTCCGCGCCGTGGGGTCGGGCACCGCGGCGCTTTCGCCGGAACTCGCGGAGACGTTCGAGGAGCGCTACGGGGTTCCCGTCCTCACTAACTACGGCGCGACCGAGTTCGCCGGCGCGATCGCCGGCTGGACGCTGAAGGACAAGAGCCAGTGGGACCGGCGTAAGCGCGGCAGCGTCGGGCGCGCCCACGACGGGGTTGAACTGCGGGTCGTCGACGGCGAGACCGGCGATGCCCTCCCCGTCGGTGCGGTCGGCCTGCTCGAGGCGCGGGGCAGCCAGCTGCCGGGCGACGGCGCCTGGCAGCGGACCACCGACCTGGCCGCGATCGATGCGGACGGGTTCTTGTTCATCCACGGTCGCGCCGACGATGCGATCAACCGGGGCGGTTTCAAGATTCCCCCCAGCGTGATCGAGGAGGCGCTGATCGCGCACCCGGCGGTCGACGAGGCCTCGGCGGTCGGGCTGCCCGACCCGAGGCTGGGAGAGGTGCCGGCCGTCGCGGTGACGCTCGTCAGCCCCGTCACCGAACAGGAGCTGATGGACTACCTCGCGAGCAGGCTGACCAGCTACCAGCGGCCGGTCGCGATCCGGGTGGTGCACCAGCTGCCGCGGACGCCCTCGCTCAAGGTCAGCCGCGCCCTGGTCCGCGAGCGCTATTTCAGCGGCGCCCGTCGGGAGGAATAGGGCCAGCGGCGCACGCTCCGATCGTGTACTGACCGGTCAGCGCAGGGAGTTTGCTATCCGCGCGTGGCGATGCCCCAGACGAAGATGTCGGCGTAGGACTTGGCGACTTCCTTCACCGAGAAATGGCCGCCTGCCCGGAGCGACAAATAGGTGTAGTTGTGCATGCCGAGCCACGCGGTGACCGCCAGCCGGGTGTCGACCGGCCGGAAGTCCCCCGACTCGATGCCCTGCTGGAACACGGCCTCGACCCGGCGCTCGTAGGCGCGGCGGCGCTGCCGGAACATCTCGGCGTTCTTGCCGGTCAGCGCCGGGAAATCGTGCAGGAAGACCCACACGTGGTCGGGGAAGCGGAAAATGACGTCGAGCAGTTCCTCGCCGAGCATCGCCAGCCGCTCCGGCGGGGTCCCGCCGGCCAGGTCGGCCCGGTCCGCGCCCAGCATGACCTCGTCCATGACGCGGTCGTGGATGGCCGCGAGCAACTGCTCCTTGGAGCCGATGTAGTAGTAGAGGGCGCCCTTCCCGATGCCGTTCGCGTCGCAGAGCTCGTTGGTGCTGGTGGCGTGGTAACCCCGCGCGGCGAACACCTTGGCGGACGCGTCCACGATCTCGTGGCGGCGCTGCTGCCACTTGGCGCTCTTGCCCTGCTTGTCCTTAACCCTGGTCTGCGGCATTCTGCTGCCTCATCTAGTCGGGAGTTCCTTGCCCACTAAAATGACGTGTTTCGACGGGTCGGCCTAAGACGACACCTTGAACGACACCTCGCCGTCTCCCAGGATACAGCTGACTGGTCAGTCGAATCAATCACAGTGCAACAGGGCGGCGACGGAGTCGCGCTCGGTTTGCTCATTGCGCTGCCCGCCATGGTGTTCCTATTATGTACTGACCAGTCAGTGTAGACGGCAGGGCGAGAGGGCCATGGACTTCACACTCACCGAGTTCGAGGGCGAGCTGCGTGACCTGGGCCGCAGCTACGCCGAGCGCGAGATCGCCCCGGTGGCGGCCCGGGCGTGGCACGACGAGCGCTGTCCGACCGAGCTGCTGCGGGGGCTGGGCGAGCTCGGGCTGCTCGGCTCGCTGGTGCCGGAGAAGTGGGGCGGCATCGGCTCCACCACCGTGGGCTACGTTGCCCTGCTCGAGGCCCTGGCGACGGTGGACCCGTCGGTCGCGACCGCCTGGCAGGCGCACTCCACCATCGGCAGCCTCCCGCTGCTGCTGTTCGCCGACGACGAGCAGCGCGAGCGGTGGCTGCGGCCGCTGGCCGAGGGGCGGAAGCTTGGCGCGTTCGGGCTGACCGAGCCGGGGGCGGGTTCTGA
>Ga0209006_10006510_pt1 | contig 10555 bp, 11 predicted proteins | sample JacPin_JW_Ref_O2_FD_188567 | JGI IMG/M metagenome (GOLD analysis project Ga0209006, IMG submission 188567) | Forest soil microbial communities from Algoma, Ontario, Canada - Jack Pine, Ontario site 1_JW_Ref_O2 (SPAdes) (version 2) | ecosystem: Environmental > Terrestrial > Soil > Boreal... | reverse complement strand
GACGCTGCCATCGGCGAGAATCAACACCGAGTGAGACGCCGGCGGGATCATGCGGGCGTCGTCCCTTGCGTCCTGAATGCTCGCATCCCTGGATTTTCTTTCGAGCCAGGCCAGCTGCTCCGCGAGGCGCGTGCGATTTGCTGCCGTCATCTCCATGTCGACCAGAAAACGGCCTTGCATGGCATGGCCGATGACGCCTTCGAGCTCGCCGAACTCGCGGAAATAGGACGTCAGGCGCTCGCCGACGCGGCCGACGACCGGTACTTCGACGAGCATGCGAAAGGGCGAGACGCGGGCGGTACGGCAAGCAAAGCTCCGCAGCTTTCCTTCAGCGTCATACCAGCGCCGCTCGAGCGAATAGCTTCCGTTGACCGCGATATTGACTGCGCGCTGCCTGAGAAATGTTTCGACGGACACCGCGATCCCACCCGAGTCGATGCTTCGTCGACATGATGGGTCTTAACAATCTAAGAGCGGCTTAACGGTGCGGCGCCGGTGGAATGGCGCGCCGACCGTTGCGGGAGAAGGTTCGCAATTGGTAAAATGTGCAGCAAAGTCATGAGCTTTGGAACCGCGCCGATGGCGGCCATCGCCAACGCGATCGAGTGTGCGGTCAGCACGCCGCTGACCGGGCTGCCGATGTCGCGGCCGAAGGTGCCGGCCACGCCCAACGCGCGGGTCGGGGGCGCGTTCTCCCCGCGGATGCTTCGACAAGACGCGGACGTTCGACCTCAAGAACAGGCCGGCGCGGGCGGCAGGCCCAAGCCGCTTTACATCGTCCGCTGCTCCTGACCGCATTCCTTGCACGTGTAGGTCACCCGGGTCTCACCCACCGGGATCTTGACGCGGTTCGTCGCCCCGCACTTGCCGCATGTCTCCTCGCGTCGACCGTCGACCTTGGTCACCGAGACCGATTTGCGCTCCAGCGCCTCTTTCACGAGCCGCTCGAGCTCTGCGCGGCTTTGCTGCTTCGACTGCTTGTCAGCGGGCATGGCATCTCCTTGCTCGGTGCCCCGATTTCGTCAACGAGCACGTCTTGCCGGCATGTCCGGATAGATGTGCGGCGCACCTGCGGGCGCGCCATGGCCATGTCAATGCGGATTGCGGCGGGCGTTGTAAAGGTCGAAATCGCCGGTTGGCGCCCTCGCCCTCTGCGCATGAGGACTGATGACGCGGCGCTGCGCGCCCGTCCCGCGTGCGCGCTTGCCCAGCCCACGCGCTATGGCGCTCAGAAATGCCGGCGGATCTCGGCGGCGAGCGCGCTGCTCGACTGCGGATGAATGCGCTGGCGGTCGCCGCGCGACACCGCGAATGACACCACCGCGTCGCCGTGCGCGGCGGCGACCGTGTCGACCGCGACAGCCGCGGCCTGCGGAACGGGCCGGATCCAGATGACGCGCGCCGCGCCCGCGCGCGCGCGCAACGCCTGCAGGCGCGCGGGCAGGCCGGGCGTCAGATAGTCGTTGCTGCCGGCCGACACGACGATGACGTTGGCGCCGCCCGGCACCCGCGCGGCGATCGCCGCCGTGCCGATGCCGATCTTCACGTCGAAGCGGCAGTCGCGAAAGAAGCCGCGCAGATCCTGGGCGATCGAATCGCCGATGACCGCGCACGCGGCGGACGCGGGCGATGAAGCGACGATCGCCGGGAGGGCGAGCGCGCCGGCTAGGAGGAGAGGCATGGTCCGCAAGCGAGGCATCATCATGCCCGGGCAATAAGCAAAAGCGGGATCGTTGGCAAGACGAGCCCGATCGCTTCGGTTCGTTCGGTGCCCGGGCCAACACCGCCGGGCTCGGCGCGCTCCAGATGACCGGCACGAGCAAGCGTTGCCTCGGCCCGTCGAACGGCGGGGCTATCGGATTCGAGATGTGCGCGGCGTCTGCGCTCCTTCTCCCCCTCCCCTGCATCGAGCCGGAGGGGAAAGCGCATGACCCCGCCGCGCCGGCCGAAGTGCGGTCCCCCAATGCCGCGCGACTCCGCAATCGGGGTAAGGGAATATTCACGCGCCATCGCTATCGATAGAGCCCGTCCAGTGTGCCTTCGGCCTGCCCATGAGGGCTGTGGGGGCTTGAGTCATGCGTAGAATATTTCGTCGAATTGCACGCGGCATCGCCCGCCTCGGCCGCGCCGAGCAGGGGGCTTCCGCCGTCGAGTTCGCCTTGATCGCGCCGGCCTTCATCGCGATTCTGGTCGCGATCTTCCAGGTCGCGGTCTTCCTGTTCGCGCAGCAGGCGCTGCAGAACGCGGCCACGGAAGCCGGGCGAACGCTGATGACCGGGCAGGCGGCGAGCGACACGCAGGCGCAGTTCAAGACGGCCATCTGCAACAACTACCTGCCGACGATCCTGTTCAAATGCAATTCGCTGATCGTGAGCGTGCAGAGCGGTGCGGCGGCGACCACCGCGATGCCGGCGCTCTACAACGGCAGCGGCCAGCCGATCACCAGCTTTCCCTACAGTCCGGGCCAGCCCGGCGACACCGTCGTGGTGATACTGGCCTACCCGTGGCCGACCGTCATGGGCCCGCTGGGATTCGCGCTCTCCAATCTGCCCAATGGCGCCGCCGAGATGATGGGGGTCGCGGCCTACCGGGTCGAGCCCTACTGAGGAGCTGCCGCGATGATCAACCTAGCCCGCCGTTTCATCGCCTCGACGCGCGGCGTCGCCGCCATCGAGTTCGCCATCATGGCGCCGATGCTCCTGGTGATCCTCATCGAGACCTTCGACATCGGCAACGCCCTCGCGGTGTACATGAAGGTCCGCGCCGCGACCATGGCGCTGGGGTCGATCACCAACACGTATTCCACCGGCAACAACGGCATTCAGGCCGCCAACATGTCGGACACCATGAACAAGGTGAGCCAGGTCCTCGCCCCGTATTCGAGCTCGCCGGCCACGTTCACGGTCACGCAGATCCAGGCGACCACCGCGTCGAGCGCCACGGTGAGCTGGAGCTACTCGCTCAACGGCACGGCTTATACGCAGGGGTCGTCGTGGACGCGCCTGCCGGCGCTGCTCAAAAGCACCAACTCGTGCAATTCCTATCCCTGCTACCTGATCTTCTCCGAGGTCAGCTACGCATACACGCCGGTCTTGCTTTCGACCTTCGTCAGCTCGCTCACCCTGGGCGACAATATCTACGTGACGCCGCGCAGCAGCCAGTGCGTGCAGTATCTGGGCGTGCCGAGCACCTGCTAGCGGCGCCAGGAGCCTGACCCCATTTCTCCCCGTCATGCCCGCGAACGCGGGCATCCACGTCTTTCGGAAGCTGCCGCAAGGCAAGACGTGAATGGCCGGGACCAGGCCCGACCATGTCGGTTCCTACACTCAATTTCTCCGTCATGCCCGCGAACGCGGGCATCCACGTCTTTCGGAAGCCGCCGCAAAGCAAGACGTGGATGGCCGGGACCATAGGCGAGCGCTCGGGTCTTGCCTTCGGCAAGCCCAAGGGTGAACTCCGCGACGCCGTTCTTTCGAACGGCTATTGCCCGGCCATGATGCTTCCGTCTCCCCGAACTTGATGCGGGCATCGCATTCGGTCGAGGGCAGGGCGCTCGCGGGCTCAGGCCTATTGGGCGATGTGCGCCGTATTGACCGCCTGCTGGAACATCTCGAGCAGCGCGGTCTGGATGGCGGCGGGCGTGCTGGCGGTGTAGAAGAAGTTCGGCGACGCGCAGGTCTGCAGCGCGCCAGGAATATTGGCGATGTTGTTGTTGGCGTAGCCATCCTCGTTGCTGGCGAAGCTCGCATTGGCGTTCTGGATGGTCTGATAGGGAATATAGAGGATCGCGATCGTGATGCCGCGGTTTTTCATGGTCGTGCAATAATCCGTGGACGTCACGCTGTTCGGCGGAATGATGGTCGCCGAGTTCTGGTTCGGAACAGTCGCATTGGCGGTCCAGTTTTGCGACCCCCAGGGATAGATCTGGTAGTCCTGCGAGCCGTCCGTGATGAGGAACAGGTAGGGGAGCGGCTTGGCCGCCGTTCCGGTGCCGGCCGGGTTGGGGATGACGGACTTGTTCATGGTATTCAACGCATTCTCGAAATGCGTGCCGCCGGAGCCGAGCGTCGGGTCCTGTCCGGTATCGAGCAGGTTGGCGAGCTGCGACGCAAACGTCGTGATGGTCGAGCCCGTGAGGCTCGTGGTCAGGCCGACCGAGCACGAGTTGCTGTTGCCATTGCTGGAGTAGCAGAGGTTCTGGATGAACGGGAACATGCCGACGCGGAATTGATTGGAGATGGCGTCGTTGGTTTCGGTGGTAGACGCCGTCGACAGGAGCTGGTTCACCGCATAGCCGACCGCGTCCATGCGCAGCTGGATGCACGACGTGGTTCCGGCCGTCGGACAGGAGCTGACCTGGGTATTGCTCCAGTTCACCGTATTGCCGTTGTTCGAGTTGTTTCCGCTCGAATAAACCGTCTTCGTCGTGCCGAGCCGCGAGATGATGAAGCCCTGGCAATAGCCGCCCGGCGAGGGGTTCGTCCCCGGGTTCCTCGTCGTGCCGACCGCCGGGATCGGACCTTGTTGGGTCTGGTCGCAGCCTCCCGACATGGAGAAATGGCACGCGAAGGTGCAGCCGGTGGGATACTGACCCAGGTTGTCGGGATTGACCGCCTGCAGCCGCGCCTGCTCGGCCGTGGTGGACGGCATGCTCATCGAGCCCGAGACGTCGAGCATCAGGTAGAAATCGATATAGGGGTTGAGCGTGAAGCTCGAGGTCGACGATCCGCTGATCGGCAGCGTCTTGTAGCCGATCAGGCCGAGGAAGTAGGTCGGCACGCTCCCGGTGTAGGTGAGCTTGGCCGTGACGGTCGTGCCGCTCATGGAAACGGTCGCGGTCGGCGTCACCGTCAGATTGAACGAGCTGATCGTCGGGTTCGCGACCGCGCTGAAGAAATTGGTGGTGTAGGTGTTGCCGCCCGTAACGCTGTTGCCCGCCTTGGCGTTCGCCACGGTCGGCGAGTTGTTCGACACGGTCGCGAGCGTCGCCGCGTCGGCCGCGGCCTGGATCTTGGTCTTGACCATGGAGGCGAGCGAGAAGTCGATGACGCAGCCGATCGCCGTGAGCATCGGCAGCGCCGCCACCGCGACCGTGACGGCGACGTTGCCGCGCCGGTTCGCGGCGAAGCTCGCGGCGACCTGCACGAGCTGCTTCGCCAGCGACTTTGCTCGGATGGGCATCTTGACCGGCTCTTGCATGGTGTGGGGCCTCGCGTCAGGTCTTGGGTGTCCGGCTGGTCAGGCGGCCGCAACTGGCCTCCGGCATTTCATGCCGACGCGTCTGATCGGTGGAATCACCTAGGTATATCAGGCAAGCAATCATGAACTTTGGGTAAAACCGATGCGCTGCGCTGATCATGGCGTCGACCCGCGCGTTTACTGAAAGTGCACGCCCATGCGGCCGCCGTTCGCCCATACCACCTTGCAGACGCGGTGGCAGCGCTCGGGCAGCACGAACTCGAACGTCGCCGGGATGCCCACGATGCTGTCGAGCTCGAGGCAGGCGCCGGTCTCGGACAAGTTGCGAACCGTGCAGGCGACCGCATGCGAGCCGAGAAGGATCTTCCCGGATTTCAACATCCGCATGCGCGGGGATATGCGTCGTTCTTCCATCGGCGGACCTGCACGCCGCGAGCCTAGCCGGGAGATATTTAGATGCATTTGACGGATGCCCGGAATCGTCGCGGATTGTGCAACGAACGCTAAACCATGCGGCGAACCGCCGGGCGCGTAGCCCGGATGAGCGCAGCGACATCCGGGATCAACAGTCCCGGATTTCGGCGCTTGGCGCCCTCATGCGGGCTACGCCGCAACTCCTGCTTTCCGGCTTCGTGGAAAACCTCTATCAATCGATGGAATTTGAGGGGCCACTTGGCGAATGTCGCAGCAGACCACGAGGGGCCGCGATGTCGAGCGTTGAGCGCGACGACGCCGCGTCCTCGCCCACGGCCCGCGATGTCGTCGCCTTCAACCTGGCGGCCGCCTCCGAGAACAAGATCCACGACGACGCGGTCGCGCGCCGGCTCGGCTATCACGGCGGCCTGGTGCCGGGGGTGGCGGTCTATGCCTACATGGCGCACATGCCGGTCAAGCGCTGGGGGCGCGCCTGGCTCGAGAACGGCATCGCCGAATGCCGGTTGCGCAAGCCGGTCTACGACGGCGCGCTGGTTCGCGTCACGGCGGTCGCCGACGGCGACGTGCTCGCCCTTGCGGCCGAGAGCGGCGGCCTTGAGTGCGCGACCGGCGAGGCGCGTCTAGCGCATGTTCCGGCGAAAGCCTGCCCCGGACTTGATCCGCGATGGACGCCGGTTCGCCGACAAGAACATGCGCCAAATGAAGAATCCAGAGCACGTTCCGATTCCGAAGGAACGGAACGTGCTCTGGCCTTCGAGCCGGGCGCCGCCGCGCCCGTCGCGCCGATGCCGCCGCCCGCGGCCGAGCGGCCGCGCGCGAGCGAGGCGAGTCTTGCGGTCGGCCGCGCGCTCGGCATCGCGCCCGTGGTCGTCGATCGCGCCGCGCTCGCGGCCTATCTCGATGCCGTGCGCGAGACCGATCCGCTCTATCGCGCCGAAGGGCTGCTGCATCCCGGGCAAATCCTCCAGCTCGCCAATCGCGCGCTTTTGGAGAACGTCGTGCTCGGTCCCTGGATCCACCTGCGCAGCCGGGTCCGTCATTGCGCGGCCGCGTGCGTCGGCGAACGGCTGACGCTGCGCGCGCAGATCACCGCCAACACCGTGGTCAAGGGGCACGCCACCGTCGAGCTCGACGCCGTCGTCGCCGCGAACGATAAGGTCGTCGCCGAGCTCACCCATGTGGCGATCTGGCGGCCGCGACAGCTCGCCGAGGACGGCGAGACGACGTGATTGGCATTGCAACGCGTATGACATTTGCGGCGCAGACGCTGTGCTCACCTCACATGCGATAGCTCTGCGCAGGAATGGGATGTGCTCCGGGCCCCCGCTGGCGCCGTCGTCAGGCCCGTACTAACGTTGCGACGTCGCGGTTCGGATGAGGCCGGCGCGAGAGCGCTGCTGCCAACAGAAATGGCGGCCACAAAAGGCTGGCGTTGCAGCCGACAACGGGAGGAGACAATGCCGACAATGCAGACAAGGCGGATCAATCGTCGTCAGTGCGTCTTGCCGGCGCTTGCGGTCGGGCTCATCGCCGCAGTGCCGGCCGTCGCGGCGTCTTCCGATGAGGAGGCGGTGGCGAAGAACGTCGAGGCGTTCCGCAAGGCGCAGATCGCGGCCGACGCCAAGGCGCTCGACGCGCTCACCGCCGCGGAGCTGAGCTACAGCCACTCCGACGCCCGCGTCGAGGACAAGGCGACCTTCATCGCCAACGCCACCAACGGCAAATCCAGGTTCCTGACCCTGGAATACCGCGAGCCGAAAATCCGCGTGGTCGGTCCGGCCGCGATCGTGCGGTTTCATTGGGTGGCCGAAGGCGAGTCGATCCCCGACGGCAAGAAGAGCAGCACCAATCTCCACATCCTGATGAACTGGCAGAAGCAGGGCGCGGAGTGGAAGCTCCTGTCGCGGGCATCGACGAAGCTCTGAGCCTTCGCGATCTGCCGGCCTGCGTCGGCGGGCGCACGCGAGGCCTTGCGATCTCGGCTGCCGTTGCGGCGCCGCGGCAAGGGCGTCGCGGAGCAGATCATTCGCGCTGCATCTCGCGCGCATGCGCGCCAACGATTCCTTAAGCACATTTGCAGATGGTTCGCCTGACTTAACGGCATGGCTGTCATAGGCCGATACCTTCTTCGCCGGGCGGAGGAGAAGCGGTGTCATGTTTCGCGTACTGACGTGCCTCGGGGGAGAGCACGATTGGCGCCTCGTCGTCTTGGCGGGCGCCGTGTGCTTCCTGGCGAGCCTCACGGCCATAAGCCTGTCGCGCCGCGCGCTGGTCACGCGCGGACGGACCCGCGCGCTTTGGCTGATCAGCGCGGGGGCTGCCGGCGGCTGCGGCATCTGGGCCACGCATTTCATCGCCGTTCTTGCCTACCAGCCCGGCGTGCCGATCGGATTCGATGTCGCGCTGACGGCCTTGTCGCTGGTGGTCGCGGTCGTGATGTCCGCCGCCGGGCTCGCCGTCGCGGTCGTGGCGCCGGCACGATGGGCCGCGCCGCTCGGCGGTGCCATCCTCGGCGCCGGCATTGCGTCGATGCATTACCTCGGGATGTCGGCGCTGGTGGTGCCGGGGCGCGTGACCTGGGCGCTCGACCTGGTGTCGGCCTCCATCATCCTCGGCATGCTGTTCGCCGCGGCGGCGCTGTGGGTCGCGACCCGCTACGATTCGCTCCGCGCGAGGCTCGCGGCCCCGATCCTGCTGACGCTCGCGATCGTCTCGCTGCACTTCACCGCAATGGGCGCGGTCGAGCTCATCCCGGATCCGTCGCGCGCGGTCGCGCAATTCGTGCTGTCTCCCGGAGCGCTGGCGCTCGCCATCGCCAACGCGGCGCTGCTGATCCTCGGCCTCGGGCTTGCCAGCGCATTCTCCGACAGCCGGTTGCGGGCGAGGGATCGTCAGTTCGCGACCGCGGTGAACAACATGTCCCAGGGCGTGGTGATGTTCGACGCGGCCGAGCGGATGGTCGTCTGCAATGACCGCTACGTCGAGATGTATGGCCTGTCGCCCGACGTGGTCAAACCGGGAGCGCTGCTGCGCGACGTCATTGCCAACCGCGTCGAGACCGGAAGCCTCGCGCGCGACTGCGAGCAATACCGCGCCGAGCTCCTCGGCGCGATGGCGCAGGGCAAGACCACCAGCTGGATCGTCGAGACGCCCGACGGGCGGATCATCTCCGTCATCAATCGGCCGATGCCGGGCGGCGATTGGGTCGGCACCCACGAGGACATCACCGAGCGCAAGCGGGCGGAGGCGCGCGTCGCGCACATGGCCCATCACGACGACCTGACCGGCCTGCCGAACCGCGTGGCGTTTTCCGAATGTCTCGCCCGCACGCTGGAGCGCGCAACCGCGGCGGGCGAAAGCTTCGCCATCTTGTGCATCGATCTCGACCGCTTCAAGGAGGTCAACGACGTCTTCGGGCACTCGATCGGCGACGCACTGCTGCGGGAGGCGTCCAGGCGTCTCGCCGCCGCCGCCGAGGGTGCGTTTCTCGCCCGTCTCGGCGGGGACGAGTTCACGATCATCGTCGCGGGGACGCAGCCCGCGACCGCCGAGGGATTGACCGAGCGCCTGTTCGCCGCGGTCGCGACCGATATCGAGCTCGACGCGCACCGGCTGCGGATCGGGATGAGCATCGGCGTCGCCATTTTCCCGCATGACGGCACCGACGCGCAGACCCTGCTCGTCAATGCCGATGCGGCGATGTATCGATCGAAGACCGAGGGGCGGGGGATCGTGCGCTTCTTCGAGCCCGACATGGACAAGCGCCTGCGCGATCGCCGCGCCCTGCAGCACGATCTGCGCTCGGCCGTCGCGCACGGTGAGCTGACCGTGCACTACCAGCCGCAGGCCGCGATCGGCGGGGACATCATCGGTTTCGAGGCGCTGATACGCTGGAATCATCCGACCCGCGGCCTCGTCCCGCCGGGGACGTTCATCCCCATCGCCGAGGAGAGCGGCGTCATCATTCCGATCGGCGAGTGGATCTTGCGCGAGGCCTGCCGCGAGGCCGCGTCCTGGCCGCGTCCGCTGCAGATCGCCATCAACCTCTCGCCGGTCCAGTTCCGGCACGGCGACCTTCCCGCGCTCGTGCATACGGTGCTGCTCGAAACGGGTCTCGCGGCGAATCGGCTCGAGCTCGAGATCACCGAAGGCGTCCTGATCAGCAACTTCGACCGGGTGCTGGCGATCCTGCGCCGCCTCAAGGGCCTCGGCGTGCGCATCGCCATGGACGACTTCGGCACCGGCTACTCGTCGCTCTCGTATCTGCAGTCGTTCCCGTTCGACAAGATCAAGATCGATCGCAGCTTCATCGCCAAGCTCGCAACCGGCAGTCATTCCGCCGCCATCATCCGCGCCGTGATCAGCCTCGGTCGCGGCCTCAACCTGCCGGTCGTCGCCGAAGGCGTCGAGACGGCGGACCAGCTTGCGTTTCTCTCGACCGAGTCATGCAACGAGATCCAGGGCTTCCTCATCGGCCGCCCCGAGCCGATCGCCGCCTATGCGGAGGTTGTCGGGCGCGCCGTGGAGATGGAAGAGGCGAAGGTCCGCCGGTTGGCCGCGCAGGCGGGGTAGTTTTCAATCTCCTTGGCCGAGGATACGCTCTCGTTGTTTGGCGCGCCAACTGCACTCAGAGCCCGGCCGAAATTCAATAAGCCAGACCCGTTATCCTGAGGTGGCGCGCGTAGCGCGCCCTCGAAGGATCGGCCGAGGTGGCGCCACAAGTGAGCAAGCGGCACTACACGGGCCGTCGCCCTTCCGCCTTCGCCCTCCGAGCTTCGACGGACAAGTCGAGGCCCGCCGAAGCCTTGGCGAAGGCGGGCGCCTCAGCTTGACTTTGGCCAAAAATTGAGCGGGTTCATCGGTCGCTCCGGATGCGGAATATCGGATCGTTCTCGACGATTTCATGAGCGCTCTCGATCAT
>Ga0209006_10006509_pt1 | contig 10556 bp, 9 predicted proteins | sample JacPin_JW_Ref_O2_FD_188567 | JGI IMG/M metagenome (GOLD analysis project Ga0209006, IMG submission 188567) | Forest soil microbial communities from Algoma, Ontario, Canada - Jack Pine, Ontario site 1_JW_Ref_O2 (SPAdes) (version 2) | ecosystem: Environmental > Terrestrial > Soil > Boreal... | reverse complement strand
TGGGACAATGTCGCGATAAATCGCCGCGTTCTTGTCGAGCAGCCTGAGCCGTCCTTGTGGATCGTTGCGGTCGGTGGCGCCGCCGGCCTTTTCGTTGACTCCCGAGGTAATGAGAACGACCCAGGCTCCGGCGAGCGCGTCAAAATCCCCGTCCTTGATATCGACGGGCGGCGAAAGCGGAACGCCGTAGCGGATGTCAGTGGCGACCGCCTCCGCCGTTCGCCGGGTACGATTGACAAATACGATCTCTCGCGCGCTGCCTCGCGCTACCGCTGCCAGCGCGATTGCGCATCCGACATTGCCGGTGCCGATGATGCCGAGTTTCATGCGCCAGTCTCCCAACGATTTGCTGGATCATTGCTTCACGAAGCGCGCGCCGGCGGGGCCATAAATTCCGGGCCGACCGGATCGGTGATGGTTTCGCCCAGGATCTCATCGATCTCGGCCCTGGGCGAGGCGCCAAGCCGCCAGCCCGTCACCGCGTCGACCGGTTCGAGTTGGCCGGGGTGCCGCGCGCCCCACAACGCCGTGGTGACACCTTGATCGAGCATCCAGCGGACCGCGAGCTGAATGACGTGCTCGCCGAAACGTTCCTGGGCGAGCCGGTCGAGCCTTTGCACCGCCGACAGATATTGCGCGAAGCGGGGTTGGCGGAATTTTGGATCGGTGCGTCGTAGATCGTCACCGGCGAAAACCGTATCGGAGCGCATCCTTCCGGACAGAAGACCTCGGCATAGCGCGCCGTAGCCGAACGTGGAGATGTTGTTCCTGCGGCAATAGGGCAAAAGGTCGGCCTCGATCCCACGCTCGAACAGATTATAGGGCGACTGCAGCACGTGCAGCGGCGCCACGTCGCGAAACCGCTGCATCTGCTCGACCGAAAAATTGCTGACGCCGATGGCGCGGATCTTTCCCTGTTTGAACAGCGTCTGCATTGCCGCTGCGGTTTCCTCGATCGGCACAAGAGGATCGGGCCAATGAACCTGATAGACGTCGATGTAATCGGTTTGCAGCCGGCGTAGCGAGTCTTCGATCTCGCGCATGATGCGGCCGCGGCTGGCATTGCGAAAGACGTTGCCGTCCTTCCATTCGAGCCCGACCTTGGTGGCGATAACCACCCGGTCGCGCAGGCGGCCTTCGGCTACCGCCTTGCCGACGATCTCCTCCGAGCGGCCAAATCCGTAGGCCGGAGCGGTGTCGATGACGTTGATCCCATGATCCAAGGCGGCACGGATGGTGGCGACGGATTCGGCTTCATCGGTGCCGCCCCACATCCAACCGCCAATGGCCCAGGTCCCGATCGCAACGGGTGACACCCGCAACGACGTACCGGCAATGGCGGAATACTCCGTATCGATTTCGAAAGCTTCAGCTTGACGAGACATGACCCTGCTCCTTCTTCGAGATTTGGCTCCTAGGTGATTTGCCCTGCAAGAGCGGGGCTGGCCCCAGGCCGATTTTTCATTGCGGCGGGCTGTTGCGGGCCGTGAAGTCCCGCCTCTTCGGCAGCGATCAGTCCGAGCGCTGTCCAATCCAGATCGGCGTAGCCGCGCGCAATGGCGGTGACCATCCGGTCGCGTACGACGTCGACCGACGGCATCGCGACGCCCGCGCCGTCCGCCTCGGCGAGTGCCAAGCGTACATCCTTGAGCGCCAGCGGCAGACGGAAGCCCGGTGCGTAGCGCTCCGCGACAATCTTGGCGCCGTAGATTTTATGCGCCCGCCCGCCGAACATGGTGTTCGTCAGGATGTCGATGAAAGGCGCGGGGTCGAGGCCGCGTTTGCGGATCACCGTGACGATTTCGCCGAGCACTTCCAGCGCCGTTGCGGTCATCACGTTACCGAGAAGCTTGATGAGGTTTGCCTGCGCTGGGTCGGGACCGACCACGAACGTCTGTTGGCCGAGACTGTCGAACAGCGGCCGGCAGCGCTCGACATCGGCCGCCGCCCCGGCGGTGACGATGTACAGCTGACGCGCCTTGGCGGCGTCCGGGTTTCCGAAAACCGGCGCTGCGACGTAACCTTGTTCATTCATCGCATGCTCGCTCGCCAACTCGGACGCGGCGGCCGTGCTGATCGTGCTCATCGAGATATGAATGGCGCCGGTTCGCAGACCCTGGGCGAGGCCGTCGAGTCCCACCGCTTCGCGGCCGAACACGATTTCGCGAACGGCAGCGTCATCCGGCAGCATGCTGATGACGATTTCGCAATCGAAGAGATCGGCGATGTTCGTTGTGGGCTTAAGGCCGAGCGCTGCGAGCTTGCCTTGTTGCTCCGGACGGCGAACATAGGCAATCACCCGGCGTCCGGCGGAGGCAAGGTTGGCGGCCATCGCCGTGCCCATCTGACCAAGACCGACAAAACCGATTTCACCTTGGGCCGGCGGGCGGCTGCTCGATCCAGAGCCGTTTCGTCGCTCGCGGATTGCAGTCTCGGACGCTCGGGGGACGTCGAGGCGAGAATTGGTCTCGTTCTTGGACATCGGATGACTCCTTATTAATCGCCGACTTAACGACCGCCGCATTCAGCTGACTCAAGAGTCATGGAACCCGGTTCCCGCAGCGTCGTTACTACTCAACAAAAAATAATCCGATGGCCCGTCGGCACCACTAAATTTCCGTTCAGAAAACTAAAATCGAATTTAAGCGAACAAATTGGGCAGCCAATGTAAACCCGACAGCGTGCGGTACTGTCGTTCCGAGCTGCGGTTCCGGCGGTTGAAAGGAAGTTTACTTTCGGCACCTGCGCGGAAGCCGCAATGGAATTGCCGATTTTCCGTCAAAATGCTCTAATCTCACGCGCCCCGAGTTCCGGGGAACATCTAGCGTGGCGGATGATGCCAAGCCAGATCACACTATTCCGGCGTTCAGCCGCGCAGTGCTTTTTCGGAATCATTGCGCTGACATTGCTGACTTTTGTCTGCCTCCGGCTTAAGGCCGACCTCGCAACGACAGCCTTTATTTATTTGGCTGTCATCGTGCTGCTCTCTTTGATCGGCAGCTACTTGGCATCGGTGGTTCTCATTCTCGTGGCTATTGCCGATCTGGTCTATTTTTTTAACCCGCCGGTTGTCGGCTCTATGATCGACTTGCCGCAAGACATTGCGCTGGTGATCGTCTTCACACTGACCCCATTGACGGTGACGGGACTGGTCAGACGGGCCCGCAAGCTGACGAAAGCAGCGCTTCGGGCCGAAGTAACAGCCAAGCAGGCGGCACGGGAACTTCGGCTCGCCATCAATACGATTCCTGCACTGGTCTGGAGTGCTTTGCCTGATGGCTCTCTGGATTTTATCAACCAGCGTTGGGAGGAAATCGGCCTCTCCTTGGACAATCTACAGGGCTCCGAATGGATCAATGTGCTTCATCCGGACGAACGCGGAGAAGTGGCGGATAGGTGGCGCATCGCTGTGGAAACCGGGACTCCCTACGAGAACATAGAGCGCGTCCGCAGTGCGGACGGGGAATATCGCTGGTTCCTCAGCCGTGCCCGTCCGCTGCGTGACGAGCTCGGAAACATCGTAAAATGGTACGGTGCCGATACCGACGTCGAAGACCAGAAGCGGGCCGAAGATGCGCTTCGAGAGAGCGAGCAGCGATTCCGCGATTACACCGAGTCGGCGTCCGATTGGTACTGGGAGACCGGTCCGGACCACCGTTTCATCGCTCACCTTGTGTCCGAGCAACTCCTCGACAAAATCGGCGTCTTGCCCACCAGCCGGATAGGCATGCTGCGATGGGATTTCGCTCGCGACCTCGAGGACGAGCCGGAAAAGTGGCGCCTTCACATGGCGACCCTCGATGCGCACGAGCCATTTCGCGACTTCAGGTACAGAGCCGCCAGCAGGGACGGCTCCGAAGTCTACATTGCCGCGAGCGGCAAGCCCCTGTTTGATTCGGAAGGAAGTTTCCTCGGTTACCGGGGGGTAGCCAGGCAGATCACCGCGGCGGTGCGCGCGGCGCAGCTGGAGGAGGCCCTGCAGGAGGCGAAGGTGGTAGGCGACAATATCGCCCATGACTTGCGTACGCCGCTCACCCGCGTGCGGATACGCCTCGAGCGCGGCCGCGAGCACGCCGCGACGCTGGAGGAATTACGCGCGGTCGCCGATCAGGCGATCGCCGGTCTCGACCAATCGTTGACCACGATCACGGCGCTCTTGCGCATTACGGAAATCGAGCACAGTCGCCGGCGTGAAGGGTTCAGCGATGTTCACCTCGCCCCTCTGCTTCGCGAGGCGGGCGATCTCTACGACCCGATTGCCGAGAACAAGGGTGTCACCCTTCGCGTCGAAGCCCTCGATGAGGCGGCTGTGCGCGGCGACCGCGATCTGCTTTTCGAGGCCGTTGCCAATCTGGTCGACAACGCCGTGAAATTCACCCCGGAAGGCGGCCGCGTGGAGCTCGCATTGTTCCACAAGGACGGCGAGACCGTCATCCGGGTGAGCGACACCGGCCCAGGCATCCCCGAGATCGATCGGGAAGTGGTGACCCAGCGCTTCTATCGCTCGGACAAAACTCGAAACACCAAGGGCCTCGGTCTGGGCTTGAGCATGGTGGCCGCGATCATCAAGTTGCATAGCTTTCGTTTCAGGATTTCACCCGGCCCGGGTTGCACGGCGGAAATTGCCTGCCCACGCGTGGATTGAAGGCTGCCGCGAAAGCGCAAGACGCGAGTAGGGCTGACGGCGATTTTACACGGAGCTTGTTTACACGGAGCTTGGCAATCGAGGCCGTCGGCGATAAGGCGTCGTCGAGAGGCCAATCAGCAAAAAGACAACGGCGCCGATGAGGGCGGCGAAGCCATGCAACGTGTGAATGCGCGTCGAGTCCGCGGCATAACCCGGCATAAATGTCGGCAATGAGCCGCCGGGCAGTGCGCAATACATCACACCGATGACAACACAAACAACGGCCAGAAGAAAAACGAACGTTTTCATGTTTGCTCCCGTTGCAAGGATGCTGCGGAACCCGACGTTCTGGTGGAGCGCAAAAAGGGCTATTCGCGCTTAACGATCCTGGGCAGAGCGGTGGTAAGCATGGCCCGGGACAGCATGGCCCGGGACGTAGGCGTAGAGGCCGCTGCCGTATCCGTAGGGGGATGGGTAGCCGGCGGCTACTCTGCTCGCGGCGCTGCCCGTCGTGTAGGCGCTCTGCGCCAGTGCGGCCGCGGGCAGCGCAATGCTCGAGCCCGCAATAGCGGCAATCAGAACAAGCTTGGCTTTGTTGATCATGGTCTTTCTCCTGAGTTTGGTACCAGACAAAGGCACGACGCCATGCTGTTTGGTGATCAGGAGGTGGGTTCGATGTGGGTGATCCTCAATTAAATATTTTTTCATCACTCTGTTCACGGAAATTGCATAATCCAATTCGCTTTTCGACCAAGGTCTTATTCAAGAGGGGGGATCACGGAGACGTGTTTACGCCCGGAATCGCCCCATTCATTCACAGCGACATACCCCGTCACGCGGGTGAGCGGGCGCCCGACCGGTCGCATAAAATGGAATTTAGTTTCCTGAACAGCAATTTAATGGCGCCGGCAAGCCAACTGTTTACTTTCAAGCCTGACACCTTCCCAACGATGGAGGAGCACATGTTCGGCGAATCGACTCAGGTATTACTTTTCCTGGCAATCGTTGGCCTCACCGTGGTGTCGACAATCGACCTCGTCATGCAGCCCATCAAACAAGAGCAAGACATCGATAGGGAACATTGACGAACTTGACCGCTGTAATAAAATGAAATGGATGCGGTGACCCATGACCGACGACACGAGGAACCTTGCGAAACTCGACGTCGATCGTGACCTCGCGCTCAGCGACGCGAAGCTGGTGCCGGTTGCGTTCCGGGAGCCGTTGCCGCTCAAGACCGTACCGCACCGGCTCAACAGGCGCTTGGTCCCGACGCTCGGCATTGCGGTGCTCTTGATTGCCGCTGCGGCCGCGTACGGGAGCTACTACTGGGTGGTCGGGCGTTTCCTGGAATCGACCGACGACGCCTATGTGCAGGCTGATTCCACGATCATCGCTCCCAAAGTGTCGGGCTATTTGAGCGAGGTGCTGGTCGAAGACAATCAGCCGGTGAAAGCTGCGCAGCCGCTCGCCAAGATCGATGACCGCGACTATGTCGCGTCCCTCAACCAGGCCAAGGCCGACGTGGCGACCGCGCAGGCTGATATTGATAACGTCACGGCTACCCTGCATCAGCAGCAGGCCATCATCGCACAGGCGCGCGCCACCGTCGCGGTGGACCAGGCCAATCTAACTTATGCGGAACAGGAGAACACGCGTTTCAGCAGCCTCGCCAAAATCGGCGGCGCCAGCTTGGAATTGGCGCAGCAGGCGGCATCGAAGCGCGACACCGCGCAAGCCACGCTGACGCGCGACACGGCTGCGGTCACGGCCGCCGAGGAACAGGTCGGCGTGCTGCAGGCGCAGCTCGCCAAGGACAAAGCGACCCTGCAGCATTATCAGGCCGTGCAGGAGCAGGCGCAGCTGAACGTTGGTTATACCAATATCGTTGCGCCGATCGATGGTGTGGTCGGTAACCGCAGCTTGCGCGTCGGTGAATATGTGCAAGCTGGCACCCAGCTCATGGCCGTGGTGCCGCTCGCTGCGGTCTATGTGGTCGCGAATTTCGAGGAAACGCAACTTGCCGGCATCCGCAAGGGCGCGCCGGTCAGAATCGTGGTCGATACCTATTCGAAGGCGACCGTCAAAGGCCATGTCGACAGCATCGCGCCGGCCAGCGGCGAGGAATTTGCGCTGCTGCCGCCCGACAACGCCACCGGAAATTTCACCAAAATCGTGCAGCGCATCCCGGTGAAGATCGCGATCGATCCGAACGATCCGCTGCGCGGCGAGCTGCGGCCCGGCATGTCCGTTACCGCGACCGTCGACACCAAGGCGCCGACGCCGGGCGCCAGCCCGTTGCGGTCTCCGGTGGTCCACTGACAGCGCGGCACGAAGGCACGTATCATGGCCGCATTGGATGCAATTGCGAGCCCGGGCGACCCGGCCGATCGGGCCAGCTTCGCGACCTGGGCGATGGTGCTCGGCGCGCTGCTTGGCGCCTTCATGGCGGTGCTGAATATCCAGATCACCAATGCATCGCTGCTCTATATCGAAGGCGGGATCGGGACCGGGGTCGACAACGGCGCCTGGATCTCGACCGCCTATCTCATCGGCGAGATCATCGTCATTCCGCTGTGCGACTATCTCAGCCGTGTCTTCTCGTTCCGTCGCTATCTCATCGTCAACACTGTTCTGTTCCTGATCTTCTCAATGGCCTGCGCCTTTGCGCACAACCTTGGCCAGATGATCGTTCTGCGGGCGCTGCAGGGCTTCACCGGCGGCGTGCTGATCCCCATGGCCTTCACGCTGGTGCTGACCAAGCTACCGAAGGCGCAGCAGCCGATCGGGCTGGCGCTCTATGCACTCACCGCGACTTTCGCGCCCGCGATCGGGCCGACCATCGGCGGCTATCTGACCGAGACCTATGGCTGGCAATACATCTTCTTTGTCAATTTGATTCCCGGCGTCGGCATGGTCGCGATCCTGTGGTTGACGCTCGAGCGCGAGCCGATGCGGCTTTCCCTTCTTGAGCACGGCGACTGGTTTGGCATCGGCGCCATGGCCATCGGCCTCACGGCCCTGCAGACCGTGCTCGACGAGGGCAACAAGGACGACTGGTTCGACTCCGTCTTGATCGTGCGGCTGTCGCTGATCGCCGCCGTCTTTCTGGCGCTGTTCGTCTGGATCGAGCTCAAGTCGGCCAACCCGGCCGTCAATCTCAGGCTCCTGGGCCGGCGCAATTTCGGCGTCGGCACGCTGACAAACGTCATCGTCGGCTTCGCGCTCTACGGCACCGTTTACATCCTGCCGCAATATCTCGGTCAGGTGTTCGGCTACAACGCCGAGCAGATAGGCTTTGTATTGGCTTGGACCGGTCTGCCGCAGCTTCTCATTATTCCGTTCGTGCCTTGGCTGATGGCGAGAATAGATGCGCGGCTCATGGTGATGTGCGGGCTTGGCATATTCGCGGTCAGCTGCTTCATGAACGCCTACATGTCGCCCGATTACGCCGGCGATCAACTATGGATTCCCAATATCGTGCGCTCGGTCGGCCAGGCCGTGGTCCTCACGCCGCTCACCAGCATCGCCATGGTCGGCATCGCCCGGCAGGAATCCGGCGCGGCCTCCGGCGTGTTCAACATGCTGCGCAATCTCGGCGGCGCCTTCGGGACCGCTTTGCTGGCGACCATCGCGACCAAGCGCGAGCAGTTCCATTCCAACGTCATCGGCAGCGACGTGACGCTATTTCGGGACAGCGTCCGGGAGCGGCTGAGCGACCTCACTGCCTATTTCATGAGTCACGGCGTCAGCGATGCCGCCACGGCGCAGCGCGAGGCCATCGTCGCGCTTGGCAACATCGTGCGCAAGCAAGCCATGATCATGGGCTATGCCGACACCTTTGCGGTGCTCGGAGTTTTGCTGCTGCTGGCCGCAGGCTTGCTGCTGTTCACGCGGCGCGGTCAGGCAAGCGGCGCCGTCGCGCACTGAGGTTGGGCCGCCGAATGCGTCATCGTGCATCCTGCGGCTGTCGCGCGCTCGCAAAACCCTCGCCTCGGATCTGGGTAATCCACCTCTTTGATAAACCGAATTTGGTTTTGTGAACGACAATTTAATGGCATCGGTCGGCTGTCTGCTTATGTTCAAGTGCAGTCGATGGATTCAACGGAGATGACAAATGCGTAAGAGAAAAATCGAGCGGATGGCGCTGACGACGTTTTCCCTGGCCGCAGGCATGGCCTTCGCGTTGGCGGCAGGACAGGCGCATGCGCGGGGTGGAATTGCCGGTGGCCATGCGCTGGGCTCCATTCGTGGCCTCGCCGGGCCGCCAATGCTGGATGGCGCGCCCTCAATTCAACCGCAATTCAATCAGTCAATTCCATACACGGTGCCGCAATCGCCCGAAACGCCGGTTTCACCGGGAAGTCCGGGGTCGGTATTTGGGCCAGGAAATCATTGAGCCGTTCAAAGGGCACGGTCGGCCAGAGGGACTGCGCGGCGGAGCCGAGGGGCGGCTGCGACGTGGTGTTCCAGTCCCTCAAAGCCGGTGCGGCAAGCGTCGATGTGTGGCACAAAGTCAAAGAGGGCGCGCTGCGCGGCTTTGTCGAGTGCGCAGATGGATGGCCTCGCCCTAAAATTACATCCGATAACTCCTTTCTCGGAAAGAATTCGATAGCGCGCGCCCATTGTGATGTCTTCCTCCGCTGGCTACGCTCAAGGCATTGATTGCCGTTGAACGCAGATTCAGCCGGAGGCAGGGTATGGCAAGCAATCTCAAGATAACCGTCAACGGCAAGGCGTGGCCCGTCGCGTCGAGCCCGGACACGCCCTTACTCTACGTCCTGACGAACGAACTGCGCCTGCACGGTCCCCGCTTCGGCTGCGGACTGGCGCAGTGCGGATCCTGCTCGGTCCTTGCCGACGACAAGGAAATCCGCTCCTGCGTTACGCCGGTCGCGACGGTGGCGGATCGCGCCATCACGACACTTGAGGGCCTGCCGGCCTGGTACGCGCGCAAGAACGGCCTCAAGGACGCTCCGGCGCTGCACCCGCTGCAGCAGGCGTTCATCGACGAGCAGGCTCTGCACTGCGGCTACTGCTACAACGGCATGACCATCAAGGGCGCCGAGCTTCTGGCCAATAATCCGAAGCCGAGCGAAGCCGACATCCGCAATACAATGAACGGTCACCTCTGCCGTTGCGGGACCTATCCGCGGATCATGAAGGCGATCCAGGTCGCGTCGCAGACCATTTCGGGAGGCACCCCATGAATGCGCCCGAGAAGAACCTGCCGCTGTCCCGCCGGGGCCTACTGAAAGGCAGCGGCGCGCTGATCGTCGGCTTCAGTCTCGCCGGTGGATCTGGGATGGCCGCACCCGCCGGTCATGCGCGGGGGGACGTCGCCGGACCGCCGGATCCCAATGCCATCGATACCTGGATCGCAATCCACGCCGACAACACCGCAACGCTTTATTTCGGCAAGTGCGAGCTGGGACAGGGTAACACAACGGGTTTGCGGCAGATTGCCGGTGAAGAGCTCGACCTGGACATGAGCCAGCTTTCGAGCGTGCGGCTCGACACAAATGTGACGCCCGAACAGGGCGCCACCAGTTCGAGCTCCTCGATCGAACGCGGCGGACCGCAGGTGAGGGCGGCGGCTGCCGAGGCGCGCCTGGCGCTCCTGCAGAGAGCCTCGCAACGCCTCGGTGTCCAGATCGGCAGCCTGGTCGTCGCGCGCGGGATGGTGTCGATCGATGGCGAACCCAACCGCTCGGTGAGCTATGGCGAGCTGGTCGGTGACAAATCCTTCGACATCAAGTTCACCGGCACGGCGCCGCGAAAGCCCCCGAGCGAGTACAAGCTCGTTGGTACGCGCGTGCCGCGGGTGGATATGCCGGCCAAGGTGGACGGTACCTACACCCACATGCAGCACGTGCGTGTCGACAACATGCTCCACGGCCGGGTGGTGCGGCCGCGCGGCCAGCGCGCC
>Ga0209006_10006508_pt1 | contig 10556 bp, 6 predicted proteins | sample JacPin_JW_Ref_O2_FD_188567 | JGI IMG/M metagenome (GOLD analysis project Ga0209006, IMG submission 188567) | Forest soil microbial communities from Algoma, Ontario, Canada - Jack Pine, Ontario site 1_JW_Ref_O2 (SPAdes) (version 2) | ecosystem: Environmental > Terrestrial > Soil > Boreal... | reverse complement strand
ACTTGCCGAACGATTTTCGAACGCCCGGCACCGAGCGCCATGCGGATTCCGATATCACGGGTTCGCCGGGCGACGGTGAAGGCCATAATGCCGTAAAGCCCAACGCTCGCCAGAATAATGGCGAGCAGGCCGAAAGCCGTGGAAAGTTGGGCCACAAAATGGTCGGTCTGCAACGAATCGTCAATCAGCCCGGACATGGTATGAATTTCGATTTCCGGAATCGCCGAATTGGTGTCGTGCACCACCGCGCGCAACGCGGCCGAAACCGTCGCTGGATCCGCCGAAGTACGAATCTCAAAGTAAGCCGACTGCTCCGGCCAAAGCGGATTGAAGATCGGATTGTACAAACGCGTCGGCGTTTCTTCTCGCAGGCTGTTGTATTTTGCATCGGCCACCACGCCCACAATCTCGGCCGACGCTGGATTGCCGGGATACGTGTCCGTCACCCGTTTGCCGATGGGGTTGGTGTTAGGAAAAAACTGTTTGGCGAACGCCTGGTTAATGACCGCCACGCGCGGGCCGTTGCCGCTATCCTGCGCCGTGATCCCCCTGCCGGAAAGAATGGGCATGCCTACCACGGAGAAATAGTCCGGGCCGACCTGGTCCATCCTCGAATGGGGAAGTTCGCCGGGTTTGGGAATGTAACCCTCAACCGAAATGGGATCGGCGGATTCGGAATGGGCGAACAGTCCGTTAGATGAGAGTGTCGCCGCAGAAACTCCTGGGACCGCCTTAAATTTGTCGAGGAGATCCTGAAGCACGCGCGGGATCGCGGCGTCTTTGTACCCAGCCGGAATCGGACGAACCCGAAAAAGCAGCAGGCGTTCGGTTTTGTACCCCAGCTTCACCTCACTCAAGCGCTGCAGGCTGCGCACAAAAAGTCCCGCCGCGACCAGCAGCACCAGCGAAATTGAAACTTGGGTCACCACCAGGATTTTTCCGACGGGGAAACGACGGCTGTGACCCTCCACCGTCGCGCCCGAAGCGCCGGATTTGAGCATCGGTGAAAGATCTAACCGCGTAGCCCGTAGCGCGGGAATCAGGCCAAAGAGCAGAGCCGTCAAAATAGCTACGGTAAACGTGAACGCCAGCACTCGCGCATCCGGCCGCAACGAAAGCTGAATCGCCTCTTGCCCCACACTGCCTGTCGGGGAAACCATGCGCAGCAGCACGCTATCCGCCCACTGCGCCAACACGACGCCCAGCGCGGCACCGAGCATGGCCAGCAGAAAACTTTCCGTCAGCAGTTGCCGGATCAATCGCCCGCGCCCCGCCCCGATCGAGAGCCGCACCGCAAACTCCCGTTGTCGCGCGGCGCCGCGTGCCAGCAGCAGATTGGCCAGATTTGCGCAGGCGATAAGCAGAACGAGCGCGACCAACGCCATCAGCAGCTTGAGCGGTTCACCGAAAGTGTTGTGCATCGTGGACGCGCCGCGCCCGCCGTGCTGCACGTCAATCTTCTGATCGGAATATGCTTTCAAATCATCGCCAGAAAGTTTGTAACGAAGCGCGGAGGCGGAAACGTAACCGGGGAACACCACATTTACGTTGGCGTTGGCTTGGGCCAGCGTGACCCCCGGTTTCAGCCGCGCCATTACCTGCAGCCACATGCGCTGATCGATCGTCCCGGCAGCAAAAGCGGTGAGCAGGTCGTCGCCCGGATAGATGGCTTCCTGCATGGTCATCGGAACCCAGATGTCCGGCGCCTCACCGACCGTTTCTCCAAAGAATCCGGCCGGAGCGACGCCGATAATCTCAAACGAAGTCTGATGGACCTGAATTTTTCGGCCCAGCACTTGGGGATCGGCGCCGAACCGTTGTCGCCAGAATGCGTGGCTGATCACAGCCACGGGAGAAGAGTTGCGCGTGCGATCGACTTCCGGGCCGAATGCGTGGCCAATGATTGGACGAATTCCGAGCGTCGGGAAATAATCGCCGGAGACCATGCGAATGCGCGCGGAGTCCTGAGCCGCAGGCAAATCGGATGCCGAGCTGCCGGAGGGGGAGTTAGGAATGGTGACACTGAGCTGGGCCAGTGTGCTGTCCGCCGCGAAAATACCGGAGAACACTTCGTTGTGATCGCGCAGGTACTCAAATTCAGAATAGGCCAGCAGGCCGCGGTCGCCGCTTTCGCTGCCGTTGCTCATGCCGTGGGCATCGGGATTGGTCAGCACCACCAACTGCTGTGGCTGCGGGACCGGCAGGGAACGCAGCAGAACAGAATCGAGCACGGTGAAAATCGCGGTGTTCGCTCCGATACCCAGCGCGAGCGTCAGAATCGCCAGCAGCGCAAAGCCCGGATTCTTGAGAAAAGTGCGGACGGCGAAGCGAATGTCTTGAATCAGATTTTCCATCGTGTGCACCTATCTTCGGGCGATCCAAATCAATCGCACAGAATATTCCGCAGAAATTCAACGCACGACAAATGCCGCGGCCCAGCCAGACTAAACTCAGGATTCGTAAGCACTTACTGTTGATTCGGAATCCAGCAATCTGTCGCCGTGGGCGATTCTGGGATTGAGGTGTTGCGCGTGCGAACGACGCCCACCAACGGTGCCTGCCAGCCATCCCTGGACGATGCTTCATTCCGTCCTGTTCCGAGGCCACTCGACCCGCGTCATTGTCACCTTCAAATAATTTGTAGCGCGACCCTTTTCGGGAGTACCATCCTGCCGTTGGCGAGCCAAACGCCTCTCGAAGTGCTGCGCTAGGCTCCTAGCGCCCGCCAACCCACATAACCTCCCGGCCCTTGTAATTTCGCAGCGCAGCAGGCCCCGAAGTCGTACTCCGCAGTCCCACTCTGCAGTGCCAGGAGGCACCCCGATGAGTTCTCTATTGGATTCCCTGAAGGACCGAATTTCCCCCGACGTCGTGCGTGGTCTGGCTTCAAATTTGGGCGAATCGGGCGATACCGTCCAACACGCCTTGCAAACCGGCGGTGTCGCGATTCTCACCGCGCTCGCTGCGAAAGCGCAGAACTCCGGATTCCTCAGTCAGATCATGGGGCTCTTATCGAATTTTGGTGCCAGCAATGCGATGGGCGCCGCGGCCGGCGCTGGATCGTCGATCACCAGCACGGCTTCACAAGCTGGCGGCACCCTTTTGAATATGCTGTTTGGCAATAACATGTCCGGCATTCAAAGCAAACTTGCCGAAGTTTCAGGGCTCCGCGCCTCCTCGGCCGGAACCATCTTGGCTTCGGCCGCGCCAATGGTGCTCGGCACGCTGGCCTCGAAAGTCAATTCCGAAGGTCTCAGCGCATCCGGGCTAGGGAGTATGCTGTCCGCCGAACTGCCCCGGCTTCGCAGTTTCCTCCCCGCCGGTTTTTCGATTCCCGGGCTTTCGAGCGTCTCCTCAAATGTCGCCTCGGAAGTCTCCCGCGTTCGTGACGAGGTTCAGCCCAAAGCGACTGGCATGATGTGGCCTGCCATCATCATCGGGCTGATAGTGCTGGGTGCTTTGATCTGGTTCTTCAATCGCGGCAACTCCGTGAACAACGCGGTAAATACCGCCAGCAATGCAGCGAGCCAGGCTGGGAACGCCGTCGCCAACGGCGTCGCGAATCTTGGCGCATTCTTCCAAACCTCGCTGCCCGGCGGAATCGTGCTGAACATTCCGCAGAACGGCGTCGAGAACAAACTTCTGGTATTCATCAAGGATCCTAACGCGCAGGTAAATACCGAAACTTGGTTCGACTTCGACCGTCTGCTGTTCGATACCAACGCCGCCACGCTGCAGCCTTCCTCTCAGGAACAATTGGGAAACATCGCGAACATCTTGAAGGCCTATCCCAACGTCCACATTCGGATCGGCGGCTACACCGACAATCAAGGTGACGCCGCTTCGAATCTGAAACTTTCCCAGGATCGCGCCGATAACGTAATGCATGAAATCGTTGTGCTCGGCGTCGACCCCGCGCGTATGGACTCCAAGGGGTATGGCGAGGATCATCCGGTCGCGGACAACTCCACCGACGCGGGCCGCGCGCAAAATCGCCGTATTTCGATGCGGGTCACTCAGAAATAGCGCACGCCCCGATACGGCAGATGAAACCAAACGTTAACGTCATCAAAAAGGAGCGTTGCCGCCAATCGCGCTCCTTTTTTTTCTGTCCTGGTGGCTGAATATTTCGTGAACTGAATTGTTGGTGGGTGCCCGCGATGGAGGTATGATGCCCGCACCAATTCTGCAGGGCGCGGCCCTCGCACGTTTCTCTCTCGGAGGTTGTCATGAAAAAACCCCTTCTTATCATCGGCGGCATCATCGTTTTACTCCTTCTCATCATTCTCGCGTTGCCGCTTTTCATCAACGCCAACCAGTTTAAGCCGACCATCGAATCGAAGCTCGGCACCGCGCTGGGCCGCCAGGTCACCATCGGTGATATCAAGCTCGCGATTTTCTCGGGTGGCGTCACGGTTTCGGACATCGCGATCGCCGACGATCCGGGCTTCAGCAAGTCGCCCTTCCTTACGGCGAAATCCCTGACCGTCGGCGTCGAATTGTTTCCGCTGATCTTCCACAAAGAGGTCAACGTCGATTCGATCACCGTCGACAGCCCGGACGTCGCCCTGATTCACGGTCCTGGCGGCAAATGGAATTATTCGAGCCTGGGTGGTTCGTCGCCGGCTAGCAAGCCGAGCGGAGATTCGAATCCCGGCGCGATGAGCGTCAAAAACCTCGAGATCAAGAACGGCAAAATCGTGGTGAGCACCGTCGGTTCCAGCCAAAAACCCAGCGTCTACTCCGAAGTGAATCTCACCGCTTCCGATCTTTCCTACACTTCGCAATTTCCGTTTAAGCTGACGGCCAAAGGTCCGGGCAGCGCGGAAATCAAGGTGGAGGGCAAAGCCGGCCCGATGAATCCTACCGATTCTTCGCTGACTCCGCTGAACGCGACCATCGATGTGCAGCATCTTGATCTGGCCACCACCGGTTTCATCGATCCGTCCTCCGGCATCGCCGGCGTGATGGATTTCAAGGGCGACCTGAATTCCGACGGTAAGCAGATGAGTTCCAAGGGCACTATCAAAGCTACCAAACTGAAGGCCTCGGCCGCGGGCAGTCCCTCCACCGTGCCGGTGAATCTGGACTACGCCACGGTCTACACCCTGCAGTCCCAGGCCGGCGTGTTGAGTCAGGGCGATATCAAAATCGGCAGCGCGGTACAACATCTGACCGGCGATTACAACATGGCCGCTGACCCTACCAAAGTGAATATGAAATTGAACGCGCAGGGAATGCCGCTGGGTGATCTTGAAGGATTTTTGCCCGCCGTCGGCGTGGTGCTTCCTTCTGGATCGAAGCTCCAGGGCGGGACGCTCACAGTGAATCTGAGCATCACCGGACCCATCGACAAGCCGACCATCGCTGGCCCAGTGAATTTCTCGAACACCAAGCTCGCCGGTTTCAGCCTGAAATCGAAACTCGGCGCGCTGGGTTCGTTCGCTGGCTTGGGCGGAGGGGGTGGTGGCAATGATACCGACATCAAAACCCTGAGCGCCAACATTCACAACGATCCGTCTGGCACCAATTTCGATTCGTTGCTGCTTGATCTGCCTACGATTGGAACCGTCACCGGCAAGGGAACGGTCAGCGCTGCGGGTCAGCTGAATCTGAAAATGGTTGCGAACCTCGCTGGGGGTCTGGGTGGGGGAATGGGCGCGGTCTCCGGCCTCGCCGGCGGGGCGACCAAAGGAGTTGGCAGTGCGTTGGGTGCGCTAACCGGCGGAAGTGCGCGCTCGAGCAGTGGCGGCTCTGGTGGCGGAATTCCATTCGCCATTACCGGCACCACGTCTGCCCCTGTCGTGGTTCCCGACGTTGGTGGCATGGTCGGCGGGCTGGCCAAGAACGCTATACCCACCGGCGTAGGGCAGGGCGGAGCAGCCGGGGCGGCAACCAGCGCACTGGGCGGATTGCTCGGTCACAAAAAACCATAGACGGGCGTTTTTCTGTAAAGGCTTACGAAACTGAATTTCCGTGCTCGTGGGTGAGCACGTGTTCCGCGTTGCTGAAGAGCGATCGCAAGGCGCGCACCACATAGTGGATCAGCAGCGCGATAATGCACAGCGCCACAACCGCGATGGCCGCAGCGATGTAGGGATGCTTCGTCGCAAAATACATTAGAAAAACCACCAGCGCATCTTCACTCAGGCTCAGCGCGAAATTCGTGACTGGCTCGGGCGAATTCGTCACCGCTGCGCGCGCCGCCGTTTTTCCGCCGTGGGCCGCCAGCGCGATCAACCCGCCCGCGAACGTCGCCGCCAGTTGCTCCCATTGCGGAAGTTGCGAAGTCGCCGCAAACGCCAGATAGGCCGCCACCGGTACGCGCACAAACGTGTGCGCCGCGTTCCACAGCAGATCGAACACCGGAATTTTGTCGCCGACAAATTCCAGCAGAAACAGCACGCTGCACGCCGCGATAATTTTCCAATCCTGGACCATATGCAGCGCGGGCGGCAGCGCCAGCACGTTGAATCGCCCCAGAAGTCCCAGCATCCCCACCGTGGCGTAAACGTTCAGGCCCGCCGAAAAACTCACCACTACCAGCAAAGCGGAGAGTTCCGCGCCGGTCGGGATCAGCGGAGAAATCAGCGGAAATAGTGCGGGCAGATTCATCAGAGAGATACTCCTCCGGCAAGCGTCGCCCGCCGGAGGAGGGAAGCCTTCTAAGCCAGGGTGAGTTTACTTCGTGGCCTGTTTGGCGATGACCATATCTTTAATCTTGTTGTAGGTGGCCTGCGGAATAATCTTCTTCTTCACCAAATCGGTCTTCGCGTGATACGGGCGTCCGTCGATAATCTTCTGCGAATACGCCGCACCGATGCCCGGCAAAGCGTCCAGTTGATCCTTGGTGGCCGTATTCAAATCGACCAGATCGCCGGATGCGGGCGCGGTGGCTGCGGGCTTAGTGGTTTTGCTTCCCGCTGAGGCCTGATTGTGCGCGACGGCTGGCAACGCCAGACCGAAAAGCAGCGCCACTGTAAGCAAAAGATTGGACAAGCTAATTTTGCGATTCATCAAGATTTCTCCTTTTTTGTGGTTCACACTTCGATCCCCGGTTGGGTTGGGATCCAGAGCCTCGTCATCGCCACTGCTTGCCGCCACTGCCGGCTACCATACCACTACCACTCCTCACCTTTCTATATTGAGTTCAAGCTGGCGCAGCGCCTAATTTGTGGCGTTCGGCGAATGACCGTTCGCGGCTGACGTCGTGGTCTTAAATCGTTGTTCGAGCCATGCGCGCGCTTCCGGCGGATGGTAATTGAACGGCCCGATTCCTCCGCGATACACGATCTTCCCCTGCTCGTCGATGATGTAGATCCGCTCCGGCCACGCCGAATAGGCGTGATCGGCGATGTCGTGCATATCGTCTACCGCGAAGGGCACCGGGAAATGGAATCGCTGGATGAAATCGTTGGCGATAGCCACGCGCTGCTCGGTGGTATGCGGCTGCGCGTAGCACACGCCTTGATCCACATTCGATTTCATCTGCCACTCATCCAGCGGGTGCGCTTCACGAATGTAAACCGTGAGAAAATCCGCGCGATCCTTGTAATCGTTGTAGAGATTGACGAGGTAGCCTACCTCGCGCCGAAACGGCGGTCAGGTATAGCTGCCGAATACCAGCACCAGCGGGCGCTGGCCGATGCGATCGCTCAAATGAAAAGTGGTCTGCCCATCCAGCGCCAGCAAGCGCACATTCGGCGCGGTGTCGCCAACTTTTAGATTTCCATCGCGCCACTGCGGGAGCGCATAGCGCAGGAATCCATAGACGTCGCGCGGCCCGCCCATCATGTAACTGAGCGCTCCATACCCGCACGCCAAAACTGCAATTAGAATTACGGCCGTCCACTTCCACCAACGCACAATTCACCTTCCTTGGAGTAGTTCCTCTGGGAGTTTTGACGATAACGTGCGCGCGAATTGCAGTCAACCGCGGTCCGAACGCGAGGTGCGGAACGTTCCACTGTTCGAACTGCCACTTTTTGAATCTTCGCGCGCTTTTGGCGTCGCCTCAGGAAGGCCGTTCTCGACTTTACAGTTTTGTTACAATGCCAACACGTAAAGGGTGGTGGGTTGGTGTCCGACTCAAGCGGCCGGGCGGGCCGCGCGAAAGGTTCTTGGGGATTCGTTCGGTTACGGCGAAGCGTATGTCGCTGGGCGGCTCTGTACCTGTTTTTGTTGGCCGGTGTCATCGCCACGATTGCTCCGCTCGTAGCGCAACGCGTCTCGTCTTACACCAAGAAAGCCGCCTCTCCGCAGACCGCGGATTTGATCCGTCGCCGCACCGAATGGTTCTTCCGCCCGCGCGCCACCCTAAACGGGCACATCCCCAGCCAATTGCTGTTTGATGCCTTCGCCCAAAATCAAAAAATGATTGAGGAGCATGGAACGTTTCTGCAATCGCGTGTTTCCGCGGATGCCTCGATCGTTTCGCCACCGAATATGTGGACCCCGCTGGGCCCGCAGCCCACCGCGAACACTCAGTTTTACGGAAATGTTTCTGGTCGCGTCACCGCGCTGGCCGCTGATCTCTGCGATCCGACGGGCAACACGGTCTATGCCGGAGCCGCAGACGGCGGCGTCTGGGCCAGTTTCAATGCACTGACCGGCGCTCCCGTCACTTGGCAGCCGCTCACCGATGCTCAACCTTCGCTGGCCATCGGCGCGATTGCGGTCAACTCCGCGTCGTGCGCCAGCTTTAGCGGCCATGCGCAAAGCACCCTTATTTTGGTGGGAACTGGAGAATCGAATTTCGCGCAGGACAATGTCTACGGCGCCGGAGTCCTGCGTTCGACCGATGGCGGCCGCACCTGGCAGCAGGATGCGACCTTCACCAAATCCGCCTCGCAAGGTCCCCTGGCCAGCGGACCTTACATTGCCGCGCTCGCCGTGCAACCGGACAAAACGAATCCCGTAATCCTCGCCGCGGTGCAGGGCACTGATTTTTCCGCCGGCGGTTCGCTGCCATCCGGCGTGTATCGCTCGTCCGATAGCGGCGCGCACTGGCTCCGAATTCAACCGGGCAGTACTTCGGCGGTGGGCGCGCCGTTCAATCCCGCCACGGATGTTCTCTTCGACTCCAGCGATCCGGCCGGCAATACGGTTTACGCCGCGCTGGGTGATCCCGAAGGCGATTCCGCCAATTGCGCGGCGCGACCTTGCAACGGTGTGTATGTCTCGGCAAATCTGGGTCAGACCTGGAAACGAGTTACGGGAATCGATGCCGGTCAGACCACCAGTTCCTACGGAAATATTTCCATCGCCCTCACTCCGGGCTCGGCTCCGGCGAATTCCACTCTGTTCGTGGCCATCGCCGATGCCACCACCGGATCCGATAGTCTGCTCACCCTCGTTTCGGGCACGGGCATTATGCCAAATGGATCTGGACCGGCCTTCAGCTCCATTTACCCAACTTCGAATCTTCCCGATTTCTGCGAGCCGCTCTGCTATTACGCCATGAAACTCGCGGTCGTTCCCGGTAGCAACGGATCGATTGTGTTCGCCGGCGGCGCAGCCCAGCCGCATCTCACCGGCGCGGCGTTTGGCACTTCTTCGATTTACCGTTCCTCAGACGGCGGCAGCACCTGGCAGGATTTCAGCGCGGACGGCAGCGGAAACAATACGTCGACCCACGTCGATGTCCACGCCTTCGATTTTGCCGCTGGCCCCAGCGCCCAAATTCGCGGCGTGTTTGTGGGCAATGATGGCGGTGTTTGGGTTTCGCCCGACGCGTTCGACCCTGCCACCACCACCGGCAACGAGCACTGGGACGACCTCAACACCATCACCCCCAACGCCAACACCTCGCTGAACATCACCCAGTTTTATCCCGGCATCGCGCTGCATCCGACCACCGATCAGATTATTTTCGGTGGAACGCAGGGTAATGACGTGCAGCAATTTAGCGGCTCACTGTCCTGGTCCGCTGCGGAAGCTTGTCCTTACGATGGAGGCTACACCGCCGTCGATCAACAAGTGCCCAGCACGGTCTACGCGGCATGCAGTTATCTTGGCGGCCCGGGAACCCTGAACAAAAATACGCAGGGCGGCGCGCCTGGAAATGACGGAATCAACTGGGCGCCCATCGATTTCAACAACGGCATCAATTTTTCCGATAACGCCGATTTTATTCCGCCCCTGGTGATCGACTACACCAACAGCCAGAATCTTTATTTCGGAACTTTTCGTTTGTATCAAACGCTGAACGCCGGAACCAGCTGGAGCGCGATCTCTAGCGACTTGACCACCAACGGCAACAAAAATTTCATCACCACCATCGCCGTTGCGCCCAGCGATTCCAATACGCTGTATGTCGGCACCTCCGACGGTTTGCTCTGGCAGTCGACGCAGGCGCTCGCGGGGGCCGCAGATATTCACAACGTCAAACAAGCCGGTCAGCCCAGCCGCCAAGTTTCGGCAGTTGCTATCGATCCACTTGTTCCGCAATCCGCTTTCGCTTCGTACTCTGGATTTTCGTGTCCGGGCGTTTCGGGGTGCGACGGTCTAGGTCATCTGTTCTTCACGAGCAATTCCGGCGCGGCCTGGACCAACGT
>Ga0209006_10006507_pt1 | contig 10556 bp, 10 predicted proteins | sample JacPin_JW_Ref_O2_FD_188567 | JGI IMG/M metagenome (GOLD analysis project Ga0209006, IMG submission 188567) | Forest soil microbial communities from Algoma, Ontario, Canada - Jack Pine, Ontario site 1_JW_Ref_O2 (SPAdes) (version 2) | ecosystem: Environmental > Terrestrial > Soil > Boreal... | reverse complement strand
AGCGGCTGGTACAACGGTTTGGCTGGCTACAGCAAATTGAAGGTCGATCGCGCCAAGGAGCTCGAGCACCGGGTCATTGTCTATTGCAAGGCCAACCCGAAAACCAAAGTCATCACGGCGATGGACATCAACATCAAGCTGATGCGCAAGGAACAGGGCATCAAGGTCAACGACGAGAAGTAACTTTGCCTTGCGCGCGCTCGCCGTTCTGCGGACCAGTCAAGGCGCGCCTCATCGAACTCCTGAAATCGGAAAGAGGGAAGACAATGGTTGCCACAAGCAAAAGGCGCGGAAGCGCATTTTTATTGCAGGCGCTTGGTCGGAGCGATTTGCGTGTCGCGCTCATCTCGGCGGCGGGGCTGATCGCGTCCGTTTCAGCGTCTCAAGCCCAGGTCGAATTGAAGACCTACATGGACGACAAAGGTTATCTCAACGTACGGGCGCTGACCTGCGCGCAGCTTGCCAACACCTTCCAGGAGGACGCCGACTTCCTCGGCGCCTGGTACAGCGGCTGGTGGAATGGCCACATGAAGCGGCACTCGATCAACCCCGCTCGCGCAAAGCAGGGCATCCACGAAGTCATCGTCTATTGCAAAGCCAATCCGGACACCAAGGTCGTCGACGCGGTCGACGCCTATGTGAAGAAGGTGCAGGCCGGCGGTCAGTGAGCGAGAATTAGCCGGCGGCGCTTAGGAGCCAGCGCGCCGCCGGGATCATTGCAGGTTGGTATGGCGGCCAAGCATCACCCGGTGCGGATCGGTGACCGCCTGCATCAGTTCGAGGACGATCGCATCGAGCAGAATGAGGCTCGTCTGCTCAAACAGGCTACCGCCGAACTGCCGCGTTGCTTCGATGGGGACGTGAAAGACAAAGTCGGCGAGTTGCGCAAGGACGCTGTCCGGCTCCCGCGTGATCACGGCGATTTTCGCCCCCTCGTCTTTCGCTATTCGAGCGAAGTAGACGGTGACCGGGGTATTGCCGGAGCCTGATACGAGGCAGAGCCCGTCGCTCGCGCGAACCGACGGGGCAGTCGCTTCGCCGACAAAATGCGCAGGGCGGCCCATGTGCATGAACCGCATTGCGGCCATCTCCGCCACAAGCCCGGAACGGCCCTGGCCGGAGAAGAACCAGCGAGGCCGCTCATCCTGAAAGACGCCAACGAAGCGCCGGAACGCGAGAGCATCCACGCGCTCCAGCGTTTGCGCTATCTCGCGTCCGAGGGCCAGCCACGCCCCGGATTGCGCAATCGGTCCTTGATCCATGTTGCAACCCTTCTGGGGTCGTCTGCGCCGGTGATGGCGCCGCCGACGATTACGATCTCCGGCTCGACCTCGAGCACCGCGTCAAGGGTGTCCGGTCCTAAACCACCGGCAAGCGCCACGCGGAAGCCGCGACGGCGTATATCCGAAACAGCGTCGATATGGGCGCTTGACCGTTCTCCGGCGACCCGCATGTCGGTCGGAGAGTGAACGCCGACATAGGCGAAGGCCTCCGGAAAGGTCACGCCCACGGGCAAGAGTTCGTGCTTCCCGGACTCGGTGATGGTGTCGACAACGACAAAGGCCCCGAAGCGCGACGCGACCTTTCCGACTGCCGCGTGGGTCGCAGGCGAGGTCGAGGAAAGGACGGTCATGAGGCGAGCGCCTGCGCCAAACACCATCTCAGCTTCAAGGTCGCCGGCGTCCACGGTCTTGGCGTCGACAAGAATGGGCGTGTCCGGACAAAGCTCGCGCGCCGTGCGATCGCGCCAATCCCGAAACGATTGAGAAGCGGCGTGCCAATCTCGATGATGTCGGCTATCCCTCGCACCCGCGGGATTACGCCGAAGCTTTCCGCTCTGTCGATCGCAATCTGCAGCAACACCAGACGTTCTCTTGCCTATGGCGGCTCAGCGCCGCCGCCGTGAAAGACCTAAAAGCTCGGTCCCATCGTTGCAACGCAGATTGAGCCTGCTACTGGGTCGGCCTATCCAAAGTTTCGCAAAACCTCTTGAATTCATCCGCGGACGCGTACGCTTTCTGGGTGCCGCGTCGGGTCACGGAGTCCGCTGCGTAAAGGGTCGCTTGCTTCAGAGCAGTCTCCAAAGGGACGCCGCCCGCAAAGAAGCGCGCAAAACTCCCCACGAAGGCGTCGCCGGCGCCCGTCGTATCGACCGCCTTCACCGGAACCGGCTCAATTCTTCGCGCGTCAGTCGGTGTTGTTAGAAGCGCGCCGCGCGAGCCGAGGGTGACAATGACTGTCCCAAAACCTTTGTCGAGCAGGCTTCGCGCGGCGGTCACGACGCTCGATTCCGTGTCAACCGGCATGCCGGTCAGGATCGCGAGCTCGGTTTCGTTGGGGATGAAGAACGTCACGTCGCGAATTCGATCCACGTCGAGCGCCGCGGTCGCCGGAGCCGGGTTGAGCACCGTCCTCACTCCGTGACGCTTGCCGAAGGCGATGGCCGCGTAGACAGTTTCGAGCGGAACCTCGAGCTGCATGAGGATGAGATCGCAAGTCTTCAAGACATCCGCCGCGCGATCGATGTCCGCGGGCGAAAGATCGGCGTTCGCTCCTTTTACGATGAGGATCGAGTTCTCTCCGGTTGGCTCGACCATGATCGGGGCAACGCCGCTGGGCTTTCCCGCCACGCGCCTGACATGGCTCGTGTCGACCCCAAGTCGGTCGAGATTATTGATGGTGGCGTCCGCGAACATGTCATCGCCGACGGCTGTGATCATCACCACGGAGGCGCCAAGCTTGGCCGCGGCCGCAGCCTGATTGGCCCCCTTGCCGCCATGTCCCATCTCGAAGCTCGGCGCCTCGACGGTCTCCCCCTTGATCGGCATGCGATCCACATAAGTGACAAGGTCCACCATGTTGCTTCCGACGACGGCGATGCGCGGCTTGTGCATCTCGGTCATTGCCCTTGTCTCTCGATGTTTGCGCCGGCGGGCAGCTCGCCCCGTTCGCTGTTGGCGTAAGTCGCTTTCGCGTTTTCTAGGTGTACGCCTCCGGCTCGCACGTCGCCCTCACAGATTGCCTATCCCTGTCGTCTCTGCGCTCGACGCGAATTCCGCAATGAACTACGCTGAGGCCTAACATTGCGTTCGAAATCGCGTTTGGAGAGAAGAATGGCGTCGGTGGACGTTGTCAACGCGCGCAAGGCCTATGGTGGCGTCGAAGTCATTCACGGCGTCTCGCTTTCGATCGCCGATGGGGAGTTCGTTACTCTCGTCGGGCCCTCCGGCTGCGGGAAATCCACGCTTCTGCGGATGATCGCCGGTCTTGAGTCGATCACGGAGGGAAAGGTCAAGATCGGCCCGCGCGTGGTCAATAACCTGCCGCCGAGGGATCGCGATATTGCAATGGTTTTTCAGAACTACGCGCTCTACCCGCACAAAACCGTCGAACAAAACATGAGTTTCGGGCTGAAGCTGCGCAATACGCCAAAGGACGAGATTCAGGCGCGCGTTCGAAGGGCCGCCGACATCCTCCATGTCGCGCCTTATCTCACCCGTTACCCACGGCAATTGTCTGGTGGGCAGCGCCAGCGTGTCGCAATGGGGCGGGCGATCGTGCGCGATCCGCAGGTCTTTTTGTTCGACGAGCCGCTTTCCAACCTGGACGCTCAGCTGCGCGTGCAGATGCGCGCCGAAATCAAGGAATTGCATCAGCGCCTGAAGACCACGACGATCTATGTCACGCACGACCAGATCGAGGCCATGACGATGGCGGATCGAATCGTGGTCATGCGCGATGGCGTCGTGGAGCAGATCGGCGCTCCGCTTGAGCTCTACGACCGGCCGGCGACCCTGTTCGTCGCGGGTTTTATCGGATCCCCGTCAATGAATTTGCTCAAAGGATCCGTGACCCTGAACGGCAAGCCCGCCTTCATCACCGAAAGCGGTGTGGAGCTGCCTCTCAAGTCGGTGCCGCGTAACATCGAGGGACGGCCTTGCATCTATGGAATTCGGCCGGAGCATCTGGCCATCGGCGCCGCCTTCAAGGCCGAAGTTTCGGTGGTCGAGCCGACCGGCTCGGAAACCCAAGTGTTCGCCAAGGTCGGGGGTCATCCGATCGTCACCGTCTTCCGTGACCGCGTATCGGCGCAGCCGGGCCAAACTCTGCTGCTCTCGCCAAACTTGGAGGCGGTACACCTGTTCGACGCCGAAAGCGGCAAGCGGCTGGAATAGCCGCGGCGGACGTCACTGGGCGCCTCATGCGTTACGAATTGATGCTGCCGCACCAGATTCGCGCGGCCATTGACAGTCACTGGCCGGTCGTTCTGCCGTTGGGGGTGCTTGAATACCATGGCGAGCACATGGCGGTCGGGATGGACACGCTCGCCGTAACCGGAATCCTCGAGATCCTGGAAAGGGAGGCAAACCTCGTCATCCTCCCGCCCTTTTATTATGGCGCGGCGAGCTACGCCGTCGAACCACCGGAACGCACCGGCACGCTTCACGTCGACGCCGAGGCGCTGCTGCCCGTCGCCAAGGCGATGTTCACCGGGCTCCTACGCATCGGCTTCCGGAACATTCACATCGTCGTCCATCATCAGACCGAGAATTTCACGGCCGGCATGCCGACCGACCTCGCCTTCAAGCTCGCAGCCCGGCAGGCTATCTTTGGCTTCCTCGAGGCGCAGCGCGGAGAGGGATGGTGGGGCGCGGAGGCGATGGCCGACTACTACGCGCGGCAGTCTGCGGGCGATGATCCTATCAACTGGATCAAGGCGCACCCTCTTATGCCGTCCTCGGTCATCGAGAGCTACCCGTTCGATCATGCCGGTCAGGGCGAGACCTCGCTTCTCTTGGCGCTCCTGCCGGAGGGCGTCGACAAGTCGCGGATCTCGGACGACAAATGGTATTCCCGCTCCGCTCGCGACGCGAGCATGGAACTCGGGATGAAAGGCCGGGACCGCATTCTCGCGCACTTGCGCGAGGCGCTCGGCATCGAGCGGGCAAACGCCCACGCTACGCGCAATTGACTTGCCGCAAAGCGCCCGCTTAGTCTTGGAAACCTGCGTTAGCCGGACGCTCGGCTGAGTGCGAGCGCGGCGCGGCGTCCGGATCGGGTCCGGCCTCGATACGTCGGCGCAAGAGGGAGGAACGATCCATGCGTGTGCACATCTACGAACGGCTCATGGCGATGCAGAGCAGCCGGCGCGACGTCCTGAAAGGGGCCGCGGGCGCCGCCGCAACGCTGGCCGCGAGCTCGTCCATCCTTTCGTCCACGCCGTCCTTCGCCGAAGACAGCGTCGTCGCCCAGATCATGAAAATCCCTGGCGCCGGCAATGGATCGCCAACCGACTCGGACTGGCAGAAGGTCGGGGCGCTCTGTCTCGGTCCGACAAAGCAGTACGTGCAGCCCGGCGAGTTCAAGGGCGTCGATTTCTCCTTCATGGGCCTCAACAACCAGAATCTGCACAACTTCCTGTTCCGCGGTTTCCTGAAGCCGTGGGAGGCCTACACGGGCGCTTCGATCAAATGGATCGACCTCGCCCAGGCCGACTATAACGCCCGCCTGCAGCAATCCATCGCAACCGGCACCACCGACTTCGACATCATTGAGATGGGCGCGCCGTTCGAAGGCGACATGGGCGTGAAAGACCTGCTGTCCGAGATGCCCGACTGGGTGATGAAGCAGGTCGACTTCGACGACTACGTCAACTACCTCAAGCCGCCGGTCGGCACCTGGAACGGCAAGATCCATCGCACCTGCATCGACAGCGACTGCCACACGATGAACAGGCGCACGGACGTCTTCGGCGACGCCGATCTTGCCAAGCAGTGGGCAGACTGGAACGACAAGGCGGGTCTTGCGACCTGGGGGGCGCCGAAAACCTGGCTGCAGGTGCAGCAGGTCACCAAGTTCCTGAAAGGCAAGAAGGTCAAGGGCAAGGAGGTCTATGGCTTCCTCGACCAGCCGAAGCCGTGGGGCGGATTCCAGTTCTATTTCACCGCGAGCCGCGCGACGGCTTACGCCAAATATCCCGGCGAAAAAAACTGGATGTTCGACGAGAACATGAAGCCGCTCGTCAACAATCCGGCCTGGGTGCGAGCGATCCAGGACGTTGTCGACCTCCTCCCCTACGAGCCCGCCGACCAGATCAACGCCGATCCCGGCACAACCGCGTTCCAGCAATTCCTGCCGGGCACGGGGGCGCTGCTCGAGTGGTGGGGCGACATCGGCACCTCCGCGAAGACTAGCGACACGGCGACGATCGGCGACGTGCTCGATTTCGACATCCTGCCCGCCTCCGACGACGTCTATAACTTCCGCAAGGCTCAGTGGGAGAAGCTGCCCACCGGGCCTAACGTTGCTCCCAACATGGCCTACCTCGGCTGGGGCATCTATGTGATGAAGACGGTCGACAGCGACGCGAAACGGCACAAGGCGGCGTGGAGCGCGGCTGCGCATCTCGGCGGCAAGGACCTGTCAATGTGGACTTCCGCCTATCCTTCGGGCTTCCAGCCCTATCGGAAGAGCCACACCAACCTCGACCTGTGGGCGCTTGCCGGCTACGACAAGAAGTACATTGGCTCCTACATGGACTCGCAGTCGACGTCGTACAATCACCCGAATTCTGCGATCGAGCCGCGCATCCCGGGCATCTTCCAGTACTACTCGATCGCGGAAGACGAGTTGCAGAAGACGTTCGCCGGCAAGCAGACCGCACAACAGGGCGCCGACAACGTCGCCGCAGCTTGGGACAAACTTACCGACAAGCTTGGGCGGGAGAACCAAGTCAAGTACTATCGTGTCGCCATGGGCCTCGCCTGAGCGGTCACCACTGCAATTTGCTCCGCGGCGCATGGCGCGCCGCGAGCTTAATCGCCGAGACGGGCATCGCGCCGTGAGCAGCGGAAGAATTGAGGCGGCGCACGGGGACGTCCTTCCTGGCCAGGTGTCGGCTGGTAATTGGATCTTCCGGCTTGGCTCGGCGTTTTTCGTCGCCGTAGCGGCGCTGCAGATTTGCAGCGCTTCAGGCGTCGTCCCCATCGGTTTCGGCAATTGGCAGCCGACAATGTTCGCCTTCCTCCTGTGGGGCGTGGCGCTCGGGGTCAGTCAGGTGCTCAAGTACGGGGACGGCGGCAAACAGACGCTTTTCGTGCTGCCGGCGCTGCTGTTCACCGCGGCGATGGTGATCTTTCCAACCATTTTCGGGCTCTATATCGCCTTTACCGACTGGAACCTGAACGCGCAGTCCGGCCATCATATCAACGGTCTCGACAATTTGCGCACGCTTTGGGGCGATTCCTATTTCTGGAACGCGCTCGCCAACATGGTCTTCTACGTGTTGACCGTCCTCGTTCAGTACGTGATCGCGTTTGGCCTGGCGCTCCTGCTCAACGCCGACATTCGCGGGCGCAAGTTTTTCCGCGTCGCGTTCCTTCTGCCTTTCATGCTGAGCCCGGTCGCAGTCAGTTGGATGATCGGCAAGTCGCTGATGGAGAACCGCTTCGGACCTCTCGCCAACTTTGCGAGGTGGCTGGGATGGGAGAATCCGGCCTTCTTCACTGATCCGTGGATCGCCCGGACCACCATCATCGCCATGGACGCGTGGGTGTGGATCCCATTCATGGTGATCCTGCTTCTCGCGGGGCTGCAGGCGCTGCCGCAGGATGTGAAGGAGGCCGCCAAGGTCGACGGGGCGAGCACCTGGCAAACCTTCTGGGAGATCACGTTTCCGCTCATGCTGCCGGTCAGCGTGACCGCGATCGTCCTGCGGACCATTTTCGAGCTCAAGCTCGCCGACATCGTCATCAACGTGACCGCCGGCGGACCCGGCGGGGCGACGGATACGATATCGAGCTTCGTCTACCGGGAATATCGGGACCGCTCCAACGTCGGCTATGCGACGATGATCGCCGAGGTCTATCTCGTCCTGGTCATCATCTTCATCATGCTTCTCCTTAAGGTCGCCAACCGCTACATGCAGAAGATGACCTGAGATGTTTCCCGGCGCGCCACAGGAGAGGACCGCGTGACGAGCGAAGTCGCCGCACATGCGGTGGTCGAGGAGCCGGAGGAAACGAGGGCCGCCCCGCGTCAGGCCGGCCGCGTCGCGGGGCGAATCGCCATCTACGCGCTGCTCCTGGTTTGGACGTTCATCGCCCTCTTTCCCATTTATTGGACGCTCTCGACGTCGTTGAAGCTGGGACGGGACGTGACGCAGGGCCACCTCATCCCCTGGGTCGATTTCGCCCCGGCATGGAAAGGATGGCAGTCGCTTGGACTTTCGCCCGATACGATCTTCGAGACCTCGAACGTGCGCGATGAGTTTTTGAAGAAATTCATCAACAGCGTTATCTGCTCAGTTGGCGCTTCCGCCTTCGCAATCGTCATCGGCTCGCTCGCCGCCTACGGATTAAGTCGGTTCGACTACAAGTTCGGCCCCTGGCGCAACAGGGACATCTCGTTCTTCTTCGTGTCGCAGCTCATCCTTCCCCCCGTCGTGCTCGCGCTGCCGTTTCTCGTTCTCTACAAGGAGCTGGCGCTGCTCGACACCCGCATCGGCCTCATTCTCGTCTACACGCTTATGGTCCTGCCAATCGTCATCTGGGTCATGCGCGACCAGTTCGACACAATCCCGCCAGAGATGGAACAGGCGGCGCTCGTCGATGGCTGTTCGATCTGGGGCGCGTTCGTCCGCATCGTGCTGCCCATGGCCCTTCCCGGCATGGTGGCGGCTTTCATTCTTTCGCTTGTGCTGTGCTGGAATGAATATTTCTTCGCTTCGCTTCTGACGGGATTCGACGCTCAGACCCTGCCGGTCATGGTGGCGAGCCAGACGGGCTCGTCCGGCATCAATTGGTGGACAATTGCCGCGCTCGCCACAGCCGCAATCGCGCCGCTCCTGCTCATCGGCATCTTCCTCGAACGCTACATCGTCATGGGACTGACCGTTGGGGCCGGAAAGTAGTCCACCTGACCGTACGCGAAGCCGCGGCGGCGTGGTCGTTAGCTCTGCGCTGAGGGCATCGCCTTCGCAACCATGGCTGCGGGGGAACTTGTTGGTTTGCGGCGCTGAGCACAGGCCGGTTCAAATTCCCTGACAATCGACTCCTGCAAATGCCGAGTTGCCAAATCGGTGAATCGTAGTTCTACTCCGATTGGATTGGCCAAAGTCGATCCGTCGCGCACCAACCATGCGCCATCGGGAAGGAAAGGCGCCTTCTCGATCGGGGCGCGCCTGCCGCTCCGAGGGGGCCGCGCGATCAAGAGCTGATCACGAGGAGGAAATGCTATGAATAGAGGGCTAGGCGTCGCCGCGATTGTCGCGGCAATTTGTCTGTGGAGTTCGGGAACCTTCGCCCAGTCGGGCGCGATCAACAAGGCCGTCGGCGGCTATACGTGGGAGGACGCCGCGAAAGAGGCGCCCACCACTAGGAAAGGCGGCAAGCCGCTCACTTTCGCCATCATCACCCATACCGCCGGCAACGGCTTTTTCGATCCTGTCTATGTGGGCGCGCAGGTCGCCGCTAACGCCTTCGGAATCAACCTGATCAAACTCGGCTCCGAGGCGCCGATCGATGACATCCCGCGCGAAATTCAGATTCTCAATCAGATTGTCAACGACCCGACCATCAATGGCGTCATCATGACGACGCCCCAGGTCGGCGCCTATAACGACATCATCAAGAAGCTCGAAGATCGCGGCGTCGTTGTCGCGACGACCAACTCGTTCGATGGAACGCTGCTTGACCGCAACAACATCAGCCACACCGGTCAGCTGGCTTCAGCGGCCGCGATCGGCGGCGAGGCGATCGTGAAGTGCCTGATCAAGAACAACATCAAGGGCGGCTCGATCCTGTTCCCGAACACCGTGCCGGTCGGCAACATCGAGGTCAACAACCGCGTGACCGCGGCCTTCCAGGCGACGGTCAAGGCGCTTAAAGCCGCCAACCGCCTGCAGGATTTCAAGGTCGACGCAGGGCCCAACAACATCGGCGTCGACGTCGGCGCCGACATCACCCCCGCCCCGATCGTGCAATTGATCGAGAGCCGCAAGGACGTGGTGGGACTATTCGGACCGAATGGCGGCGTGACGCCCGCGATCGGCGACGCCATCTCGCAGCTCAAGCTCAACAACAAGATCTGCGCCTATGGCTTCGATCTTGGCCCGAAGCAGCTCGAGCAGATCAAGACCGGCGCGTTGCAGGGCTCCCTCGGACAACAGCCATTCCTGCAGGGCTTCTACCCGGTCATGCAGCTCTATCTGCAGCTTGATCGCAACATCGCGGCCGCGAACCTGGACACCCGCGCGCAGCTTGTGACCAAGGACAACGTCGACAAGGTCGGGAAGCGCTTCGAGAACTGATCGCTTTGTCCGCGCGCGTGAGAGGGGCCTGAGGCTTCGCTCACGCGCCTTCGACGCAGCATTCGTGCGGCGTGAGATCAAGCAGCAGCCTAGATGACCGTTTTCACCAGCGACGCAAGCGTTCGAGACCTGGGGCGCGAGGCTCCTCTCCTCTTCGGAGGCTGGGAGGTCGGCCTTCTCGTCATTATGGCGTGTCTGTACGCGGCTGGGCTCTATCTCAATCCCGCCTTTTTTTGATCGACGGACG
>Ga0209006_10006506_pt1 | contig 10557 bp, 6 predicted proteins | sample JacPin_JW_Ref_O2_FD_188567 | JGI IMG/M metagenome (GOLD analysis project Ga0209006, IMG submission 188567) | Forest soil microbial communities from Algoma, Ontario, Canada - Jack Pine, Ontario site 1_JW_Ref_O2 (SPAdes) (version 2) | ecosystem: Environmental > Terrestrial > Soil > Boreal... | reverse complement strand
CCGCCTGTGCGCCCCAGTCGGTGCCCGTTGCGGGGTTCGCGAGGCGCTCGATGAGCCGCAGCACCAGGCCGGGATCGTCGCTCCGGTAGTTGGCCAGCAGCAGGTCGTCCGCGCCCGTCGGCTCCCTCAGCGTGACGGCGATGCCGCTCAGCGGCGCTGTCAGGCGTATCGCGCCGAATCCGTCGGAGGATCGTGATCGGGCGTTCGCCAACTCAGGTCTCCACGACTTCGACGATCGACGGATCGACCTCCCACCCCTCGTTTTCGATCTTGATGTGCTCAAGCGCGATGGCGTTCGCCCCGGCATCGAGATCGGGCAGAGCCTGGAACTCCGACACCCAGCAGCGGTGGATGATGTAGCCGTGCACCGCCTGACCATCCTCGTTCAGCAAATGCAGCCGCACCTCGCGGCGCAGATTGGCCAGCGAGGTCGTGGCAAAGCCGTTGTCCAGTTTCTGCGCCGCGTCCGCCCAGGTGATGAAGTCGAGATCCTGGGTGACTCCCCGCTCCAGCGTGATCGGCTCGTATTTGGTACGGCCCAGGCCCTTCAGGATGATCTTGTTGCCGCCTTCGCGGTACTCGATGACATCGGACGACCGCCGCAATGCGGAAACCTTGCTGACCGCCGCGACAGGTGTGGTGGATATGCCGAAATACACCAGGAAGGCATAGCTCTTGTACGGGTCGTAGCGGGTCGGGTTCAAAGGAAAGATGGCCAAGGTCTCTGTCCCTCTTTGCGCTGACCGGCGGGTCGGCTAGCTGGTCTGGGTCTGCCCGGCCAACTGGGCGATGGTGATGACGACGAACTCCGCCGGTTTCAGCGGCGCGAACGAGACCACGATGTTGACGATGCCGGCGCCGATATCAGCCTGCGTCGTGGTCTGGCCGTCGCACTGCACGTTGAAGGCTTGGCTCGGCGTCTTGCCTTGGAACGCGCCCTGCTTGAACAGGCCCAGCATGAACGCATTGAGGCTCATGGTGATCGCTGACCACAAAGGTTGGGCGTTGGGCTCGAAGATGACCCATTTGAGGTTGGCGTAGAACGTCTGCTCCAGGAACAGCGCCATCCGCCGCACCGGCACGTAGGTCCATTGCTGGTCGGTGGTGTCGAGCGTGCGCGATCCGAAGACGACGGTGCCGAGATTGGGGAAGTCGCGCAGACAGTCGATCCCCAGCGGGTTGAGCACGCCCTGGCGCGCATCGGTCATGCCACCGCGCGCAACGACGCCTAGCGTGTTGTTGGTCGCCGCCTGAAACCCGCCCGGGGCTTTGAACACGCCGCGTGTGTCGTCGGTGGTCGCGATGATTCCTGCTACGGTCGGGGCCGGCGGAATCTCATATGGCTGCCCGGTGACGATGTTCGTCGTGCTGCCGCTGGTGGGATCGGTGGACAGCAGATAGGGGAAATAGAGCGCGGCGTTCTTGCTGCGCGGTTGAGACGGATCGCCGACCGTCGTCTGCACGAGGTTCGGAAACGCCGTCAGCGATCCATCCGCGGAGTCGGTGATCTTCGGATCGAGCACAAGGAAGACGAGCTTGCGTTCGCAGAAGGCGATCGCGGTGCTGACCACGAGTGATTCCGTGACGCCCGGCAGCACCATGATGTTGATGACGGGAACCTTGTCGAGGCTGGTGTCCTGCTGCAGCACCGCGGTGAAGTCGGTCGGATTGAAGAACGTCGCGTTCTGGTCTAGCAATGTCGGAAAGGCTTGCTGGTCGGCGGTGAAGCTTGCGGGCAGGGTTGCCGTGGTGGGGATGGAGACCAGGCTGGAGCCAGCGTTGATCCGCGTGACGATGTTGTTGGGATCGTTCGTGGTCAGGTTCACCTGGCGATAGGTCTCGACCTGCACCGGCGGCGTGAGGCTGGGCAGCGCCGGGTTCATGGCGCCGTAGGTGATGATGACGTCGGCAAGGGCGCCCGTGCTGCCGACAGGAATGATCTGGACCTTCAGGCTGTAGATCTGATCGGTGATTTCCTGCTGGACAAAGCTGATGCCGCCGACCGTGAGCGTTCCGCCCGCAAGCGGTCCGGGCGGCGAGATGTCGGGACTGGCCTGCAATGCGACGACGTAGGCCGTCGTGCCACCGTTGAGGAAGAACTGGCTGACGGCAACGGCCATGTCGCCCACATTGCCGTCGGCGTTGCCGACATCATACGCCTGATTGGCGAATGCCGCGCTGCGCACGTAGCCGCCGAACAGGCGCCGATAGTCCATGAAGCCGAAGATTTCAGTGGCCTGGCCGAACAGGCTCTGATCCGTTTTCAAGGGATGCGTATATCCGATGAAGACGGCGATATTCGTCGGCGCCGCTATCACCGTGTGCGACGAACTGGGCGCTTCCTGAATGTAAATTCCGGGGTAGGTCGGTGTGATCGGCAACGGACATCACTCCAAGCGCTGTCGTCACGCGCGAAGGGACACGCAAACCTGACGCAAAATAGAGGCCGGCCAGCTGTAAAACCTCGGCGACTATCGCATTTCTATCTAACTCACCGAAGGCAGGGTAAAGTTAAACCGGAATGGTTCACAGGAGTCAATGCTGGGCGGTGGCCCGTCGCGTTGGCTCCGTTTTGGGAACCGACCAAAGAAGGTTGAAAACCACTTTTTCGTCGTCGGTGCGAGGTCGCCCGGGCCGCGCCTCGCCGTAAGGTCCAGCAATCCTTGAGCAAACTAGTTGTCGCGCCAGTGCCCGCTTCGGTCCGGCCGGTCGTGCGGCAGTGAGTGAAAAAACCTCTCCCCTGAGCTCAGCAATCACAAGAAGTTCCGCCGTGCCCGCCACAAGTTTATTTTCACGATTATCAAAGGCGCCCGTCAGACCGACTCCAGCCTTTCAAGGACTTAAAAGAGTCTTGTGATGTGATTGCTCACGTAGTTTACTGAGTAGGATTTCAAAGAGAGATAATTATGAAGGTATATACAGGTAACTCCGGTTACAAAATGTCATTACGATCTTCAACGATCGTTTTCAATGTTCTGTGGAGTACTTCGTTGTTCCGTCCCAAAGGAATCCAGCAGTGGCAATTTGTGGTGACTGGGCCGGCGTGCGACGTCGTTGGCTCTCGGCTCGTCGAGCCAGATCACAAAAGTCCATTTGGTTACCGACCACACGAGATTTGATCCATCAGCGATGATTTCCGCTTGTTTGAGCGATCATCGCACGCAGCGGGCGACCTAAGGAACGGCAACCTTCATTGACGGACGGTGAGCGTGAGGAATTCGAGCGGATTGCGCGCGCGTTCCGCGCCTCATGGGCTTGGTTCCCAAGTCAAAGTTCATTTTGGCTTTCGCTGCCGGGGAATTCGCGTCCATGTTGCGGCGGTGCGGATGCGCAGTGCGTGCCGGCTTCTGAAAGTTCTATGAAATGCCGAACGATGGAAGTCTTCGGCGGAGCGGTCGTCCGCCTGATCGCTCTGATTGCATTGTAGTTTTTGCGTCGAAGTTGGAGCCTCCCGCAGCTGTACCCGCAAACCCGGATCTCGAAGCAGGTGGCCCAGTCCGAGGTCGACTAAGCTCGCTGCCGCGGGGTAGCGTCGGCGCCTTCGGCTCGCGGCATATCTCGAGCGACGCGCATGACCTCTCTCGCGAAATCCTCCAGGGCCGAGGCGGCTACTGGATGTCCGAGCGCATGGATGATTTCGCGCTGCCGCTCGTGGGACACGTTTCCGTAGCTGCAGAATGTGGTCAGCACCTTTTCGTGCCCGAGGTTCTGGCTCCAGGCCTTGAACTGCTCCGGGGTCCGACATAGCCTTTCGCCGAGTTGAGCAAGGGTCTTCCGAAAGCTGTGGGGATTGAAATAAGGCAGGCCCGCGGCCACAAAGGCCTCCTTGAATATCCCCCGGATGGGAGCTGCGCTGCTCCAGTGCTTGCGATCGAGCCCGGAGGCCTGAAACTGTCGGTTGGCTCCGAGCAGGATCCGAGTCGCCGGAAACAGCGGATCGTCGAGGCTCCAGAGCTTGTCGCGGCGCAGATAGTCGACCCAGCTCACGACGATCTGCAGCAGATCGTCGCCGACCGGAAAGAACCAGGTCGTGAATGTCTTGGATGCCTTGGTCTTCACCTGACGGGCATCCTGATTGACCTGCCGTCGCTCGACGTCGACATGCTTGAGCTTGAGCGATGCGGTGGCTCGGTCACGAGCCCCCGCCAGGATCGTGAACGCGACGAGGGCCCGATTGCGCTGATCGATCTCGGTGGCCGTCGGCATTTCACTGATCACGTGCCGAATTTGGTCGAGGGTGGGCATACGCTCCTCGCGTCTCGCCTTGGCCACCCTTGTCTCCTTGAACGACAGATTGAAATATTCGGCATCGGAATAGGAGATCCTAGACCTGAAGCCTGGCTGACCGGCCAGCCAGACAAAAAAGCGCTTTACGGCACTCAGTGTCGCATAGAGAGTGGCCTTGCTAAGCCGGTCTTTCGTTCGCAAACTCGACTGCGCCGCCAGGGCTGCTTTAAATCCCTTGGACTGCTCGATGTGGAACGCCTTGAAGTCGCGGAACTTGGTGTATGTTTCGAACCGGTTGAGCGCCTTCGCCACCCCGTCGATCGTTGCTGTGCTGTATCCCTGGGCTTCGGCCAAATAGGCGAAGTACAAGCGCTTAATCCGTTCGTTTTCGGGGTTATGCGTCAGCATTGAATTGCGCCTCCGGTTTGAAGTCACTGTTCACGCAGGGAGCGGCACTCTCTCCTAATCGTGTCGGTCGCTGCGGAAATGCGATGTCCCAATCGGGACCGATGATCCCGAGTTGCGCGACGGCGGCGCGCCGGTGCATGAAGGTGCCGCAGTCGGGACAGAGGCCGCGCAGGTTCCCGAATGTCGCGGTTATGGGCAGGTAATCCGTCATTCCGCCGGCGGGTCGTTTCGGAGAACGGCATTTGAGGCAGTACATGTGACCGGGCGGGCAGGGGTGCTTGGAGCGGGCAAGACGGCTGCGCAGGAATCGGATTAATTCGCGCCCATGAATGAGCATTGGCCTGTGCCGGTCATTCGGCTGCAACCCCTCCTTGATCCAGATGCGAACGGTGTTCTTGTGCATGCCGAAAAGCTTGGCGATCTCCTCCACGGTATACGAGCGGTGGAGCTTGACGAGGCGAGCGTTTGGCCGGCGGCTCATGGTTGCACCACCGCCGTTTTCTGGAAGGCGCCGCGATCGTCCAGACAGGAGCGGTGCATAAAGAAGTTGGCATTGTCCGTACTCACAATGAGCAAAGGATCGGCAGCCCAAGCCTCGTTCCCGCAACCCTCACAGCGCTCCTCCGCGACTGTTGGGGCGGGAGGGGAATCCCTATCCCCTGTTTCAAGCGTGCAACCGTGCAACCGTTCTGGTTTCGGAAGCAATTCGATCGCCGGGGGGAGGGGATCGCCTAACACGAGCCGGGCGGGGCGCCCTTTTCGGTCTTCCAAATTCCGCAAAACGCCCGCCTCCAGAGCGGCGCTCACCCGTCGCGACACAACTGATTTGTCGAGTTGCAAGATCGTCCGAATTTCCGATTGCCTGACCTCTTCCTTTCCCCGCTGCAGCAGCTTGGCGACCGCGTCGACGGTTTCGCGAATCTCTGGTTTGATCGTCACCTCGGCGCCCTCGGCGACGAGATCAGCAAGAAGTTCATGGGCCGCAGCGTAGTCTGCGATCTCCGCTACAATTTCGCCGTCCGCGTTCCGCAGCCGGCTCTCCTGATGCAACAGGGCGTGAGCACGAATGAACGTGAGTATCATTCTGAAATCGCGTCGAAGCCGAATTGCCACAGGTGGAATCATCTCGGCCAGGTGGTTCGCGTAGGGTATTGCGACCGACAGCATTGATCCGCCGAGCCAGATCTGAAGCGCCTGCCAGCGGGAAAGGTCAACGGAACGATGTCCACCCGCCGCGAGCGCCCGAAATACCGCCGCGGTCTGCTCTCGAGTGTCGCTCACTGTGAGCGTGAGCATTCGGGTTTCGTTCTCGGGATGGAGTCGCACGCTCGTGGTGGTGACAATCAATCCCGTGGGCCCCTCCCGTTCAATAAGCCTCGGCTGCAGTCCGTCCCTTGATTTTTCGACCGTTTCGTAACGAAGCCTGCCTTCCGAAAGCAGAGAGCGGATCAGGTAGGTTGCGAAATCGGACGCCATGCCGGCCGCCTCATAGATCACGAGGTGCCGATGCTTGAGCGGTTCGATAGAGTAGGCGAGGGCACGATCGCTCATCGCTGTGAGTGCGTAGAAAGCGTCATTCGGGAAGAACTTCAGCACCGATTCCAAAGTGAAGGATTTTCCGCCGGACGATGGTCCCTTCAGAGCAATGGAAATCGGACGATCGAGCAGCCGCGACGTGACGACGAGATAAATGAGCTTGGCGATCCGACGCTCGCCCACGAGCCCGACGGTTCCCAGCGCCGTATCAAATTCGGCGAGTATGTCTTTGGAGCCGGCGAGCTCGGCGCATGATTTCCAGGCCTCTGTTCGCTGGCCTGAGCGCTGCTCTGCCTCACTCTCCGTCCAGGAGAGCGCGCCCTGAAGTGCGGTTTTCCACGTATGCTGAAAGCCGTCGGGATCAGCGAGATGCAATTCCGAGGGATCTTTCGCCGGCAGCCGAGCGAGCAGCTTGGCGCGCGTTCTTATGCTTGAACGAGACAGCCAATTACGAACCGCGTCCCCGCCCTTGTCGGGCTCGACAACGATGTAGATTGTGTCAATGCCGTCCAGCCACTTGGCATCGCGTTCCTCACGCCAACTGCTTGCCCCGGGCAGCCCCAGAGCTGGGATGCCGTGGTGCCACAGCGTGTGAACATCCGACTCGCCCTCGACCAGGACAAGTTGTCCGGCCGTTCGGGCTTCAGACAGTCGGTTCAGACCATACAAGCAAGGGGTATTGCCGGATTTCCACCGGAACCGATCGCCGGCTAGCGCTACCCGAAAGCGAACGGCCATTTCCGCCCCATCCGGGCCACGATAGGGGATCCGCACGGCCGGCCGGCCCGCGAGCACCATATCAGACAGCCCGAAGTCGCGGAGGCTAGCAACCGGGAGGGCCTTCGCTGCGGCGTATTGATTGAGAGTCACTCCGGACGGTTGCGCGGTCTCACCGTTCTTAAACGAAGAACTCTCCCCTTCCTCCCCAAAGAGGTCGCTGGACGAGAAGCCGATCGCGCCGATGATGGCCTTCCAACTGCATCCAGCGTGGCACTTGAGTAGCCACTTACCATCTCGATGGTGGATGCTGAGGCTACTCCGACCATCCTCATGAGCAGGGCATCTGGCGCTCCAACCTTTGCCTGTCGTCTGAACGTCCTTCAGGCGAGCAAGAACATCGACCATTGACTGCTCCCGTGCGGCGCGATCTGTGGCTGTGCTTTCTTCAGCACCGGATTCACCTCGCTTCGGGAGACAATCGCCGAGAAATGTATCGTCGGATCGACTCGACCGTGATCTTGCGTGATCGACCATCGCGGAAGCTCTGAAGCTCTCCGGCTGCGAGCAACTCGTATCCCCGAGTGTTGCTGCATGAGAGCATTTTCCAGGCGACCCTGGGCTTTACGACGAGCGGACCGGGCTCGAGATCGATATTTCGTTTTGACACTGACGGTGCTCCACGTTCGTTCACTAACGTGGATGTATGTTCGGGCACGCTCGGTCGATATTTGTCGTTTGGCGCTGTTTGGCGGCCTTTCAATCCGCGACAAATTCCGGCAGCAGGGCAACATGCGCCTCGCGGCCTGTGAAGCGACGAGGGTTGCGCCTTAGGCCTCAGCAGAGGCTAAATGCCCCTATGAGGTAATGGAGTAGGGCGGACAATCGAGTGGCGGGGACTTGCATCGAGTCGAGTTCGTCAAGCATCCTCTGCACTGCACCGGCTTGTCCGCCGACCACGTTGCAGCATCCTCTGGCAGAACGGATCATGTCGAAGCGGTTCAACGCAGATTACGGGAAGACATTCGACACCGATTCACACCAAATTGGCGATGACGCGGTTCAACTGCTTGAGGCAAAGGCCCGACGTCAGCGGCGCATTGCGACAATCGAGCGGCGCATCGGAACGCCCCCACTGAAAGCTCGGAATTGGTATCGGGTCACCGAGATAGTCGCTCACTCGGCGCCCGATCAAAGCCCACAGGAACGCAGCCGATTGTTGGTGTCGTTTGCCAGTTCACTACAGGCTGGAATTTTCGACGGCGGTAGGCGTCAACGATCACAGATCTTCTTCGCACAGCCGGAACCGCGATACGGATTTCGGCTGACTGATGAATTCCTGACGAACAGGCTCAAGATATTCGAATCTGAGCAACCCGCCAAGGTTCTTGAACCTCTTTTGGCCATTAGCTGGATTCCGCGAAGATTTGTCGTGCCATGGCTTATGCGCACCAGATCTCGAATTCCGGAGTGGATGGTCGCAGAGGCAGTGATGCTTGGCAGCAAGGGCAAAATTGCTGAGAAATCCAAATCGCATAGAATCTCCAGGGCGCCACCGCCGCCGCCGTCAATAAACGGTTTCGGAAGCTCGCCGCTGGTTAGAACGGTGGTTGACGGTTCTTGTGAATGGTTCAAGCGCCATTTTCCAGGCTTACCTGAGCCAATGGTGGCGGCGGCGATCAGTGTCAATGAAGGCACGTGCTCACCGCTCGACGCAGCAAAGGCCCTGTGGGATCTGCGGGCCTCACCTCAAATTTTAACTCGGATTTTTCGACTTCCTCATTCGGCGCTTGTCGATCAAACGTGCAGTCTTCTGAATCTCGAGGATGAGCCTTTTCGCAGGGTCGTTAGCGGCGAGGTGCCCCCAAGCTACGGGATCATTGTCGGCTTAGCCGCCTCCCACGACGGCAAGCTGCAATCAGATCTTTTCGCGCTCCTGATGGAGAGGAGGCCGGAGGACGAGGAAGCCGAGACAATTGTAAGGCATGCAATTGAGGAGTGGGCGCAAACAGCGAGCCGAGAATTGAAACGCCAACACGCCGAACGGACTTTTGCGGATCCCTACTGGCGAGCAGGAGCAGTCCTGTCGTGGATTGCCTATCGCGATCCAAAACTGATTTGCCAATTCGAGGCTCGGAAGGATTGGGGGGCAGCAAAACTTTATAACCATAGTGGACCGGAATGGAAAGTCGACAAGCCTGATTTTGAGCTGATCCGGGCACTCCAAGACGACAGATTGCGCGCGAGCAGACAGAAAAGCGATGAATTGCCCGTGGAGTTGCCGCCCATATTCTGGGCGCGGAAGGTAGTCAGGGACCTGTTCGCGATAGATCCCGATTTCCGGCGCGCGGATGTTTTGGAATTATGGCGAGACGGCACAACCACTGAGGGACGTGATGATTCGGCGGCACGGATCCTTCCGGAACGCCCCCGTGGTCCTGCACCAAAAAAAAGCGACGCGGCTGCCGAGACTCTACGACATGCACTTCGAAACGGAACTTTCAATATTTCGCAGCTGATCCTCCCAGTGTCCAGGGGCGGACTGAAGCAGGAGTCGCTCACATTGTTTCTCGGACTCAAAAGCAGATCAGACATGAAGAAAGTAGTTGCGAAGGTATTGGAAGAGCCGGAATTCAAAATGATTCCGAACGATTCTGCGAATTGAATTTCCGCCGATCGGCGACAGACAGCGGATAGCGGTGCGGTGTTCCGATCGGTCCTGGTCGGGATCGCCAATGGCGGGCGATTGTTAACACAAGCAAGCGAATGCAAAGTACTTTGAGTTTTAGCGCCGAGTAACGGCGCAATTGGGAAGCGTTCAGTTCTGAAGATTTCCAGCGCTTTGGATGTTCTCGTCGACCTTCTCTTCTGTCGGTTCTTCCCCGAGTTCTTTCAATTGGTCGAGGAGAGTCTGCGCCCGTCGTTCAACTGCCTCTCGCGTCTGGCTCAGGATCACGTGCCCCCCCGCAGGCATCGCAGTCACCGCCGCCTCGGCTTCCCTTGCCTCAGCGATTACCCCTTTCGCCAGAGCTCCGACACGTTCGAGCACCTGCCGTGGGTTGAGACCGCAGTCGCGAGCAAATCGCTGCCAGTGACGTCCCTTGAGGTGGTCCCCCCGATTTTTTTCGGCGACCTTCTGCGCGAGGTTCTTTGTCACCCCATCGAAGACCTCACCGCACATGACATCGTACATGGGTGCGAGAGATGCCCCATTGCCACGAATAAGGATCGAGTAGTTTTTAGCGTGTGCATCGGTATTGCACGCCAACACATTGAACACGACCATATCGAGTAAGCGGACGATGTCGGTCGGCGGCAAGTGGCGTCTTGTGACGTCGAACATGTCCGTCAGTTTCGGCCCGCGTGTTCCGGTGTGGTTGACCTCGTATTTTGCAGATGGCGGCGTTCCAAGTGCCTGGCAGAAGTCCTCCTGGTGCAGGCGGCGCCAGCGATCGCCGCTTCCCATCCGATCGTATCTCTCAACAAGCAGGTAAGTTCGGCTGCCTGCCCTCGCAGTGGTGATGTTCGGCGTCGGGATATTCAGTTGCCGCGCCAAGACCAGGCAGAAAGCCTCATTCTGGACGCTTCCCCAAAGGCGTGTCGCATCCGGCTTCAGGATGTGCGTCGACGGGGAGCCGTACATCGGAATGCAGATCCGGCCGGCGCCGT
>Ga0209006_10006505_pt1 | contig 10558 bp, 6 predicted proteins | sample JacPin_JW_Ref_O2_FD_188567 | JGI IMG/M metagenome (GOLD analysis project Ga0209006, IMG submission 188567) | Forest soil microbial communities from Algoma, Ontario, Canada - Jack Pine, Ontario site 1_JW_Ref_O2 (SPAdes) (version 2) | ecosystem: Environmental > Terrestrial > Soil > Boreal... | reverse complement strand
GGCGGCAGGTGGTGGCGACGCTGCGATTCTGGACGGCGGCGGATTCGCGCACCGAGATGAAGCATCGGAAACGCATCCAGCAGCCATGGAGCTTGTTGCTCCAATTGCTAAGCCTGCTGTTTCTGCTGATCGCGCTTGCCGGGCCAAGGCTGGGATCAGATGATTCGGGTCGCGACCACGTTCTGATTCTCGACACTTCGGCTTGGATGGGCGCGCGGGCGGGACGCACGACGTTAATCGATGAGGCGCGGGCGGCGGCTCGCGCGTACGTGAAGTCGCTGGGGTCCCGCGATCGGGTGATGGTGGTTCGCGCGGATGCTCTGGCTACTCCGGTGACCGCGTTTGAAGCCGACCGGAAAGTGCTGGAGGACGCGATCCGTCTCTCGCAGCCGGGCGCATCGGCGTTGAATCTTTCGCAGGCACTGGAGTTCGCGCAAAGAGCGCAGAAGCTGCAGGCGCAGCGCGCGGGCGAGATTGTCTACGCGGGCGCGGGGCGGGTGCCGGAGGTGGAGTCGTCGTTGACCACGGTGCCTTCGAATCTGCGGGTATTGCAAGTAGAAGGCGCGCCAGAAAATGTCGGGCTGCGGAAGATCGGGCTGCGGCGGTCGACTGCGGCGGCCGATACTTGGGACATTTTTGTGTCGGTGCGAAATTACGGATTGAAGGCGCGCGACGTCGGTCTCGAATTGCAATTCGGCAGGGCGCCGGCGGGCTCGCGAAGTTTTTCGTTGAAGCCGGGCGAGGAGCAGCAGGCGACGTTCACTTATCGGACGAACGCAGCGGGGTATCTGGAAGCGCGTCTTAACTCGCGCGATGCATTTCCGCAAGACGATCGGGCGGTGGTGGAATTGCCCTCCGAGAAGCCTCTGCGCGTGGTGGTCTATACAAATGAACCGGCACTGCTGAAACCTCTCATCGCTACCAAGAGCCAAGTTGACGCGGTCTTTGAAACGCCCGCGAAATACGATCCACAGGCGAAGGCCGACATCGTTATTCTGGATCGATTCGCGCCGGCGTCGCGTCCGCGCGTCAGTTCAATCTGGATCGAGCCACCCGCCACAGGCTCGCCGATTGTGGTTAAAGGGACGCGGAGCGCAGTGAAGCTCGACTCCTGGCGCACCGATACGCCGCTTGGCGCGGGTCTGAGGACAAAGGACGTGCAGCTCGCATCGGCCGAAGTTTTTACTCTTGCGCCGGGCGATATTCCGGTTGCTGAATCGACCGAAGGACCGCTGATTGTCGCGCGACCAACTTCGCCGAAAATTGTTGCGCTGGGATTTCATCCCGTGAAATCGTCGATGAAGTACGAGCTCGCCACGCCGCTGCTGATCGCGAATACGTTGCGCTGGATGGCGCCCGATGTTTTCCGTAGCCGCGAGGTCCAGGCAGGAACCGTAGGCACGGTAACGGTTCCGGTGGAAAAAGGCACCGATCCGGCGGCGGTCCGCGTGGTTACCGAGGATTCGCGGCCGCTGCCGTTCACGATCGAAGATAACCTTCTGCGATTTTTCTGCGGAGCGCCAGGAACGGTACGCGTGCTGACGGGAAATCGCGAGCTGGTTTATTCCTTGACACTGCCGGACGTCGGCGAGTCGCTATGGCACGCGCCTGCGACAGTTCACAAGGGAATTCCGAGAGCGGTCGGCAATGGCGTTTCGTCGACGGATATATGGCCTTGGTTCGCGGTCTTCGGAGCGCTGGGGTTACTGATTGACTGGCTGTTGTTTGGACGGAGCAGGGCTTATCGATTGCGGGCGTCGAAGATGGCGATCGGATCGATTTGGAGAAAGGCGTCATGACGTTCGATCGCGAGTGGGTGCTAGCAATCGCATGGCTACCGGCCGCGTGGGCAATCTTCGAATGGCGGCGGACGCAGAGGCATTTGGCGCTGGTGCTGAAGGCGCTTTCCTTTATTGCGGTGCTGGTCGCATTGGCTGAGCCGCATTTGGCGACGACGGAGACCAAGGTCGCGCTGGCGGTGTTGGTGGACACTTCGGCAAGCGTATCGCCCGCCGACCTGGAGCGCGCGTCAAAACTTGCCGAGGCGATCAACGATGAAAAGGGACGGCATTGGGTTCGCGTGATCCCTTTCGCACGATCGACGCGTGAGCTCGATACGACCGAAGGCAAACCCTGGAAACTTCGATTGACGGCAGGGGAATCGGGACGGGCCACCGATCTTGAAGCGGCCATTCGTGAGGCCGTGGCTTCCTTGCCCGCTGGGATGGTGCCTCGGGTCGCGTTGATTTCCGACGGCAAAGAGAACAAGGGCAGCATCGCGCGCGCCGCTTGGCAAGCGCAGCAGCTGGGAATCGCCATCGATACCTTCGCGCTCAAAGGCCGACCCAAACCGGCGCTGCGATTGGAATCGATTTCGCTGCCGTCGCTGGCTTTCACGGGCGAACAATTTCCGATCGACTTGATGGTTTCGGCGCCCAAGGCGGAGACGGCTGAAGTCGAGATGGCTGCCGAGGGCCACGCGCTTGGGAAGACCACCGTGTCGCTGCAGGCGGGTGAAAACCCGGTGCGGCTGCATGCGGCACTGAACACTCCTGGGGCGCTAGATTTATCGATTGCCATTCGAAGTGGGGCAGACAGCGAAGTGCGGTATGACCAAGCCGTGATGCTGCGGCGTCCGAAGATTCTTTACATATCGCAGGATGCGGGTGCAGTCGATTCCCATCTCTCAGCCACGCTGGCAGCCGCGCAATTCGATATTGACCGCGTGAACGATTTCACGACCGGCGATCTGGCTCCTTACCAGCTCATCATTTTTAATAACTGGGATCTGGAAGCGATTCTGCCGGGCCGCAAAGAGGAACTTGAGAAATACGTCAAGCAGGGCGGAGGGCTGCTGATCATCGGCGGCGAGCGCAACGTTTACGCGGAGGGCAAGAAGGAAGAGGACGCGCTCGATCGCGCTCTGCCGGCGAAGCTCGCGCCGCCGCGTTCGCCGGAAGGCACGGCAGTGATTCTCATCATCGATAAATCGTCGTCGATGGAAGGACGCAAAATCGAACTGGCGCGGCTCGCAGCTATTGGAGTGGTCGACAATTTGCGCCCCATCGATTTAGTAGGCGTGCTGATTTTTGACAACTCCTTTCAATGGGCGGTGCCTCTGCGGCGCGCCGAGGATCGTCCCCTGATCAAGCGGCTGATTTCGGGTATTACGCCGGATGGAGGCACGCAAATCTCGCCGGCCCTGAATGAAGCGTTCCGGCGCATTCTGCCGGCCAACGCGACGTTCAAACACATCGTGCTGCTGACGGACGGAATTTCGGAGGAAGGTGACAGCCTGGATCTTTCGCGCGAGGCGCTGCTCAAAAAGGTGACCATCTCGACGGTTGGGCTGGGGCAGGATGTGAACCGCGCCTATCTTGAAAAGGTCGCGCAATATGCGGGCGGAAAATCGTATTTCTTGAATGAACCCGCGGGACTGGAACAGATCCTGCTGCGTGACGTGATGGAGCATACCGGCTCGACTGCGGTCGAAAAACCGCTGGTGCCGGAGGTCTCGCAGCGCGCCGAAATCCTCGAAGGCACAGGGATCGAAACGGCGCCGCCGTTGAAGGGCTACGTGAAGTTTATCGCCAAGCCGACAGCGGAGACGATCCTATCGATCGACAAAAAAGATCCGCTGCTATCTCGCTGGCAATTCGGATTGGGGCGCTCCGCTGTATTCGCGTCCGATGCAAAGGCCCGGTGGGCGGCGGACTGGATTAACTGGAAAGGGTACGACAAATTCTGGACCAACTTGAGCCGCGACCTGCTGCCTCATGCGCAAGCGGGCGAGGCATCGATCGACTTCGACAGCGCCAACGGCGACCTGGTGGTGGAGTACCGTCTGGGACGCGACGTTCCGGAGCCTGCTCCGATTCCGGGAATGTTTGTTTTTGGCCCGGATGGGTTCCAGCAGCCGATCGTCATCAAGAAGATCGCCTCGGGGGTTTTCGAAGGCCGGGTGCAAATCGGCGCGAAGCAAGGATTGTTCCGCGTGCGGCCGCTCGTGGAATCGCGGGCCTTTCCTGAAGCAGGGCTCTATCGGCCGGAAGCTGAACTGGCGGACTATGGGTCTAACGACGGGCTCCTGAAGCAGGTGGCGGAGTTCACGGGCGGGCGATTTGAACCAAGCCCGAAGTCGATGTTCGATCCGGGGCGAAGGCAGATTCCGTCGAGCGTCAGCCTGTGGCCGGGATTGTTGGGATTCGCGATCGCGCTGAATCTCGCCGAGCTTATTTTAAGGAAGTGGAAGGGTGTCACGGGGCAGGCTTGAATGCTGCTTGTCGCGGCCCAGGTAATTCTCCTCGGCACCGGAACTCCGAATGCGGAGCCCGAACGGTCCGGACCGTCGGTCGCCATCGTCGCCAACGGGACACCGTACATAATCGACTTTGGTCCCGGCGTCGTGCGTAGGGCTGTGGCCGCTCATATCAAACCGTCCGATCTGAAAATTGCGTTTGCTACTCATCTTCATTCCGATCATACAGTCGGATTGGCCGATTTGATCCTCACGCCCTGGACCCTGGAACGAACGACACCTCTGGAAATATATGGGCCGCCGGGCCTTCGCGCGATGGCGAATCATATTGTCGCGGCATATCGCGAAGACATATCGGTCCGGCTGCATGGCGGCGAGCCTTCGAATAAAACCGGGTACAGGGTCAATGTTCATGAGATCAAGCCTGGAGTTGTTTATCGCGATGACAACCTCCGAGTCACTGCGTTTCGTGTTCCCCATGGCGAGTGGCGCGAGGCGTTCGGGTATCGCTTCGATATCTTAGACGGGCGCAGCATTGTCATCTCGGGCGACACTGGTCCGACCGACGCCGTGATCAAGGCGTGCAATGGATGCGACGTACTGATTCACGAGGTCCACTCTACCGCGGGACTCGCAAGGAGGCCGGCGGAGTGGCAGCGGTATCATGCTCAGTATCACACTTCGTCGGAGGAGTTGGCTGCAATTGCGACGAAAGCTAAGCCGGGATTGCTGGTGTTGACGCATCAGTTGCTTTGGGGGACTTCGGAAGAGGATTTGTTGCGTGAGGTGACGCGGAACTATGCGGGCCGGGTCGTTAACGGGCATGATTTAGATGTTTATTAATGTCGGGTAGCTATCCTACAAGACCGGCGCGTTCAAGAAGAGCGTTGGGATCTGGATCGCGGCCCATGAAGTTGCGGTACAACTCCGCGGGGTCCTGGCTGTCGCCTTTGGACAAGATTTTCTCGCGAAAATCGCCGCCTGCAGTGGCGCTGAAGACGCCTTCTTTTTTGAAACGCGTGAAGGCGTCCGCATCCAGCACTTCGGCCCACTTGTAGGAATAATATCCGGCGCCATAGGCAACGGGACTGGCAAACAGATGCGTGAAGCCGGAGATCATCGCGTAGTAGTCCGGCAAAGGCGCGGCGGCGAATTGTTGCAGGATCGGTCGCGACCAATCGACGGGATCGCCTAGAGAGCGGTCCCATTGGCGATGCAGAGCCAGATCGACGAAGCCGAATCCGAGTTGGCGCATCTGGGCATTGGCGGCACGGAAGGTTTTTGCGCGCTTCATTTTTTGGAAGAGCGCGTCGGGAATTAATTCGCCGGTTTCGTAGTGGCGCGCGAACAGATCCAGCGATTCGCGTTCCCAGCACCAGTTCTCCATGATCTGCGAAGGAAGCTCGACGAAATCCCACGCCACGCTGGTTCCGGCCAGGCTGCGGACTTCCACGCGGGTCAATAGATGATGCAGCAGGTGGCCGAACTCGTGGAAAATTGTTTCCACTTCGCGATGCGTTAATAGCGCCGGTTTGCCATCCACGGGAGGTGTGAGATTGCCGCAGATCAGACCCAGTTTCGGCAGGAGAGAATCCATCCACGCGCCGCCGCGCTTGTTTTCTCTGGGATACCAGTCGGCGTAGAATGAGCCGGAATCCTCGATTGCGTAAGTTTTCACAGAAGGATCCCAGACGGGCACGCCTTCTTCTGCCTTCACTACGATTCCGAAGACGCGGCGAAATATTTCGAACATCCCGGCCACAACGCGATCGAGCGAAAAGTACGGGCGCAGCTCTTCTTCATCGAAATCGTATAGAGCGAGGCGTTGCTTCTCGGAGTAGTAGCCGACATCCCAGGGCTCGACCGCGCGGCCCGCGAATGACTCTAGTTCGGCGTTCTCTTCGCGAAAACGCTTCTCCGTTTTTTTTCGCAAATCGTCGAGAAACGTCTGCGCTCGTTCGCCCTGATGCGCCATGCGATCGTCGAGAACGAGGTCGGCGAAGTCCGCGAAGCCCAGCAGTTGCGCTTTTTCGCGGCGAAGTTCCAGAATTTTCGCGATCAAGGGGCGATTATTATATGGGTCAACTGCACCGCGGAGGTTGAAGGCGCGCCACACTTGTTCGCGAATCGCCGCGTCATCCAGATAAGTCATGACTGCCAGATAGCTGGGTCCTTGCAGAGAAAATCGCCATCCCTCGACGCCCTTCGCCTCGGCCGAGGCTTTGGCGGCTCCGACCGCGGACGGAGGCAGTCCGGCGAGCTTCGACTCATCGGTCAGAATCAGCTCCCAGGCATTGGTGGCGTCCAAAACATTTTCGGAGAATTTCGTCGTGACTTCGGCGAGCGCGACGTCGATCTCTTTGAGACGCGCCTTTCCGGTTGGGTCCAGGTCGGCTCCATGACGTTTGAACGAAGCCACGGTTTTAGTCAGATAGCGGTTCATTGTGCCAGTCAGAGCGCGCGCTTCATCGGTGGCGGCGTAGGTTTTGACGGCATTCCAGAGCGCTTCGTTCAATACCAGGCCGGAATAAAACGCGCTGACCTTTGGTTGGACCGCGTTATAGGCCGCGCGTAACGCGGGCGTGGTGGCGACGCTCTCCAGATGACGCACGACGGCCATGGCGTAGTCGAGATTCTCGGTCATCGTGTCCAGAGCGCGAAGAGGATCCGTACTTTTTATGGTGTCCTCCAGGCGATTCTGGGCTCGCACCAGAAGCTCGTCAATCGCAGGCTCGACGTCGTCGGCCTTGATTTTATCGAAAGGGACACGAAAGGAAATTTCAAGCAGCGGATTCATAGAAAATCCCAGGGTAGCAGGGAACCCCGTCTGTCCGACGGGACGGGAGTGTCCTGAAATACCCAGGCGGAGACGGACCTAAATTTTTACGCCTACCCACTCCCTGACGGTCGCGGCTCAGAGGAGCTGCCATGCGTCAGCATGCGCGTAGGCGGGTGTAATACCATCGTGCGATACTCAATGTAAGGTGGACGAACTCTCTCCCGTATCTCAACTTCTCAAAAAAGCCCGCCGACGCTCGATTCTCGATCTCGTCCTCGACCAATCGGCGCTCGCGATTTCTATCGCCATGGGCGGAGCTCTCTTGCTCATGGTCACCGGCACTTCATTGCTCGAATGGTATTGGATCGCCCTGCTAGCGATCGCGAGCTTAGCCGTCGGCCTCTATCGGCTGCGAGGCCGCGTGCCTTCCGAATACCGTCTGGCGCAGCGAATCGATTGGAAGATGAACCTGGCCGACGCGCTCTCGACCGCGACTTACTTCGCCGAGGTTCGCGACGGCTCCGAGCGACGCGATGAGATTTGCGCCCAGCAGCGCCACTCAGCCGAGCTAATCGCCCGAACTATTGACCCGCGCGTTGCTGTTCCTTTTACGCGGTCGCGATTTGCGTGGCCCGCGGCCGGACTTGCCCTCGTCGCCTGCGGACTTTTTGCCGTTCGCTACGCGGTTACGGGCACGATGAGCCTGGAGCCCTCGCTAGTCAAAATAGCCTACGACACTTTTTTCGGCAGCGGGCCGCTGAAGCAGCAGGCGAAGAATAATATTCGCAAGTCTCCGATCGATCCCAACAGTCCGCTCGATCCGGGTAATCCGGATGCTCCGACGACCCAGAACGACCAGGTACCCGATTCGCAAATGCAATCGGTCGAGACGCCAGATGTGAACAACTTGGCCGCAGCCGATCAATCGAAGGAAGCGGCGAAAGGCGAGAAGTCATCGCCCGACGATTCGCAGGGTGACAACGGCGAGAAGGGCGAAAGAGGAGAACAATCCGCCAACCAGGACGACGGGAATCAGGACAAGAAAGACGGGGCAAAGGGCGACAAATCGAAGGAAGGAAAGCAGGACCCCAAGAATCAGAACGCGAATAACGAGAATTCCAGCATGCTCGACAAGCTGAAGGACGCGATGGCGAACATGCTGAATAAGATGAAGAGCGCGCCTCCCAAGGAAGCCCAGTCGGCGCAAAACTCGCAGGATTCTAAAGCCGGCGGCCAGGAAAAGGGTCAGAAGAGCGCGCAGAATCAGAAGGGTTCCCAGAGCGAATCGCAGGACGCCGATGCGCAGAGCGATCAGCAGCAGCAACAGGGCGACAAGAGCGAGAAGCAAAGCGCGAACGCGAAGTCCGGCGATAAATCGCAGGATAAGAATAATTCACCGGATGCCAAGAGCGGCATAGGCTCTTCGGACGGCGACAAGGCGGCGAGAGAAGCCGAGCAACTCAAGGCGATGGGCAAAATCAGCGAGATCCTTGGCAAGCGCGCGGCGAACGTGACGGGTGAAGTGATGGTGGAGGTCGGCTCAACCAAGCAGCAGCTTAAAACGCCGTGGGCGCAAAAGCAAGCCACGCACGTCGAAGCAGGAAGCGAGATCCATCGCGATGAAGTGCCGCTGATATATCAGCAGTTCGTGCAGCAGTACTTTGAGGAGATCCGCAAGGGGGCTGACACCGGTGCGAAGGCTGGTAGTTCGAAGCCGACGGATACGAAGCCGACGCAGAAGACGCCCAGTCCTTAGAGGCCTTTACATGTACCCGCATGCCTCCGCATGGCGGGCTCCATGTTGACACTGAGCCGCGACCGTCAGGGAGCGGATATCCGCTATTTGCCCGCATCGAGAAAGCTTTTCAGATCCTCTTCATTGACCCCCGGTTCACCCGGAGCCACGTCGTTTAGCTTCCCTTGCTTCATCCACTGCTCCAACTGATTCACAAGGCTGAACAGATGATCAAAGGACTCGACCGTGAACAACAGCGGTTGATAGCGGTCAATTGCGAAGCCTTGATTGATCACCCATTCGAGTTGGATCGGATACCGCTGGACCTGAGGGGACGTGATGGCGTGTTCGATTTCTCCGTGCGAACTTAGCAATCCACTGCCATAGACGCGCAGGCCCTGCTTGGTTTGCATCAGGCCAAACTCGATCGTGAACCAGAAAAATCGCGCCAATGCGCGGATAATGCTGGTGAGTTCTTCGATGTGAATGGACGATACCATCTCCGCCGCGGCGTGCGCGCAACCCCCTAAGCGGACCAGCGCCTCGGCGAAAGCGGGGTCCGTGTGCATGGGAACGTGTCCGGCGATGTCGTGGAAGATATCGGGTTCGGGCAAGTAATCAAGCTGATCCGCATGGCGAATGTTGACTGTTGTCGGGAACGTCCGCTGGCGCAGGCAATCGAAAAAAACAAATGCGGGCACGTAGCCGCCGACGCCTTTCGCCTGAAATCCCGTCAACGGACGCAAAAAGCGGTTCACATCTGCGAGGCGTGGCACTCGGTCAGGCTGCAGTGCCAGCGTAGAGATCCCCTTGAGAAAGTGATCGTTGGCATATTTTTCCCAACGGGGCTTCATGCGCGAGTAGAGCTTGCTCCAGGATTTGTGATCCTCGGGTGTATAGAGCTCGTAGGGCTGTTCTACAAATGAGGCGTTCATGTACTCCCGGCTTGATCATACAACAAAAGCACCCACAACAGTGTGGTGCTTAGATATTTTTTCGAACTGGCTAAGGTATTTCGCCCCTATGCGTCCGCGAAACGGAATGTTACGCTGCCAATTGAGGTACTGCATGCGTCGTATTTTGTTCACGATGCCGGTTCTGGTGGCGACCCTACTGGGTCCAGCCATCGCTGGCGCTCAGACGATGACGGAAGTGGGGGCTTCGGCAGCCGGGAGCGCGATAGGCAGCGCAGCCGGGAAGAAGGTTAGCGACGGGATTACTGCAATCTTCGGAAAAGTGGACAAGACGACATCAAAGGCTGCAAGGACACCCGAGGACAACTCGAAGGCTGCGCCACTGCTCGAAGTCGGACCGGGAGCCTTGAGAGTATCCGGGGGCGGAGTCGAGTCCGTTCCTCCTCCACCGCCGCCGGCAGGACATCGGGCGAGTGCCGCGAAACCGGCCTCGACGGAACCATTACCCGAGATTGCGCCGCCACCTCCACCTCCGCCGCCCGCCCCGCCGGAGATCACCGCGGACGATTTGAAGAAGGTGTCGAGCGGGACCAGCCGGGAGGATTTACTGAAGCTTGGCTCGCCCGCATCACGAATCACGATGTCTGACGATGGGCACCTGCTGGAGTCGTTCAGCTACGCGTCGAAAGACGCATCCTTCGGGCGAGTGAAGCTGACTGACGGAGTGGTTTCTAGCGTTGAAGTTTGGTAGAGAGTTTCTTGAGGTGCTGGTAGACGAGTGCTAGCGGCAGACCCGTTACGTTGAAGTAGCAGCCTTCGATCCGATCGATGAATTTTGACGCCAAGCCTTGGATGGCGTAGGCGCCAGCCTT
>Ga0209006_10006503_pt1 | contig 10561 bp, 11 predicted proteins | sample JacPin_JW_Ref_O2_FD_188567 | JGI IMG/M metagenome (GOLD analysis project Ga0209006, IMG submission 188567) | Forest soil microbial communities from Algoma, Ontario, Canada - Jack Pine, Ontario site 1_JW_Ref_O2 (SPAdes) (version 2) | ecosystem: Environmental > Terrestrial > Soil > Boreal... | reverse complement strand
CTGAACGCGCCGACGGTTACTGTTTTCTGAACAACGCTGCGTTGGCCGCCGAGACGGCCTTGCGCGCCGGGGCGGAGCGGGTCGCGATTGTCGACATCGATGTCCACCACGGAAACGGGACGCAGGAGTGCTTCTGGAGCCGGCCGGACGTACTGACGATCTCGTTGCACATGCCCCACGGTTCGTGGGGCCCGTCTCACCCGCAGACCGGCGCTGTGTCTGAGCTCGGTGTCGGAGCGGGTGAAGGCTTTAACCTCAACCTACCCCTGCCTTACGGCACCGGCGATGCCGGGTATGGACGGGCGATGCGCGAGGTTGTGGCGCCCCTCGTGACGCGTTACGAACCCGATGTTCTGATTGGGGCGATCGGACAGGACGCGAGCCAGTTTGATCCCAACGGCCGCCAGACGTTGAGCATGGATGGGTTTCGCACGATCGGCGAGCTGCTCCGGTCGCTTGCCGATCGCTGCTCGGCCGGGCGGCTGGCGCTGGTGCAGGAGGGTGGCTACGCCGTCACTTACGCCGCGTTCTGCCTGCACGCGACCTTGGCCGGCGCACTCGGCGTACCCACCGGAATCGACGACCCACTGGCCTATCTTCCCGACGATGGCGGCGGGGTATCGGCGGTGCTGGCGCAGGCCGCGGATGCGCTCAAGCCCCACTGGCCGCGAGCCTTCTCGGCGAACACGTGACACTGAGACCTCCGGAAAGGAACCCGTATGGACCCACAGGAACTTGTCGCCTTCGTGGACAAGCAGGCCGCGCAGATCGCGTCTCGCTCGCAGGATCTGGCGTTTGCTCCTGAGGAGTATGCGGACCGGTTGCGGCGGCTCCAGTCGGCCATGGAGGAGGCGAAGATTGACACGATGATCGTGAGTGCCCCCGACGCGATGTGCTGGCTTCACGGCTATCAGGCGCGCTGGTACAAGAGCCATTCGACGACCGCCTGGCCGCCATTTCACTGCACAGCGGTGCACATCGGTGATCAGCGACTCCTCCACTTCGACATGGAGCGCCACCGCGTCCTGATTGCGCGCACTTCCGTTGCAACGGACCTACGGCTCAGTTCCGCAGGCACACTCGAGGAGTGGCTTGGCTTCTTTCTCGGCGAGCTGCAGGCCGAAGGGTGGCTCGGCGGCTCGATCGGGATCGAGAAATGGAGCTCGGTACCCAATCGCGCCACGAGCGAGATCATCGAGGCCGCCTTGCAAGACCGGGGATGCACGGTCGTCGACGGCACTCTCGTTACCCGACGCCCCAGGCGGCTGAAGTCTCCCGCAGAGCTCGACCTTCTGCGGCACGCCGCCGAGGTGTGTGACGCCGGTCTGCGAGCCCTTCAGCACGCTCTGACGCCCGGCCTCAGTGAACTCGAGGCGTGGGAGGCGATGATGCATGCAATGATCGCCGCGGGGGGAGAGCCTGCGGCACTTCAGGAGAACGTTTGGGCGGGGACAAGCCCGCTGATCCACGCGCTCAGCTCACGGCGACAGTTCGCGGCCGGCGAGATCGTCTGTGCCGACCCGTGCGGCGTCGTGCACCGGTATCACGCGAACGCCGCTCGCACCCTGTCAATCGGCGAACCGGAGCCGGCGGCAGTCGAGCTGATGGACGTCCTCGCCCAGGGCGCGAAGCTGTTCGAGGAGTCCGTTGCTCCCGGCGTAGCCGTCGCCGACGTGCAGCGAACCCTTAGGGCCTACTACCAGGACTCCGGAGTATGGGAACGTCGCGGCTGGCTGGGTGGCTACGAGTTCGGAGCCGCGCTTCCGCCTGACTGGGTCGGCGAATGGATGTTCTCGGTCGATGACGCGGACTCCGACGACGTCTTCGAGGAGGGTCTCGTCACCAACTACGAGAGCGTTGTGGGTCTCGTGTTGATCGACACGTTCATCGTCGGGGCCGGTGGTGCCGAGCGGCTCAGCTCGGTTCCGCGTGAGATCCTCGTGGCCGCGAGTTAAGAAAGCGTTAGACGGGTGGCCCCCGGCGGCCGCCGCGCGCTGTGTCAGCCGGTTTGGTCCTCACCGACGTCCACCGCGCTTGCGCCCCCGACCGGGGGTTTATCTGCCCACTCCCTCAGCGGCCCGATCAGACCACGCACCGACCGAGGCTGAACGCATACGCGGGAGCGTGGTGTATCGTGCGAGCGCCACGGACCGGAGGAGAGCGGGTGAGATGGCAGCGCTGAACGATGATGATCGCCTTCTGCTCGAGGGCACGTACTGGTGGGGTCCGGCGACGCTGTTTCGTTGCGAGCTCGAGGCCGACCCGGAGGCGTGCGATCTGGCCCTCGTCGGAGTACCTCACAGCTCGGGGAACGGGTCCACGGAGCGCGATCAGCACCTAGGGCCGCGGGCGGTTCGAAATGTCTCCGCGCTGCAGCGGCGAATGCATGGCGAATTTGGCTTCTCGCCATGGGAGGCATGTCGCATTCGGGACCTTGGCGATGTGCCGCTCCCGGAAGCCAATAACAACGAGAAGTGCATCGAACGGATCGCGCAGTTCTTCGAGCGCCTGGGTGTCGCGGGGACACGAGCCGTCAGCATCGGCGGTGATCATTCGATCACCGGCGGGATCCTCCGGGGACTGGCCAGCGAAAATTCAGCTCTGACCGGTGGCGATTCGGTCGCGCTCGTCCATCTCGATGCGCACATCGACGCCTACGAGTCGCTTGCGCATTGGTTCGGCGCTCGCGACAGCGCTGCTCACTGGGCGTCGTACCTCGTCCGCGAGGGTCGGGTCGATGCCACGGCGAGCGTTCAGATCGGCATGCGCGGCAATCCTCGCACCCCGACCTGGCTCGATCCAAGTTATGAGCTTGGCTACGAGGTTGTCCCGATGAGCCGCTACCGGGAGATTGGACCGGAGGGTTGCGTGGATCTGATCCGCTCGCGGGTTGGAGACCGGCCGACCTACATCACATTTGATCTCGACAGTCTCGACGCGACCGTCGCGCCGGCTGCCGCGAACCTCGAACCGGCCTATACAGGGTGGACCGTGGACGAGGCGTTCGGTCTGCTTCGTGGGCTGCGCGATCTCAACGTGATCGGTGGAGATGTCGTCTGCCTAGTCCCGACCAAGGACAATCCCAACGGCATAACTGCCATGGTCGCCGCCGCGGCGATGTTCGAGATCCTGTCACTCGCCGTAGATTCGGCCGCAAATGGTAACGCTCAACCGGGCCACGTAACGTCGGCGCGCGACGAGACCACCTGAGTGACGTAGACAACGCATTTGACACTCGTATAGGGAGTTGACGCCATGAGCCTGATGTCGCGCCGTACTTTGTTGGAGAACAGCGCCAAGGGTGGACTTGCCCTGAGCGCTACGGGTCTGATCGCCGCCTGCGGCTCGTCGTCGTCGTCCTCCTCAAAGAGCTCGTCAGCATCGAGCAGCGGGGCTAGCGGCACGCCCAAGCACGGCGGCACGATTCACGCAGGGGTGACCGGCGGGTCGAGCTCGGACACAGCGGATCCCAACCTTCTGGTCAACAACACCGATTACGCCCGGGCGCAGAATCTCTACGACGCACTGGTGTGGCTCACGCCGGGTGCTCAGCCCTACTTCAGGCTCGCCCAGGAGATGACTCCCAACAAAGACGCGACGGTATGGACGATTCGCCTACGCAAAGGAGTGACCTTCACCAACGGGAAGGAGTGCACCGCCGACGATCTCATCTTCTCGATCAACCGCGTCGTCAACCCCAAGGCTCCGGGCGTGGCAGCCAACGCGCTGAAAGGGATCAACGCGGGCGGGATGAAGAAGCTCGATCGCTACACGGTCTCGGTCCCGTTCGCCGCACCGTACTCGACTTTCGTGCAGACGCTTGCGAACAGCACCACGGTGTTCATCGTCCCGGTGGGGTTTGATCCCAAGAAGCCGATCGGCACCGGTCCGTTCAAGCTGGCCAGCTTCACTCCCGGCCAGCAGACTGTCTTCGCGCGGAACGAGAACTACTGGGATTCCCCGCTGCCGTACCTCGACCAGGTGATCATGACCGATTACTCGGACGAGACCAGTCAGGTCAATGCGCTGCTGGGTGGCCAGGTTGACGTCGTCAACCTCCTTTCCCAGGACACGATCGGAACCGTGACCGGGTCGGGCAAAAAGGTTGTCATAGCTCCGGGCGGCGGGTGGAACCCGTTCACGATGCGCGTCGACAGTCCGCCGTTCAACGACGTCCGCGTCAGGCAGGCGTTCCGCCTGGCGGTCGATCGTCCGAAGATGCTGGAGACGGTGTTCGGCGGGCATGGCACGATCGGAAACGACATCTTCGCGATCTGGGCGCCCGAGTATGACCACAGCATTCCGCAGCGCGCGTATGACCCCGAGCAGGCAAAGTCGCTGCTCAAGCAGGCCGGCCACTCCAGCCTGTCGATCGAGCTGGTCACCGGCGACATCGCCCAGGGTGTGATCAACATGGCGCAGGTCTATGCCCAGCAGGCCGCCGCCGCCGGGATCAACGCGAAGCTGCGCCAGGTGACCGTCACGGACTTCTACGGCCCCAACTACCTCAAGTGGGTCTTCGCTCAGGACTTCTGGTACTACCAGCCGTACTTCGCGCAGGTCAACCAGGCCACGCTGCCGGGTTCGCCATACAACGAGACACACTTCAACAATCCGCGCTACAAGAGTCTGTACGCGCAGGCCTTGGCGACGCTCGACGTGAGCAAGCGGACCGAGATCGCCCACGAGATGCAGATGATCGACTACAACGAGGGCGGCTACATCATTCCCTTCTTCCCGGCTGTGATCGACGGCTACGCTCCAAACGTCAACGGAATCGTCAAGTCAAAGCTGGGTGCGTCGTTCAACAGCTGGGACTTCGAGCACATGTGGCTCTCGTGATGCCGGGCCGCAGCATTTAGGCGCTGACGCCGTCGGTACGCAGGCCCTCTATGCCGGGTCGCGGCGCAGTGGCTGGCACATGCAATGCACGCCGCCGCCGGCCAGTTGGAACTGGCTGATGTCCGGTTCGTAGACAGTGAACCCGAGCGCACGCAGCTTGCTGTTCAGCTCTGGTGCCGCAGTCGTGGAGAGGACGCGGTCACCACCAAGCGCAACGACGTTGCAGCCGAGCGCCATCGTCTCGCGGAAGCCAACCGGAACGATCTCGATCTTGCGATCCTTGAGCCAGCCGACTACCTCTGGGGCGGTAGTGTCGAGACATACCGCGCACAGCTTTTCGGCCAGCATGCACACCATCAGGTCGATGTGGACGTAGTACTCGTCGATCGGCGCGTACAGGACCTCGATCCCCTCGTCCTGCATCCAGCCTCCGACTTGACGAGCGCTGACCTCCTCGCCGCGCAACCCGGTGTAGCCGATGATCACGGATCCGGGCTCGATCATGTTGAAGTCCCCGCCCTCGAAGTTGCCGGCGCTGACAAGGTCGTAGACCGGGATGTCGTGCTCGAGATAGAAACGCAGCACGTTGGCGTACTCGCCTCTTCGGCGGGGACTGGCGAGTTGCGTGACGACCCCGCCGAACGGCGTCATGAAGTTGGAGTCACGCGCGTAGACCGCATAGGGCAATTCGTCGGGCGCATCCAGGAAGTGGACGCTCACCCCCGCCTCGCGATACGCGTCAACCATCTCGGCGTGCTGGCGCAGCGCGAGCTCTCGGTCAAAGCGATAGCCCCGCCGGAGAGTCTCGCGCACGAGCGCGCTGTACTGCGCGTTCTCCTCTCCGAGCCAGCGAAAGGAGTCCGGGCCACCCAAGAGGACATCGCGCAGCAGGCCGTATTCGGAATCGATGCCCCACCGTTCAGACCTCGGCGAGCCGCCACCCCGCTCGCGCGCGTGCAACGCTGGCGTTTGCGATGCGACCTGATTCACGTGCTCTCCTTCCGCTTTGCTCCGAGTGTGCGCCGACATCGTAACCCGCCGATCCAAGCCCGACGCGGCAATCGGGCGGAACCTCTGCGATCCCGGCTACGGTATCGGCTGCGATGAACCTCTATCCCGGCACGCCGTATGACTACAGCGCGGCAGCACAAGGGCTCGTCTTCACCGCAGGAGCATGCCCGCTTGACGAGCAGGGGACGGTTGTGGCGCCGGGCGACTTCGAGGCCCAGGCGCTCCGCGCGGTCGAGAACTTACTCGTCGCGCTGGCGCAGCACGCGGTTGGGCCGGAGTCGCTGTTGAAGACCACGATCTTCGTGGTCGCGCGTGAGCGGTCTGACCTCGTCAGGGTTTGGGAAGTCGTCTCTGCACGTCTCGGTCGAGCGCCGAGCACTCTCCTGGGCGTTTCGCTTCTCGGGTACCCGGACCAGCTCGTCGAGATCGAAGCAATCGCGACGATCGCGCGCTAATCCACACTCACCGGAAGGCCTGCATTCCGGTGAGCGCTCCGCCGACGACGAGCGCATGGACGTCCGCCGTCCCCTCGTACGTGACGACGGACTCGAGGTTGTTCATGTGCCTGATGACCGGATACTCGAGCGTGATCCCGTTGGCGCCCAGGACCTGCCGTGCGGTCCGGGCGACGTCGAGCGCTGCGTTGACGTTCGCGAGCTTGCCCATGCTCACCTGCTCGGGATGAAGCTGCCCGGCGTCTTTCATGCGGCCGAGATGGAGCGCGAGCAGAGTCGCGCGGTTGACCTCGAGTGACATGTGGGCGAGCTTGGTCTGCTGGATCTGCGTGGCCCCGATCGGATGCCCGAAGGCGACCCGCTCCTTGGCGTAGTCGAGCGCTGAGCTGAAGCATGCCCGGGCGGCGCCGGCGGCTCCCCAGACGATGCCGTAGCGCGCCTCGTTGAGGCATGACAGCGGTCCGCGGAGCGATGTCGCGGCGGGCAGCATGGCGTCCGCCGGGAGCCGCACGTCGTCGAGCAGCAGCTCGGACGTGACCGAAGCGCGCAACGACAGCTTGCGGTGGATGTCCTGGGTCGTGAAGCCGGGGCTGTCGCGCGGGACGAGGAATCCGCGGACGCCCTCGTCCGTCCGTGCCCAGACGACCGCCACATCGGCTACCGACCCGTTGGTGATCCACATCTTCTGCCCGTGCAGGATCCAGTCATCGCCGTCCCGGCGCGCGCGGGTCCGCATCGCGCCCGGATCGGACCCGGCGTCGGGCTCGGTGAGGCCGAAGCATCCGAGCGTCTCCCCGGCGGCCATCGCGGGGAGCCAGTGTTGTTTTTGCTCCTCGGAGCCCCAGCGATGTATCGCGAACATCGCGAGCGAGCCCTGCACCGACACGAGGCTGCGGATGCCGCTATCGCCGGCCTCGAGCTCCATGCAGGTGAGGCCGTACGCGGTCGCGCTCGCTCCCGCGCACCCATAGCCCTCGAGGTGCATCCCGAACAACCCGAGCTTGCCGAGCTCGTGCGCGAGCTCCCGTGGCAGCCTGGCCTCTTCGAACCACTCGCCGACGTACGGAAGCACACGGTCGTTGACGAACGCCCGGACGGTGTCGCGGATGTCGCGCTCCTCATCCGAGAGCAGATCGTCGATTGCGAGGAAGTCCAGTGGCCGGAGCTCCCGCGCCGGTGAGGCAGCGACAGACATAAGTCATTTCTCCTTGTGACGAAACTGCGGGCGATCGTACTGGCCGCGGCCTCATCCCGCTGACGCTGGCATGATGCTGCCCGCATGCCCGCCGTGCTTGACCACGCCGCCGACCGTGTCCTGGAGCAGGGGATGGGACTGGACGAGAGCTCCGTGGTCGAGGTGCTGCTGCTCGACGACGAGCACCTCGAACAGGCGCTCGCGCTCGCGCACGAAGTGCGCCTGCGCTGGTGCGGGCCCGAGGTCGAGATCGAGGGGATCGTCAGTGCGAAGACCGGAGGCTGCCCTGAGGACTGCCACTTCTGCTCGCAGTCAGGCCGCTTTGAGAGCAGCAACGTTGGGAGACGCTCGAACTCGTCCGCGATCACGGCATGGAGGTCTGCTGCGGTGCGATCCTCGGGATGGGCGAGTCGATCGAGCAGCGCGCGGAGCTCGCGGTCCAACTGGCCGAGCCCGATCCACACGAGGTGCCGCTGAACTTCCTCGATCCGCGGCCCGGAACTCCGTTCGCCGAGCTGGAGCCGCCCGCTTGACCTGGAGATGCTCGACGAGCTCTCGATGCCGGTCAAAGGGCTCGCATAACTGCCGTGACGGGCGCCGTCTACTGTGACGGCTGCGGACAGCTGCTCGCCCTGGCCGACCACCGCCGGTGCCTCGCGGGACGAGCGGCGACCGATCCTCTGAGGTTCTGCTCGAGCTGTGGGCGAAAGCTGGTCGTGCAGGTACTGCCCGTTGGCTGGACTGCGCGATGTGTGCGCTGCGGTCCGGTGACGTCGTAGAGGCATCGCGCCGCTCGTCTTTGCAGAACCTGTAGATCCCGGAGCGCCGCCTGCACGTTTCCTTCACACGTACGTGCCCACAATCGTGATGTGGAACAGCAACGTCAGGAGTGAAACCAATGTCAACCACCTCAGTCCGCCCCAACCTCAGTCAGCGCGACGGCCGTCGTGACGGCCGGGCGGGTCGCCGGTCGATGGCGCTCGCGACCAGAGTCGCGCTGCAACGCCACGCGCTGACCCGCGAGCTGGCCGACGGCACCCCTCCGGCGCTGTCGCCGGAGCTGAGCGCCCGCGCGGCGCAGCTCGTCACGCCCCATCACCGGCGCGAGGCAGCGCGCGCTTGGCGCCGCACCCTCCGAGAGGCACGCCAGCTGAGGATTGGGCGCAGATACTTCTCGATCATTCGCCGCAGTGCTGTGATCGATGCCGAGGAGGCGATCGACGCGCTGATCAGCCGGCTCAACGACACCCGACCCGTAGCCGTACAGGGGATGGCGATGCTCGATCAGCTGACGACGGACGGCGCCGAGAGCCCGCTGTACTGCGCGGCCGAACCCGGCAGCCTGCAGCGCCAGGTGATGCTGGCAATCGAGGCCATGAGCCCCGAGCATGCTGACCGTCCCAGGAGCCAGGTCTGAGCAGGACAGGCTCCGAGCCTGTGGCCGACCGGAGCGGCAGCGCCCCCGCGAGCACCCATCGGCGCTGCCGCTTCCGCGGCTCATAAGCTTTCGGCGACCCCGAGGTGTCCGGCTCGTCCCTCTATAGCGGGACGGTCGCGATATTCGAGCAGCACGGTTTCACCCGCGGCCGACAGATCGGCAAGTACCGGTGGGTGGTTAGCCGAGTCGTCCGCTGACCGTCGTCCGCGGGGGGCCAGGTCGATCCGACGCCGGCTGAGTCGCCGAATTAGCGACGTCAAGGCCGGATCGAGACCGTCGCCGCGGCCAGGATCGCTTGACACCGGGCGACCCGGGGTAGGTCGGAGCCAGGAGACCGTCGATCGTCGACGTTCGGGGACGACAAAAGGAGAGTCAAGGCATGATCTGGGTGCTGCTGGCAGTTGTCGTAATTCTGTTGGTGATCATCGGAGCTCTCGTTGCACGCCAGCAACGATCTCGGAGATTGAAGGATGAGTTCGGGCCGGAGTACGGCCGCGTTGTGGCGGAGCGGGGCGACCATCGCGCCGCCGAGAAGGAGTTGGCCGATCGCCGTCAACGGGTCGGCAAGTTCGAGATTCGGCCGCTCGATCCCGACGCCCGGAAGCGCTATCTGGCGCAATGGGCGGCAGCCCAGCGCTACTTCGTGGATGAGCCCGTGGGAGCCGTTGGCCAAGCCGATGAGCTGGTGCAGCGAGTGATGCGCGACCGCGGCTATCCGGTCGATGAGGACTTCGAGCAGCGGACGGCCGTCATATCCGTGGACCATCCGGTGGTAGTCGAGAATTATCGAGCTGCCCACGGGATCTCGATCCAGACTCACAATGGCCAGGCCAGCACCGAGCAGTTGCGTCAAGCGATGGTCCACTTCCGAGCGCTGTTTGACGACTTGCTCGCCCCCGGTGACGTCGCGCAGGCGGATGAAGCCTCAGCCACCGAGCCGGTGCACGATCGCTCCGGGGCCGCAGTTCCAGAGCAAACGACAGCGAGGGGATGACCGATGGAACGCAATACAGAAACGCTGAGCACTCGCGACCTGGCCTCACCAAACGAGCCCGCTGGTGCAGGCGCGACGCCCGAGGACGATGTGCGAGACGCAGCGGCCCCGGAAGGACAGCCCGGGGTGTACGACCGGACGGCGCCTCCTGAGGAGGGCGCACAGGTCCGCGTCGACGAGGACGCCCAGCTTCCCGCCGACGTGGAGACGGCGGCCCCGGCCGAGGCTCGGCAGGATGCCCCCGTTAGGGATCAGAGCGTCGAGGCGCCCCGACCGAGCGCGGAGGCGTCCACTTCGAACGGCGGGTCCCTGCTTCCGGCCGATATGGACGCCACGTTCCAACAAAGGTGGAAGGAGATCCAGACCCGGTTCGTCGACGAGCCGCGAGGGGCGGTCGAGGACGCAGATAGCTTGGTCGCGAACCTCATGCAGCAACTCGCGGAAGGCTTCGCCAAGGAACGGGAACGGCTCGAAGCGCAATGGGGCCGTGGCGAGGACATCTCCACCGAGGACCTGCGGGTCGCCCTGCAGCGCTATCGGACCTTCTTCCAGCGCCTGCTGTCGACCTGACAATCAAGCCGGATCGCGTCTCGAGGCCCCGCGGACGCTGCGGGGCCTCGACGCGT
>Ga0209006_10006502_pt1 | contig 10562 bp, 6 predicted proteins | sample JacPin_JW_Ref_O2_FD_188567 | JGI IMG/M metagenome (GOLD analysis project Ga0209006, IMG submission 188567) | Forest soil microbial communities from Algoma, Ontario, Canada - Jack Pine, Ontario site 1_JW_Ref_O2 (SPAdes) (version 2) | ecosystem: Environmental > Terrestrial > Soil > Boreal... | reverse complement strand
CCAGGAGAGCGGCAACCCCCAGGGCTTTCCCATCGTCCTGCTGCACGGTTTTCCCGACGATGTGCATGCATTCGACAACGTAGCGCCTCCGCTCGCGCAGGCCGGCTATCGTGTGCTGGTGCCTTACCTGCGCGGCTACGGGCCAACGCGCTTCCGCGATGCGTCCGCGCCGCGTATGGCCGAACAAGCGGCCATTGGACAAGATTTAATCGAATTCGCCGATGCGCTCGGGCTGAAGCAAATGGCGCTGGCCGGTTACGATTGGGGCGGACGCGCAGCAGCTATCGCGGCGGCCCTGCATCCCGAGCGCGTTCGCGCGACAGTGATCATCGGCGGCTATACCATCCAAGACGTTTTCGCTGCGCCACAGCCTGCATCGCCCGAGGCGGAGCGCGAGCTTTGGTATCAGTGGTATTTCAATATGGAGCGCGGGCGAGCGGGACTCGCGGCCAATCGGCGCAGCCTATGCAAGCTTTTGTGGCAGACCTGGTCGCCCGGCTGGCGCTTCAGCGATGAAGAGTACAATCGCACGGCGCCGTCATTCGACAATCCCGATTTCGTTGAAGTAGTGATTCATTCCTACCGCCATCGCAATGGAAACGCGCCGGGTGAAGAACGTTTTCAGCAGATGGAGCGCGACCTCGCGAAACGTCCGCCGATTGCTGCTCCCTCCATCCTGCTCTATGGCGCCACCGATCCACTGGCGCGCCCATCCCCCGATGTGACGCCAACCGAACGCGCGGTGTTCCCTGCCCTGGTGGCGCGGCGCGTCATCCCCGGTGCCGGGCATTTCCTTCCGCGCGAAAAACCGGAAGCTGTATCGTCGGCGCTGCTGGAACTGTTGAGGGCCACTCCCTGACGGTCGTGGTTCAGAAGCGCGCGCGCAGGACTAGGCGCGCTGGAACATGTCGAACGGCTGGAACTCACCGTTCAGCAGTTCGCGAGTATCTTTCAATCCCAGCCATCCTGCGATCATGGTCGCGTAGACGCGGCGGAAATCGGTGGTGTAAATCAGATTGTCGCCTGGATCCAACTTGCTAAGGCTCGGGATGGTCCCGTATTGACCGCCCTTCACCTGTTTTCCCGCAACAAACATCAGATTGGCAGCGCCGTGGTCCGTTCCAAGATTTACGTTTTCAGGCACCCGGCGGCCAAACTCTGAGAACACCATCACCACCACGTCGTCGGCGCGCCCGATTCGCTCCAGGTCCTGCAGAAACGCGGCGACGGCATCGGAGGCGTACGTGAGTAAACGTTTGTGTGTGTCGTTCTGGAATACGTGCGTGTCGAAAGCGTTGTTACGGTACGCCGTGTAATAAAGACGCGTGGGCATGCCCGCATCGATCAACGCTGCTACCTTGGGCAGATCCAATCCGACCACGCCGTAGTCCACCGGCGAATGATATTTCGACCACGCCTCGCGCACCAGCGCTGAAGCCTGCTTGGCACTCTGCGCGGTGTCGAGTAGAAACTTCCGCGATGGATTGGCGATCTGTTGGTTCACGGCGGCGGATGGCAGCGCCTCGCGCTCATCAAAGAAAACCTCTTGCGAAAACTTGTTGGGATCGTCAAAAACCACCGGGACGTGGCGGCGGCTGCGAACGGCGAGCGATTGCCGCGAATCGATATTCACCAGAAAATTGGGCGGAGCCTCGGGGGCCATGGCATCGGCCAAGCGGCCCACCCATCCGTACTGCTCGCCGCTGTTGGGCGCGGCGGTGTGCCAGTAAGCCATCGACGTGAAATGCGAGAACGACGGATTCTCATACCCGCAGCCGTGTACGATGGCCAGCTTGCCGTTTTTGTACAAGCGTTCGAACCCGGCCATGCCACGGCTGAATCCGAAATGATCGTCGATGGGCCGCACGTCTTTGCGCGCAATGCCGATGTTCGGCCGGAGACGATAATAGGCGTCGTCGCCATACGGAATCAGCGTATTCAGCCCATCGTTGCCGCCCGATAGTTCCAGCACCACGAGAATCTTGCCGCTTGATTTCGCCTGCCCCGCCAGCGCAGCAGCAGCCTGCGCAAACAGAGGCATGGGAAGCGCAGCCGCGCTCACTCCGATGCCGTACAGGCCGAGGCGCAACAGATCGCGCCGGCTGGAATCCGAAAACGAGAAATGATTCTTCATGCAAGGCTCCTCGGCTAACCCAACTGATATTCCGGCTGGCTCATGATCAGGTGCAAGACCAGTCGCAACGGATCTTCGAGATAAGTTTGCACGGCCGAAACGTCGGAAGTACCCAGCTCTTTATTCAGGAACGTAATCATCTTCTGCCGCGCTTCCTCGCTCGGCGGCACGCGCATGAAACGATGAATCATGTAATCCACCACCTGTGTCGTGTTGCTGAAATGCTGATCCAACACCATGCGCGCCAGATTGATCTGTGCCGTGTCGCGCGGAATTGGCTTCACACGTTCGATGGCCATCTGCCAGCCGCGATAACTGCCGTAGCGCGTGTTGAAATCCTCGTCGCGATCGGCCGCCATGTTGGATTCCGCAAGATCGCCGCTCTTGCCATCCGGCTTGGTGGCCGAGCTGATGTCCATGCCTTGCCGGATACGGTCGGCCACGCGCCGCACCTCGGGATCTCCGGTGAACCGATCCGGCGGAAGAAAGTTGATGTCGGGAAACAGAACGTCGCGGCCGAAATTGGCGCGCTCCAGCAGCAGGCCGGGCGTGATCCAACTGGTGCCGCCGGCCCATCCCGCCACAGTGGGCGGTGCGAAGAGGCGCTGCCCCAGCGCGCCCGTCGCCACGTTGAAATCGGGAACGCCCGGAACATTCCCGAGGCCGAGTTTGCGATAAGTGGAAATCGCCAGCCGTACTGGACTTTTGATCTGCGTCCCCACCGACGCGGGACTGTAAAAATCGCGCGACAGGAAGATTGTTTCGAGCAGCGGCGCGATCTGATAATCGTGGTCTCGCAACACGGCACCCAGTTGCTTTTGAAGCTCCGGCGAAAGATCCTCGCGCACAAAGTATCGATAGATTTTGCCCGCAATGAAATCCGCAGTGGCGGGCTGCTGCAGGATGATGTCGATCACATTGACGCCGTCGAAGCGGCCAGTTTTACCGAGAAACGTCTTTTCGCCGTCGTCGTGCTGGTCTTTGTTCACCACGAATTTAAGATCCACGTAGTTCCATCCGGTGAAGGCGCGCGCCGCTTCGCGAATATCCTTTTCCGTATAATGGCCCACGCCCATGGTGAACATCTCCATGATTTCGCGCGCAAAGTTTTCGTTCGCGGCGCCCTTCACGTTGACGCCCGCGTCCAGAAAGGTGAGCATGGCCGGGTCCTGCGCCACCGCAACCATCAGGTCCCGGAAATTGCCGGTGCCCTGATTTTCGAAAAGTTCCAACTGATCCAGCAGCTTCCGATAATCGCGGACCTTGGCTTCGTTCACGGCGAAATGCCCGTGCCAGAAGAGCGCCATGTTTTCGCGCAGCGGCTGGGGACTGGTGACCATGCGATCCGCCCACCAATAGGCGACGCGGTTGGTCTCGAGCGCGCTGGCGCGCAGCCAATAGAAAAATTCATTGACCACCGGTTGCAGCCGCCGGCTACCTTCGGGCTTCACTTTTATGCCGAGCGCCTGGCCGGTCTGCTTGGCTTGATCGGTGACGGCGGGACGGCTGGGAGGAAACGGCTCGAGGCCGGGATCGTGGATGCCCGAGTGATCGAAGGGAAGCAAGTGGCTCGCATCGGTGCCCTCAAAGCGAGCCAGACGCGCGACCGCCTGCGCCGGCGTTAGTTTCGCCAGCGCCTGGATTTCATCGGGAGTCCCACCGAAGCCGGCTCGCTCCAATAAATGGGCGGCGAGGTCGTAATTCCAATCCGCGGGAGCGATGGGCTTCAGATCGTTTTGCCAAGTCGCGGGTCCGGCAGCCTGCGCTACGGCGAAGGGCGGATGAACAGCTATCGCGAGGGCGGCCGCAACGAGAAGCGTGGCACCCTTTGCGCTTCGAAGCATGCGTCTCTCCTTCTGTGCTTAAAGAAGATGTTCCCACGAAAGCGGGAGGGACGCCAGCGCGCGCCTCATGGCGCTTAGGAGGTGGGCGTGCCGTTGTCGCCGTGCGCCGCCTCGAATATCGCAAGGCTCAATTGGTTCTGGGCCTGGCTGGTGGCTGAAGCGGAAGTGCCATTCTGCGACTGCTCATAAATCTGCGTAATCTGGTTTAAGAACTGGGAGCCTTGAGTGCTGGTGAGGTTGCCGAGATTCTCTTGCTGGGCGACGCGGCCAGCCTGAATGAAGTCCCGCGATTCGCTGGTGGTGACTGTGAGGCCAGTGGGAATGGTTGCGCCATCGTGGGTGTCGCCGTAAATCTGCTGGCTAATTTGGCTCTGCAACTGGCTAAATTGCGGTGCCGCAGTCTCGCTGAGCGTCCCTAGTTCAGAATCCAGCTGCTGGCCCTGCTGACTCGTCAACTTACCGTCGTTAACCCCGAGGGCGATGCGACCGGCAAGGCTTAACTCCACTGCATCCTGGAGCGGTACGGGGCCCGCAGTGGATGCAGCAGAATTCGCTGGGGAAGGAGTTGCAACGTCGGGAATGTAAGACGTCGGGTTCACTGAATTGATCGCACTCATCGTCAGTTCCTTTCGGCTTAACTCTCGGCAGTTTAATGGCCGTCTTTCAGTGATTGAAAAGACGAGCAGGAATTATTCGGCGACCGTCGAATTTCCGACGAATCGCCAAATCTTTGACGCTGAAAACGGCCAAATAGTTTTTTCCGGCCTGTTATAACCCCGCCGATGCCAAGGAAGCACTGAACATGTCCGGCTTGCCGCTCTGCACCAGACGATGTGCCAAGGCTTCAGACTGAGTCCGAATCTCCGGTACGGCGGTGGTTTCGAACAATTCGCCGCGGCGAGGGGGACCGAGTGTGTAGAAAACCGACGACGGGCGCATGTTCGCATCCAGTAAAGCTCCCTGTCCGTCGGTTTGGAACCCCATTCCCAGATCGTTCGCGCGAGCCAGCCCGCTCTGGATGAGAGAACGGGTCAGTGGCCGGGGACTGTCTTTGTAGTTCTCCTGGATACCCGTACAACTGATAATGCGATCCACTTCCAAGAGCCGCTCTCCACCGCTCTTCAGTGCAATCTGAAGTTGGGTGAAAGGTCCGCTCGAGGACCCTTGTAGCCGTCCCGCAATGATCTGCAACTTACCGTTGGCTCTATAGCCGTCCAACCGCTCGCGAATTTCGGGCGCCATCCGATGCCGATGCGGTTCCCAATATTTCTTTAAGTGGCGCACAAATCGCTGCCGGTCCTCCACCGAAAGCTCATCCCAAATATCGTTCGATACAGGCCGCAGGCCATCCACGATGGCCCGCCAGCACAGATCCTCTTGTCGCGCAGCTTCGATGTGTGCACGCACTTCTTTCACCAGCAGCCGCAGCTTGCCACGATTGCGCAGAATAGGCAGCGCTTCCACGGGTCCCCGGAGATTGTGAATTTTGGGCAGAATCCCTCTACGCGACAGCATATATACCTGACAAGCTGTTTCCTGATTGTGCAGAGCCAGGACGGCATCCACCGCGGTGAGTCCAGTTCCCAACAGCAGGATACGTTCGCCCGGGAAACGGACGCGCAGCGCGTCGCCCAACCACGGCGAGAGATGCCAGCGATCTTCCAGGCCGCGCCGCAACAGGCTGGGGGTGGGGCACGAAGCCGGATTACCCAGGGCCAACACCACTTTTTCCGCGCGGACCGTCATGCCGTCGCTGAGCGACAGCCGTGCGCCGCTGTCGTCGGCGCTGGCATCGATGGCCTCGGCGCGGATATGGCTTAAGCGACTCGCATCGCTAGGACGGATCGCCTGCTTGAGCACGTCTTGTAAATACTCGCCGTACACTCTCCTCGGCGCCAGCGAATCGGGCTTGGCATCCGGCCAGTGATTGGCGCGGAGCCAGTCCAGAAAATCCGAGGGCTGGTCGGGGAAGGCGCTCATTTTTCCGGCTGGAACGTTGAGCAGGTGCTGAATGAACGAAGTGGAGTAGGCCAAGCCGGCACCCAACCGCGCGCGCGGCTCAATAACGGTGACGCGGCCCGGAAATCCGTTTCTAAACAGATTTACGGCGACCAATAATCCGCTGCAACCTCCGCCAACAATGGCGACATTAGCGCGATAAGCATCCGACGGTGACATAGCATTTCCTCCAAAAGCTAAAGATTATTAATTACAAACAACACCTATTACTCATATTATTTATGGATTTCCGCTAAACCTTTCGTGGGTTGCGTGCTGGCCGCGCTCATAACCAATCCCGCGATGGTGAAAGGAGCGGGGTCGGTATACATGCGATCGATCCAGTGGCGATACTTGGCCTCAAAAGCGCTTCGGCGCAATTTCTGAGTCGGGGTAATGATTTCGGGATCTGTAAGCGCCTCTTCGGACAGCAGACAGAACCGCTTAAGGCGTTCGTGCTCCGCGAGCTCGGAACTGGTTTTCGCGATTTCAGCGGTAATCCACGACGCTATTTCCGGATGAATTTCGGGCGAAGCCGGATCCAGTTGTAGATTTTTCCCGGCGGCGAACTGTTCCAGCTGGTTCCAGTGCGGAACAATTACAGCTGTGAGGAATTTACGGTGATTACCGATCACCACAATGGATTGAATCAGCGAGCAGCGGCTCAATACCTGCTCAACGTGGCTGGACGAAACCTTCTTGCCGGTGGAAAGCACCAGGGTGTCTTTGGCGCGTCCCATAACGCGGAGCCTGCCGCTCGAATCCAGCGAGCCAAGGTCGCCGGTTCGCAGCCATCCCTCGCGAAGGCATTCTTCGGTGGCGTCCGGGTCCTTGTAATAGCCTTTCATGACATGTGGCCCGCGCGTCAGAATCTGGCCGGCATCGTCGATACGTACCTCCACGCCCTCCAGCGGATGGCCAACGGTTCCCAGGCCATCCGGCCCGAAGCCGTTCAAGGCGATCACCGGCGAGGTTTCCGTCAAACCGTAGCCTTGCAGAACCGAAAAGCCGGCGGCCCGAAAAAACGCTTCCACCGCAGGATCCAGGTAGGCGCCGCCGCAAACCAGAAATTGCAGACCGGCCAGCTTGCGTCTTACGCGGCGGAAAAGCAGCGTCTTCGCTAACGTGGATCCCGAAAGGGTGGAGATGCCGCCTGCCCCATTGTTCATCACGCGCTGAACGCTGGAGTTCAACATCCAGTGAGCCAGCTTGCGCCTGCGCGCCGACAAACGGCCGATCTCGGCATGCACGGACTCCAGTATCTTTTCCATGATGCGCGGCACGCAGCCCATGGTGGCGGGACGATGCAGGAGCAACAGTTCCTTCAGGTCGTGAGGGTCGCCGTATGCGATGGAAATGCCCGACGCGAAGTAGCCATAGCAGAGGATTCTTTCGAAAACGTGCGCCAGTGGAAGAACCGACAGCGCGCGCTCCACGCTCCGAAATTCGAGGCGCTGGATGCACTGCCTGAGATTAAAACAGATATTGGCGTGCGTGAGCATCACGCCCTTCGGCGTGCCGGTGGTGCCGGAAGTGTAGACGATGCTGGCGATGGAATCTTCACTGATGGATTGAGCCAGGCGGCGGACGGATTCCAAAGCATCCGGATCCGGTAGCGCGGGGACCGAGGCCATTTGATCGCACAGCCGAACATGCCAAGGCGCCGACCGATCGTCGAGAGCCATGAAGCTGCACAAATGCGGGAGCCTGCTGCGCAGATCCTCCAGAACAGTGCTCTGCGTGTCGCCAGCAAAGAGAACGGCCCGCGCTTCTGAATGGCTGAGAACAAACTCCACCTGGGCCACTGGCGCAGTGGCATACAAAGGAACGACGGAGACACCGGTAGCGAGGCAGCCAAAATCGGCGATGTGCCATTCGGGGCAGTTGGCGGCCCATATCGCGACGCGATCGCCCTCTTTGAGGCCAAGCTCCAGCAGATAGCGTCGAACGGCCAGCACGCCTTCCACGAATCCAGCCGTGGAGCAAGACACAACCTTGCTGTCTTTGCGCCGGAAAGCGAGCAAGTCTTCCCGGGGCGGCGCGTCGGCTATCTGGAGGAACAAATCAATCAGGGTGCGCACGCGCCAAACACCTTTCGTTCGGAGGGACAGGCACGGGCCACGATGGCCGCAATCTGGCCGCTCCAGGACCGCGACAAAAAGATTCCGGTGCGGTCGGCTTCGTCCAGAGCCTCGCTGGATGTCTCATAGAGCGCGAGGCCGCCGTCATCGGATGCTTCCAGCGCAGTGACGGACGGCATAAATCCCTGCCGCACAGAGAGCAGGCCCAGAGCCAATTCCACTGCCGCGGTAGCCGCGCCGAGATAACCGGTGGCCCGCGTCATGGAATCGATAAGCGGCATGGGGCCCAAAGCGTCCGCAACGCCATCGGCCGCCGTGTTGCCGGAGGAAACTGCGAAGTCAAATGATTGACAAGCGTCGGGAAGCCGGCGAAGCAGCCGGCGAATGCCGCGCGCCGAGTTCTGTTCAGAGCGCGCGGGGTCCAGCGAGCATTCGATTCCGAGAATCTCCGCGAAGATATCGGCTCCCCGATCCAAAGCGTCGCTGCGCCTTTCCAGGATGAAGAACGCCGCACCTTCGGCGGGAACAATCTGTCCGAACGGAGCGGCATCACCCGAAAGCATGCCCCCCTCGTTCAGCGCGAACAGCGATGTGGGATGCAGCAGAGAATCGAAGCCACCGACGATAGCCGCGTCCGCGCGTCCTTCGGCAATGTCCACGCACGCGGCCTGCAGCGCCAGCGCCGGCGCGGTGTCGCTATGCACGAAGTTGCCGCTTGGTCCTTTCGCGCTGAATTCGGTGGAGAGCAGCGCCATGCCGCCGTTTCCCAAGGTCCTGAGCGAGAAATACGGATCGATCAACTTGCAGGGCATGCCCCCGAGATGGCGAAAATCCGGCTCCTGATCGGCGCCCCATGCAAAGTCGAATGCCCGGGAAAAATCCGTGTAATCGAGACCCGTCTGACCGGATGCAGTGTAGATCGCCATGCGATAAGGCTCAATCTGGCCGCGCTCCAGACCGCTCGATTCGAAAGCCTCAATGGCCGCGCGCATGGCCAACTGCACCGGCCGCGACATATATTTGATCGACTTGGGTAACCGCAGCGCACCTGCCAGGTCGAAATCCGGACAACGCGCCGAGGAAATTTCGTCGCAGGACGCGACGCCGGCCGGCACCTCGTTCTTGATCGCCGAATCACCGGCCAGCAGACGTTCCAGATTCACCGAGCAGCCCAGACCCAGCGGAGTTACTATCCCGATCCCGGTTATGGCGATGTCGAACAAATCGGACTCATTCATTACCGCAGTGTCGGGAAATTGAGTACTAATTTGGCCGTTCATCGGGATTCTCCTTCTTTTGGTCCGGCGGAACGCGTTCCAGGAATGTGGTGGAGCAAACCAACTCGCGGTCCCGCACGGTCTGCACGCGGATACGTTTCCCCTTGAGTTCCGGGAAGAGATCCAGGGCGCCGTTGGTCAGTTCCATGTCGATGGTTCCGGTCTCCAGGCGAAGCCCTGTAACTACGGGCGCGTGGGACGGATGATGGAGGATTCCGTTTCCAAGCGCGTTCTTGAGACTTTGTTTGGCGCAGCTGACACGCACGTACCATTCGTCCGCCGCCGAACCCGCGCTGTCTTGAAGAACGCGTCGTTCGGAAATGGTAAGGGCCTCCCCAGCGCCCTCAACCAATCCGGCGAGATGTTTGACATCCACGCCGAGCAATCGGTTCTTAGTGAGCGCGGCGATGGCGACCGCCGTGCCCGTGGTGTAGGAGAGTGAAACCGAAGGTGCGGCGCCCAGGCGTTGTTCCCATTTGCCGTGAGCGAATAGCCGATCGCCGTCGCCCGCCTGGATCTCCACGTCGGCGGCGCAAACCTCCAGCCCCGCTGTTTCCTTCAGCAGCATTCGTACGGCATCTTTCGCCGCGCATCGGCCTGCCAGCCACTGTTGCGCAGCCGCTCCCGCCATGCGGGCCCACTGTTCTCTTTCGGCGCGCGACAAAACCAGATGAGCCAGCACCTGCGTCCATATTCCGTGGGAAGCTTCCAGCAAGTCCGGCGCAAGGTCCACGCGAGCGCAAAACACGGGATCGCCGGTAACATGTCGAATTGGATCCAGCCAGGCCATGCCTGTTCGCGTAGTCCGCGGGAAGAGGCGGAGATCCCATAAAGACCGCGGCAGCAGAAAACGGCGGTCTTCCCAACTTTCGAGCCGATAGAGGATGCTGCCCTCAAGGTCGCGAATTTCGATGTCGGAGCGAATGTCCTTGTCGCCAACGTGCGTCACCGCGACATCGCAGCGCAGCCGCGTGCCGGGCGAGCGCAAAGGTCCGTAACAATGCAGTGCGCCTAAGCGGTAAGGAAAAATGTCGCCGGCCTTTTGCAGGCACTCCTGCGACCAGAATGCGACCACCTGTCCAGCCGCGTCCAAAACCACCGGGTCGGTTAGAAATGCAGGTTCCGGATGATCCTTCACCAGCGTGTTGCGCGGCAACACTTCCATGGTTGCGGAGGTTCCGTTGGATCCCGTCTCGTCCATGGAGCGTACAGCCCGCAGCGATGGACC
>Ga0209006_10006501_pt1 | contig 10562 bp, 11 predicted proteins | sample JacPin_JW_Ref_O2_FD_188567 | JGI IMG/M metagenome (GOLD analysis project Ga0209006, IMG submission 188567) | Forest soil microbial communities from Algoma, Ontario, Canada - Jack Pine, Ontario site 1_JW_Ref_O2 (SPAdes) (version 2) | ecosystem: Environmental > Terrestrial > Soil > Boreal... | reverse complement strand
ATAGTTCACCTTCAACAATCCATCTTGCAACACCCGGTACCAAAAAACTGTTCACAATCGCTCAAACGGTTTCCCTGTGAAAAGATTGGTCGTGGAGAAGCCTTCGTCAACCAGAGAAAGAGCTCCAAGGTACATCGGGAAAAGCCGCACGCCACACACGAGACAGTGACGAAAGCCCGCAAGATGACTTGACTCTAGCGGGTCAGAGTTGACCCGAAGCCAGAAATCGTTCTATTCGATACTGGACAGTCTTTCTTGCAATTCGCCGTACCTTGCGCATTGGCGAACTAGACTCTTTGGCCTCACAGAAGAATGCGGAGCCGTTTTTCGTGGTCCACATTCACTTTTCACGGCGAACTGCGGGACTATATCTGGGTTTTGTCTTTAGCCCGAGGTTGGAGTTCAATTCAAGGTTTTATTAGCATGCTCCGGGAAAACTACCGGGCGTCGAGTGCTGATTTTTGCAGCAGCCGCGGTGGATCATCCATGAAGGCGGCAATCTTCAAAAGTATTAGCGCCATAGACGTGATCGCTTTCAGCGTGAGCATCTTGAGAAAACTCAACCGGCTGGTCGCTAACGCGTCGAATCAATGCCAGATCATAAGACCGATTCGCGATTGCCCAAAGACGAAGAGGAGAGTAAGATTGTCTTACCATGCAGACCAAAGTTTCCACGAAGGGACAAGTTGTTCTTCCGGGACCGCTTCGCCGCCGCCTCGACATCCGCCCCGGCGACCCACTGGACGCGAATATAGAGGATGGGCGAATTGTGCTGACTCCTCGGAAGAAACGCGCGCATCGAACAAAACTGGTGACTGACCCTATCACTGGACTGCCTGCATTGAGCGCGGGGCCAAACGCACCCATAATGAGCAGCAAGGAAGTTGAAGAAATCTTGGCAAACTTCCCATGATCTACCTGCTCGATGTGAATGCTTTAGTCGCTTTGGGGTTTATTAATCACGAGTTCCACGATCGTCTTGCGGCTTGGGTCCAATCTCAAAATTCAGCGAAGCTGGCGAGTTGTTCAATCACTGAACTCGGGTTCGTGCGCGTGCTTGCGCAAGCCCCAGCCTATGGATTTACCATAACTCAGGCTCGTACCCTGTTGTTGCGCCTCAAGGGGGCGCGTTGCTCTCCGCTTGCATTCATCGCAGATGAACATGACGTATCTCATCTGCCCACTTGGGTTAGGGCACCCAAGCAGATTACCGATGGTCACTTAAGCAAGCTTGCCGTTGCAAATTCCGCAACTCTCGCAACCCTCGATGAGAGCATTCCTGGATCGTATCTGATCCCCAAGTAGAATTGCCTTCCTGTCCAGCTTCAGCCTGACCTGGTAGTCGAGAAAACATAGGGTGGTTGGCTTCACGATTGTGTACCCATAGTGTGCCATTGTGGGTGAATGGAATCGTCCGCCGCATCGCCCTGCGCGAAAATTCCTTGCTTCTTGGCGAAGGTGAGATTCTTCCTGCCTTCGCCGACGGTGGCAAGAAACTGGCTGGGATTGAATTTGGAAGTCTCTTTTCGCGCTTTTGGCGGGACAGCCACTGCCGGAAATTTTAGTCTTGAAAGACCGTTCTTTGGCTCCCGCCTTTGGCGTGCCTTCCTCCGCACAAGCGAAACCGAAGATTGGCTCCCGTGACTCTTGGGTTCCAACTTGAGCCAAAGCATCTGAGACTCATCATTTCTTTCTTACCCCAGTACCGCGGGCGGGGTGCGGCTCCGAACGTGACATTCCAGAATGAAGCTCACACTCTTCCCCCCGTTTCGCGCCACATGTAGGCCAACGAACTTCCAGTGACTCGTCCTTGTCCACTCTCGCTCCAAGCTCAGAACCGTGCCGTCGTGCTTCGGTTTTGTCGCCGGATTTTCGGCGAGAAAAGTGTATGGGGCTCCCGTCCTGCGCGGAAGGGTGACGACTGGGGTCTAGCTGCAATCCAGAGCCTTCGGCGGCCTGCGCGTCTGAAGTCTCTGTTGGCGTTGAACCGGCTTCACATTGAGGAGGAAATGAACCGTGGCCCACAGAAAATGGTCACCATCGGATTTAGCTACAAGTGCGTCAGCCGATTGCAAGGCATCAACAGGCAGTTCCAAATGGTCCACAAGCATGATGATCGGCAGCTCAGGCCGAATACGTTTGATCTGATGGGCTACTCCCGCACCTTCCGACGCACAAAGCTTATAGTCGACTAACACCGCGTCGATGGGTTGAGCCTGCAACAACCTCAAACCCTCAGAGGTGTTCGTGGCCACAGCTAGCTCGTATCCATTTTCGTGAAGCAAAGAAAGCTCAGATGGTTGATGATGAATACAAAGTAGGACGCTCCGGCCAGGCATGAAAACCATGAATACAGGCGAGCCGGAATCGCGGTCTGTTCAATTTTGAACAGATAGGCCAGCATTACCGCCTGGGTGCAGGTTTGGCATAATCGAATACTGTCATTTTGCACAGATGAAGAATTCCAGCAGGGATAAGCTATTTACATAGGGCTGGTTGGTGCATTTGCCAGTCAAGGAGTACGGTTCATCACGGTTTCGAGCAGGTTTTCTAGCTGCTCGGCGCTAAACTCGCTGCCTTCGAGGTTCGTCACCAGACGCCCTTGGCGGTCAATGACGGCGGTGTGCATGGTATGGGCGAGCATACCCATTTCGGGCCAGAAATTCATGCCGAACATCAAACAGATACGCTTTATTTCTGCGGGAGGCCCGGTGAGGAATACCATCCCTTCCCGCTGGCCTTCCAGGTCTGCGCGTAATTGGAAAGAACCTCCGGGCTGTCGCTCGTTGGGTCGAAGCTGATAGTGAGAAGCACCGAATCTTGACCCATGCGATCTGCAAATCGCTTTCCTACGAGCCCGAGATTGTTCGATAAGCGGAAGCAATATTCTGGGAAGGAACATCTCGTATACACAAAAGAGATCGCAACGACTTTCCCAGACCAATCAGAGAACTTGACTGGACGCCGGTGCTGATCTACCAAGTTGAAGTCCGGGACTTTCTGGTCCACGGCCAACATCTGCTCGGCACTGGGTTTCGCGCCGAATGATCGTTCGATCATTTTCAGCATTTGGACTTCAAGCGTCCTCTGCTCGGGCCTTTCAAATTGGTGGACCTTGATTTCCTTCGCATAGGGGATGCCGCTGTCCACAACCACGGTGAAATCCACCAGCATCCCCGGTCGAATGGCTCTCAGGTCTCCGGAACCTCGAACTTCGAACGGCATCACCATCGCGTCCATGAATCCTGGAGTCTCCTTGCAAGACACCACGAACTTGTTCGGCCCGTTCACTTCCAGCACCAGTCCAAATGCGGAATATTGCTGCTCCGCCTGGGCCCACGGGGCCCCGGAAAATAGAAGCGCCATAACTGCGCCAACCAGCAGATATTGAGATGAAGCCCCGACTCTGATCATGGTTTGCGGACTCCTGGTTTGCCAACCTCAGAATTACCGCCTTCCGCGGTGGTCACGTGGCTGGCTCCTGCCACCGAAACAGATAGCGGCTGGATAACTCCGAGCCGGTAGGTTTGCCGATTGAGCTTGGTATAGTCCCGGGCGAACTCCTTGATCTCAATGTATTGATTCATGGCCACGTTCTTGAATTCCTGTCGGGTATTGCTCGTCGGCCACCAAATCTCGATCTTCGTGATGCCGGCAGCCGGGCCTAATCCGATATGCTGCTCCAGGGGAGACGCGCCCTTGGGATTATGGAGCACAGAGTCTCCGGTGACAGGATGGTCTCATTTTACATTCCCTAATTTCTTATTGTTTGTTTTCGGAGTTTGTTCCTATTTACGGAATATCCACCAGTCCCTTGCGGATCGCATAGGCAACAAGTTCGGCGGTCTTATGAATACCCAGTCCGCGCATGATATTGGCGCGGTGCACGCCCACGGTATTGCTGCTGAGATTGAGTTGGGTTGCAATTTCTTTGTTCGACTTTCCCTCCACGATTAATTGTAGGATCTCGACCTCGCGTCGGGTTAGTCCGGAACCTCTCCCGCTTGCTGCTTCAGCTCGATTAGACAATTGCGTGCATAGCACGAAATCACCGAGAGCTACCCGCTTGACCGCCGAAGCCAGATCCAAATTCATGGCGTTCTTGAGTATGTAGCCGCGAGCGCCGGCCTCAATTGCTTGCCGCACCAAGGTATCTTCGGAATGCATGCTTAACATCAAGACTCTAGTCTCCGAACAAGTTCTGGTAATTTCTCTCGTAGCCAGCAAACCGTCCATACCTGGCATCGCACAGTCCATGAGCACGACCCTCGGGCAGAGCGCGCGGGCCATTTGAACCGCTTCCGCGCCATCGCTTGCCTCTCCGATAACGGTAATTTGCTCTTCATCTTCGAGAATGCGCCGAAATCCGTGCCGGACAAGAGCATGATCGTCCACCAATAAGACTGTGATTTCTTCGGGCATTTTGATTTATCGACAAACGGCCAAGTGATCGATTCCTGGATTTGGGTCAAGTGACACCTTACAGGCCGCCGGGAGTGGCTCGCCATAGCTGAAAAATATAGTTGACGATATGTTTGAAAATTATGGTGTGGTAGCGCGACCAGTCTCTCCTGAGAGTTCTATCGGGAGACGATGAGGTCGAAACAGGGAATTAATACTAGATAACAGTTAGTGGTTTGTAGTTAGCGCCTTTGCAATATGGTGTGGAACCGTTGCCGATCGTAAAATCCCCTCACTTCTAACCGACACGACTAAACGGTTGTGGGATGGGGATTTCGATTTGATTTCACAAATGTGGAGCTTTGCGGTCGTGGTCTTCGCATCGATCGTACTTTGCCTGCCGCTGGTCTCACAAGCTTCCCAATCTGCCGCAGACGCATCTTCAGACCAAATTGTCTTGCAGATCATCGTCGTTGGTTCTCTCGAAGGGGCTCAGAATATCCTTGATCGAATAAAGAAAGGTGAAAGTTTTTTCACGCTCGCCAAGGAAAACTCGATTGACTCTACCGCTGAAGACGGTGGCCGCATGGGAAACGTGTCTCTCTCGATGCTGCGGCCGGAACTTCGAGACGCGTTAACTGGCGTCGGCCCTGGTCAGCTCAGTTCGGTGGTTCGCACTACCCTGGGATACGCGATTCTGAAGGTAGTCCGGCGAGCGACCCCGGAAAGCGACGGCAATCTGAAGTCTGGCGGGAACTCAGCCACAGATAAGACAGGAAGCGTCAAATACACATTCAATCTTAACGGCCTGGGAGACGCGGAGATTGTTTTTATGAAGGCGGCTAAACCCAGCGACTGGAGTCAGAACCCGCGCATGATTTGCCAGACGCGTAAGCAATCGCTTTCGGCGGGGAAAGCTGCGTTGGAGAAATTTCTCTCACCTGGCAATAAAATGCTGCTGCAAACCCATCTTCCGCTCGATGTGTTGAATGCCCATTTCTCTCTAGGTGAGCTCCATTCCTACGAGGGCGATATGGATCTCGCGATCGAGCAATATCAGGAGGCTTACAACATCGCGACTTCTGATATCTCAAGCGCCACACCACAGATGAATGAGGCTCTCGGTGTCGCGTACTTGCACAAGTCCGAGATGGAAAATGACGTCTATCGCAATCCCGGCGAGAGATGTATTTTGCCCATGCGTCCCGGCAATGCCTACACGAAAACCGGCGACTCCGAGAAGGCCATCGAGTATTTCCTGAAATATCTTGAGCAGAAGCCGGAAGAACTCGAGGTCAAATGGCTCCTGAATCTCGCGTATATGACGGTCGGAGCTTATCCGGAAAAGGTTCCGCCGCGATATCTGATTCCCCCAGCAGTCTTCGAATCGACGGAGAACGTCGGCCGATTTGTAGACGTGGCTCCACAAGCCGGGCTGAACTCGTTTTCCACGGCCGGTGGAGTGATCGTGGACGACTTCGAGAGCAACGGAAGGCTCGATGTTGTGACCTCGAGCAATAAAGGAAACTTCGATGTGGTGACGTCGAGCTTCGATAGTTGCGGGCCGATGCACTTCTTTCACAACAATGGCGACGGAACGTTTACCGACCAAACCGAAAAAGCCGGGCTGACAGACCAGGTTGGAGGTCTCAATATCATTCAAGCCGATTACAACAATGACGGCTGCATGGACATTCTGGTTTTACGCGGGGCTTGGGAGATTGCGCAGCGAAAGTCCTTGTTGCGAAACAATTGCGACGGCACTTTCACCGACGTCACGGATGCCAGTGGTTTGGCCTTTCCCGCAACCAGCACGCAAGCCGCTGTTTGGGTCGACATAAATAATGATGGTTTGCTGGACCTGTTTGTGGCCAACGAGGACGCGCCCGCGCAGCTTTTTCTCAATAAAGGAGACGGGACGTTCGAAGATATTTCCGCCACCGCCCGCATCGACCGGATCATGTTCAGCAAGGGTGTGGCAGCGGCCGACTACGACAACGATGGTTGGCCTGACATCTTCGTTTCCAATCTGAATGGGCCCAACTTTCTCTACCACAATAATCACGATACTACGTTCACGGAAGTTGCCTTGCAGGCGGGAGTGCAGTCACCCACGCACGGTTTCGCCACGTGGTTCTTCGATTACGACAATGACGGCTGGCCCGATCTGTTTGTCACCAGCTATTTCGTTTCGGTGGATGAAACGGCGCGCACTTATCTCGGACTTCCGCACAACGCAACCACGCTGAAGCTCTACAAGAACATGAAAGACGGTACGTTCCGGGACGTATCGGCGGAAGCCGGCCTGGACAAAGTTTTCATGCCCATGGGAGCTAACTTCGGCGACATTGATAACGACGGCTTTCTCGACATTTACCTTGGCACCGGAAATCCCTCCTACGCTTCACTCGTACCGAACGTCCTTCTGCGTAATCACGACGGAAAGTATTTTGCCGACGTCACGGCCTCTTCCGGCACGGGCGAATTGCATAAGGGACACGGTATCGCATTCGCTGACCTCGAGAACAATGGTTATGAGGACATCATTGCCGAGATTGGTGGCGCAACGCTCGGAGACAGCCACGCGCTCCGCGTGTTCGAGAACCCCGGCAATGGCAACGACTGGATCAGCGTCAAGTTGGTGGGGGTGAAGACAAATCGTTCCGCGATTGGCGCCCGCATCAAAGTAACAGTCGAGAACAAGGGAGAAGGTACGCGCTCGATCTACCGCACGGTCGGCAGTGGCGGATCATTTGGCGCATCTCCACTTCAGCAGCACATTGGTCTCGGCAAAGACGCCCGGATCCTGGACCTGGAAATCTGGTGGCCCACCAGCAATACGCGGCAACATTTTCCTGATGTGAAGAAGGACCAGTTTCTGCAGATCAAAGAGTTTGCTCCGGAGTACGCCAAGCTCGAGAGGCATCCCTACCGCCTCGGCGACGCACACCGAGAGCCCTCAACCGTTGCCAGGCAAGCTGGGTCCGGTAGATGAAACTCCCGCCTTGCGTTCACTCGATAACGGAGAAACTCATTTCGTGAAGAGCATGATGAAGATCGCGGCGTGGCTATTGTTTAGCGCAGGTTCCATCTGGGCAGCACAGCAGTTTCCCGTGACGGGGATGGTATTGAAGGTGGATCAACCTCATAAGATCTTTGTCGTTTCCTGCCAGAGCATACCCGGTTACATGGACGCGATGGTCATGCCGTTCGAGGTTCGCGAGGTCGAAGCCCTGAATGGTTTGGCGGCGGGCATGACGATAGATTTCACCCTCGTCGTCGAGAAGGCATCGAACTATGCTGAGCATCTCCAAATCCGCCGATACGAGAGCGTAGAGCAGGACCCTCTGACCGCTCGCCGGTTGAAACTCCTGAACCAGCTCTCCCATCCAGACTTGGCAAAGTCGCTCGACATCGGACAAGCCGTACCGGACTTTACGCTAACGGATCAAAGTCATCGTCAAGTGACCTTCTCGAAACTCGCGGGTAAAGTCGTGGCACTCAACTTTATCTATACAAGTTGCGCGTTGCCAAACTTCTGTTTTCGTAACTCCAACACTTTTGGCGTATTGCAGAAGCGATTCCAGGAGCAAATGGGGCGGGATTTAGTTCTGCTCACCGTCACTTTCGATCCACAAAGAGACGGACCCGACGTTCTCGCCAAGTATGCACAAACCTGGAAGGCCAATCCGGCTACCTGGCACTTTCTTACTGGCTCTGTATCCGACGTCCAGCGCGTTAGCGATATGTTTGGGGTGGAGTATTTCCCCGATGAAGGGCTCATGAATCACTCTTTGCATACCGTGATCATCAATCGAAGCGGGAACTTGGTATCCAACATCGAAGGCAATCAATTCACGGCGAACCAACTCGGGGATCTGATAGGGACTGTTCTAAGCCGTCGAGATGGCGGTAATTAGAAAAGTCAAACTCGCCTGGCACGTAACCAAGCCAACAAATCGTCCACCTCCCGATAATGCTCCCGGGAGCCATACCGGGCGTCGAATGCTGGTTTGGCTTGAGAATTCCACCTTCGCGGCATGAGTTGCGCTGCTCGCAATTGGATTATGCAGAATCCGGGCATGGCTGCCGCATCGGGAGGACCGACGAAGAAAGTGTTAGACGCATTCACTCAACACGACTGCGCGCAGTTTCCGCGAAGTCACCGCCGCTAATCTTATTGACGCAACACCGCTGGTGAACTGCCTGCCCAGTTTCATTTGCATTTAGGTCGACGGCTAAGTCATCGGACTTGCTGCATGACACACAAAGGAATTCGTGTGACGTCCTCATGTGGGGCGCTCATTTCAGGGTCAAAAACCACTTTACTCTCAAGGCGGGCGCGCCGTCTGAGCTGTTGTGACCAGAGCACGCCCGGCCCATAATTCCATGGCGCGAGCGAACGGACTTAACAAGGGGAGCCCGAACGCGAGAGGCGTGTGGTGGCTTTCCAATCATTTGAGGGTCCGGCAGGGTACAGACGCGACAGCTGTGCGGGATGTTAACTGCCACGTCGGCTCGTGCCGCATATGACCCCGCTACCGGATGCAAGCCAAGGCGTACAGCTCGCGACCATATACGCAAACTCGCAGACTACCGGCAGAAGGATTACGACTGGCGCAAGTGTGAAGCGAAGTTGAATGCGTTACCGCAGTTTGTGACAAACATTGACGGGCTCGACATTCATTTCATCCACGTTCGCTCGAAGAATCCCAACGCTTTGCCGTTGATCGTCACGCATGGTTGGCCCGGCTCGATCATCGAGCAATTGAAGATCATCGGCCCACTCACCGATCCAACCGCGTACGGCGGCAAGGCGGAAGACTCCTTCGATGTAGTCATTCCCTCGCTTCCCGGCTACGGATTCTCCGGTAAACCAACCGCCCCCGGCTGGGACATAGCGCACATTGTGCACGCGTGGACGACGCTGATGCATCGCCTGGGATACACGCGATTTGTTGCGGCAGGCGGCGATGTGTGTGCGCAGGCTGGCGACGAATTTGGCGTCGAGGCTCCCGGCGGATTGCTCGGCGTTCACTCCAACATGCCTGGCACTGTTCCCGCCGACGTTGCCCAGGCGCTCAATCTTCACCAGCCACCGCCGCCCGGCCTCTCCCCCGAAGAAAAGCACGCATGGGACCAGCTGGATTTCTTCTATAAAAAGGGGCTGGGTTACGCCAACGAGATGTTGCTCCGCCCGCAAACGCTCTATGCGCTCGAGGATTCACCAGTCGGTCCGGCAGCTTGGATCCGAGACCATGACGCTGGCAGCTACGCAATGCTGACAAGGGCCATCGACGGAAAGCCTGAAGGACTCACCATTGACGACATCCTCGACAACATCACCCTCTACTGGTTGACCACTACCGCAGTCTCTTCTGCGCGTCTGTATTGGGACGCCAGCCAATCGGCGAAGAAAGGGTTTTTTGACGTCAAGGGAGTCGTCGCCATTCCGTTTGGAGTGAGCGCCTTTCCCGACGAGATCTACACAGCGCCTAGAAGTTGGTCGGAGAAAGCTTATCCAAAGCTCATCCACTACAACAAACTCCCCAAAGGCACTCACTTTGCCGCGTGGGAACAACCGCAATTCTATTCTGAGGAAGTTCGCGCTACGTTTAGATCGTTGAGGTAGGTCGGTTGAGTGGGGTGGAAAATAATACGGAGACAAGTGGCGTAACATCGAAATTACAGTCACTGTGAGTTTCGGCGAAATCGTCAGTCACGGGAATGGCAGGACTAGCGAGCGGATCGCTCTGACTCACATTCGGACAAATGCAGTTGGAACCATGAGACGTTTCCTCCGAACGGACTGTGGCTGGCAAAGTCTGGGACGGGAGGTATGTAGGTGCCGCTCGTCCCTGGCATTTCTTCCATCCACCTGGAATGGTAGTACGCCTCTCTTCCTGGGTCAGACCAATGGCCCGCCTCAGACCAACGGCATTCGAGGTGTCCGGATTCACCTTGCCATGTTCGCATGGGCATAGTTTCCCACACCAAGATTTAGAACGCCAGCGCTTGCGGAATTGCACGGAGCGCTTGGTTATAGTTGGCGAAAAATCGCCTCTCTGACAATGTCGGCAGTGTCAATCACTTTTTGAGCGTGCTACTCCGTGCACTCCGAAGAGCGCGCCATTTCGCTCTCGTTGAAAGCTCTTGCCCTT
>Ga0209006_10006500_pt1 | contig 10563 bp, 11 predicted proteins | sample JacPin_JW_Ref_O2_FD_188567 | JGI IMG/M metagenome (GOLD analysis project Ga0209006, IMG submission 188567) | Forest soil microbial communities from Algoma, Ontario, Canada - Jack Pine, Ontario site 1_JW_Ref_O2 (SPAdes) (version 2) | ecosystem: Environmental > Terrestrial > Soil > Boreal... | reverse complement strand
GTTGCATTCCATGCAATACCGCAATCCTTCTGTTCTGCCCCACGGCGCGGTTCTAGTGATTGGGACGGGGCAGTCGGGAGCGCAGATTGCCGAGGAACTATATCAGTCGGGAAGGAAGGTTTATCTCTCGGTCGGCAGCGCAGGCCGAGTCCCCCGTCGATATCGCGGAAAGGACATCAGTGACTGGTTCACGCGCATGGGAATGTTTGACACCCAGGTACAGACCCTGAAATCCCCAGCGGAAAAGTTCCATCCACATCCACAGATCTCCGGGAAGAACGGAGGCGAGAGTCTGAACTTGCATCAATTTTCCCGCGACGGCGTCGTGTTGCTTGGGCACGTCCGAGACGCTCGCGAGGGGCGTCTCATAATCGCGCAGGATATGAAGGATACTCTCGCCAAGGTTGACCAGTTCGAGGTCGACGCGCTCAAGAGGGTCGATGACTACGTTGCTCGGACGGGCTTGAGTGTACCGAGCGAGACCATACCGCAACTGCGTTACGGCTACGACCAGGATGTCATCACTGAACTCGACCTCAAGAGCTCAGGAATCTCGACAGTGCTCTGGGCGACGGGCTACAACTTCGACTTCAGTTTGGTGAAGCTGCCAATTGTCGATGCGGATGGGTATCCCATCCAGAAGCGGGGAGTCACGGACTACCAAGGGCTGTACTTTCTCGGAATGCCTTGGCTTTACAGCCGACGGTCGGGAATCCTGTTCGGTGTCGGAGACGATGCCGCTTATCTGGCAGCTCATATTGCGGCGCGTGACCGAGAGAGTGCTGCGGTAGTCGCGTGGTAATTGGGTCCATCGCTTGGAGGTTGCAATGAATATTTCTGATCTCAACGTTGAGTCCGATCCCCAGATTTTCGAGGATCGCTTCGCGCGATGCCGCCGGCTACTCCACTTCCTCGCTGCCAGGGGTTCCCATAGTAGCGATCCCGATTGTGAGATGCTTGTGCGCTGTTAGGGTCCTTCAGGAATTCACCGGATTCTTAATTTCTATGTCTCGTCGGACGAATAGTCAGAATGTCATCGGATGAAAATGTCGCGAGTCTCTTTCGCCAGCCGCGACCTTTGAGTCCGCACTGGACCACTCATTACATCTGCAGAACTCGCCAGTCGTTGCTCCGTTGGAACTCTTTATTCGTATCGATCTGCTTTCCCCGGAATCGGTGGAGAACTGGCGTTGGGCCCCTATCAAGACCCGATCAACCTACGGGATGCCGGATTGCTCGGCTTTGTGCTTGGCGGGTCGGGGGTTTCGGCAATGTGGGTCGTCGAGATAGCGGTGTAAAACTCCCTGCCAGCGGTCGGTACTATTAACCGGACACATCTTGATTGCTATCTGCGACTCCGCCGATACCTGGGAAACTGGGCTTGGGGCTGTCGCGATTTCATCGATCGTTCGCGATTAACGCCGAAGTGTTGATCAATTGTTGTAGTCGCCCACGACCGCGCCCATGGCCCAGCAGGGATAACCCACGCCGGCCTTATCAGTCACGTCGGTGCAGGTTCCATCGCGATTGTTGTGGTAAAGGGCGGTTCGTGCTTTCTTGCCCGCCAGCGCCGTGTCGACGCTTTCAGCGTTGGTGAAGTAAATGTCCGGCCACCCGTCGCAATCATAGTCAATGAGAGCAACGCCTCCGCTCATCGACTCGACAATGTATTTCTGCTCGGGGCTCGAAAGATGATCGAACTTGATGCCGGTCGAATCGGTGATGTCTTTGAGCTGAGGCAACTGTTCGTGGGCGGCGAACCCGCGACGAGTTCTGGTATATGGCCCACAGGATCACCAAAGCTGCAAAGAGCGCGGCTCGAAAGTGAAGGTCCGTATGTTTCGCTGGCCCTGGCAAACTGGGAATCCGACCTGTTCAACGCCCTTGATCACGTCTCGGCGGAGCGTATGCCTGGAAACTTGACTATCTTCTGGGATCCGGCTCGTCGCTGTCTTTCTGGGCTGGTTCCAGACGCATCTGGCGGTAAAGCTCCGCAAGCTTGTCCTTCATGTCCTTGTATCTTTGGTATGACTCCAACTCATGCTTAGCGTCCGCGGGGCGTCCCATCTTTCGATATACGGTGCTCAACCGGAAGTGCGCCACGGCACTGGTAGGGTCCAACTGAAGGGCGCGATTCAGCAGCGGCTCGGCTTTCTCCGGCTGATCCATGGACATCAAAACTTTGGCCAAGCCGATGCTAGCTTCGGGGTCGCCCGGTTGCAGCTTTACTGCTCTGGCGTAATGGTCGTACGCTTCCTTCTGGTCATTTCGCCGGGCTGCGAAGTCACCAAGCCTGCGCTCCGATTGTTCGTCAAGCGGATTGAAGTCCAAGGCTGCCTTGTATTCGTTTTCAGCCTCCTGCCGGCCTTCAGGGGTCGCTTGAGAATTGAGCATCTCAGCGAACTCAAAATGGAGTCCGGGAAGCCGGGGGTCGATCTTGAGCGCAGCTCGGTAGTTCTCAAGCGCTTCTACGGTGTTCCCGTGCTTTGCCAATTCGTGGGCCATCGCCTGGTGCATGTGGGCAGAATTCGGCGCTACGACCGACAGGCTGAGCAGAGACTCGGCAACGAGATCTGAATAGATACGGTAAGCGGTGTAAATCAGAGACTCATCGGTAGGTTCGAGTCCGCGGAGAACGCTCACGGTGGTTGCGGCCTTGCCCAAATCGCCCGCTGCCGAATAGATCTCGATCAATTCCGTCCCAGTCTCGATGCGAATCTTCTCTTCCGATAGTTCTGGGAACGCTTTCTCCAAATCGCCGCGCGCTGCGGTGATATCGCCCGTCCGCTTCTCGGCGATTCCCAGGAGAGCCTGTATCTTCCACAGCGTGGGCTGCAGCTTCAGTGCGGCACGCAACTGGGGAACGGCATCGGCGTAGGCGCCCTGAAAGAACAGCAGCACGCCGAGGTTGCCGAGGGCGTCGACGTTCTTGGGATCGAGAGTGACGATGGCTTTAAACTCGGGCGCGGCCAAATCCGGCCGGTTCTCCTTCAGGTATTCGGCAGCCTGACGCTTGTGGGAGTCGATCTGTTGCTGGCGGGTGGGAGCGGATTGAGGGAAGCACTGCAATGAGCCGAAAAGGAAGAGGAGGGTCCCGAGTAGGCGGATAGCTTTGTTAGTCCTCATCGTTACCCAAGATACTGCTGACATCCGCCTGCCCGGTTGGCAAAAAGATAAGGACGGCGACACGCTGCCGTCCTTGTGAGTTTCCGGAAACAACAGCCCGCCCGCTCCTCAGAAGGAGAATCTGGCGCTGAGCTGAATGGTACGACCGGTGATCGTTGTGCCGTTGATCTTCCCCACGCTTGGATCGGGAACCCCCGATGCAAGCGCGCTTGGATTCAGGTTGTTGCTGGGATTCTGGAAGCTTGGATGGTTTATGAAGTTGACCGCATCCATCCGAAGCTGCAAATTGCCCCGTTCCCACCCTGGGATACTCCAGTTCTTGGCCAGCGAGACATCGAGATCGGTTAGATCGGGTCCACGGATCGAGTTTCTCGGGTTATTGCCGAAAGAAAAGGGTGCTGGCGCTGCAAATGCAAGTTGGTTGTACCACGTGTTGAGCGTCTGATCGATCGATTGCGGATTACCGACCCGGTCGGGATACAAATTACCATCCAGCGCGCCGCTCGGGGTAGCGCTGTTCATAATCAGTGTGACTGGAGCTCCCGATTCGGCTATGAAGGCAGCTGACACTTGCCAACCGCCGAGCGCCGCATCCCCTGCGGCCGAGTTCAGGTACTGGTGTCTTTTTCCCAGCGGTACCGCATATACGAGCGACCCTTTGACCGAGTTAGGCCTATTGAAGTTCGACTGCGCATAGTTGGCCGAAGGATTATAGGCGTCCTGAGCGTACACGGCACCGAACTGTTCGCCCCAGCCTGAAGAATCCATGTCATCTTTCAGCTGTGAATATGTGTAAGCGAAATCAGCCGACAGCCCGAATCCAAATGGTTTGTGAAGCAGCACCGACAGTGCCTCGTAGTTCGACTTGCCTGTGTACAGGCCGGTTCGCGATCCGCCCGAGCCGATGCCAATACCCGAAAACTGCGGATACGGCCTTAGGCTCTGCCCTGGTACTTTGTACGGCAGCCCTTCCTTGTAGAGGCTGCCCGCAGGCACCTGGTTGATATCGGCCAGGAACTCCTGGTTGTTCCAGTGGTTGCCGACGTATTGTGCCTCTACTACCATGTTGGCGGGCAAACGCCGCTGCACGCCGGCTGTCCACTGCCAGCCGTTCATAAGGGGGAGATTATAGGGCGTATAGGGAATAAACCCGTTTCCCTGCGGGTTGGCGGGGGTGATGTAGGAAGCAGGATTGGTACCGGAAATCGTGGGCAAGCCCGCCCCACTCCCGGAAAGCTGTACCACGGGCGCTTGGCCGGGATTGGCTGACGCAGTTCCCGTGACGCCGGTGCCGAAGCCAAGCGGCCCGCCTACAGTGTCCATGCTCCAGAGGCTGGAGTATTGGCCAAATCCGCCCCGCACGACCCAATTATTCGTCACCTGCCAGGCGACTCCCAAGCGAGGCATAATCTTGGTCTTAGTCTCGAAGTTTTGAGTTCGCGCCCCGTTCTCGCCCGCAAACCAAATCGAGCCTAAAGTGTTGGTAACGGGATTGATGATGGTCGGATCAAAGCCGCCCATATGGTTCTGGACTTCGCTGAATCCCCCATGCGTTTCCGAGCGTACACCCAGGTTAATGGTCACGTTTGGCCGCAGCTTGATGTCGTCCTGCACAAAAAACGACGGATTCCTGGCCCGCATTCCGTGCTCCGGTTGGGTCGAACTGCTCCATTGCTGTACATCTCCCAACAAGAAGTCGGCGTAGCCTACGTTGACCTTGGGGTCGGTGGTGGTGTACTGGCCGGTGAAAGTGAAGTTTGCTCCATTAATGCTGCCCCATGGAGTCGAGTTATCCTGCTCAAACAGCACCTCGCCGCCAAAGTGCAGAATGTGCTTTCCCCGAACCAGGGTGAGTACATCCGAGGGGACGAAGGTGTTCTCAATAAAGACTGCGTTCGTGCCCGGACCCAGACCGGTGGGGCCGCCGGTTCCATTGATGTTCACCGTCGGAAACACATCCGCCTGGGAAAACTTCAATCCTAACTTTGTCGGGTAGCCCCCGCCCAGGGTCTGTGGAACAAACCAATTCCCCTGCCGGACAAACGAATATCGGAATTCGTTCACCATGGAAGGATTGATCGTGTACACATCCGTGACCTGCGCCTGATACGCTTCGGCCGAATTGTTCTCGCAATTTATAGGGCAAATAGGGCCGGGGTCGAAATTAGTCTTATTCGGCGCGGAGTGCTGAGTAACCGAAATGCTGATGCGGTTCTTAGCGCTCACGTTGTAATCCAAGCGCCCAAACGTTTTATAGTTGTTGCCGGTGCCGCCTTTCAGATAGCTATAGTTGTTTTGGACTCCACTCAGATTGGCGGTAGCATAGTTATTCTGAATGTTCGCAGCCACCGGGTCGAAATCAGCAGTGGGCAGAGCCAGGTCAGCAGGATTAAAGCTTCCGCATTGAGCGACATTGGTAGTCAATGGCGTACTACCATGCGCAGGGTCAAGGGCAAGGTTGTTTCCGAAGACCGCAGGATCGAAGCAACCAGCCTTCATGGCGTTGGTCGGAACCGAAGCTACGCTGTACGAGCTGTTGGGGTTCTTCAACGCCTGATAGTTGAAGTAGAAGAACAACTTTTCCTTGAGGATCGGCCCACCGATCGCGCCGCCGAAGTAATTGAAACGCTGCTTCCCCTTGGGGCCGGTCCGGTTGAAGTAATCTCTCGCATTTAAGTCGTCGTTCTGGAAATATTCGTAGAGGGCGCCGTGAAACTGACTAGTCCCGCTCTTGCTGATGACGTTGAAGACGTTGCCGCCGCCGCCGTACTGCGCCGAGGCGGTTGACGTAATCACGTTCACTTCCGCTACGGTCTCGCTCTGTCCCGAGTCAATGTTGGCGCTGTGCGGTAACCAAATCGAGCCCCCGTCAACCAGATAGCTGGAAAAGTATGGCATGGTTCCCAAGACGGCTTGATCGACTCCAGGATTTTGATCTCCACTACCGCCACCATTGGTGCCACCCGGCGTGCTGGTAGCGCCCGGAAGCAGCTTCAGGAGATAGGTCCACCCGTTCGCCGGATCAACGTTCGGCAGATTGGTCAACTGTTGCGTCGACAAGGTGTTCGACACTTGGGCATCCTCAGTCTTCAACAGCGGCAGATTGGATGTGACCACGACCTCCTCGGTGACTGAGCCCACCTTCATTGCACCGTCGACCGTAACCAGACCAACCTGCAAAACGATCGAGTTCTTCACGAGCCTCTGGAAGCCCTCCTTGGTGAATGTTACCGTGTAGGTTCCAGGCAGGATCGAGTTGGTATCGTAAAGCCCGTCGCTGTTGGTGATGAAAACCCGGCTTACCCCTGTCTCGTTGTTGACTACTGTGACCGTAACGCCGGGCAGAACCGCCCCCGACGCATCGGTCGCCGTACCACGAATGTCGCTGGAATTCGAATTTTGAGCGAAACCGAAACCGGCCACGCAAATCAACAGATACAGCCCAAGGATGACGCGGAGTGCTCTCATCGCCAATGTCCTCCTGGAAGAACTAGTTCCGAAGTTTTGGTTGCCTTGACCCTTGAGACACGATCGCGCTTCGCTCGCCCACAACCAGTCGGTCGAACGCTTAAGCGCCGCAAACAATCGCTTGTCTTGAAGACGTACCGCCCCACAATCGCAGCGACAGTACGCCCTGCCAAAGACGGTTGTCAAGCACAAAAATAGATTGATTTTCCTCGGCCATCACGTCTGCGCTTATGAAACAAACGATTGTCTTAACGGAGTCCCCGCCGAACAAAGCGTCGGTAACGGCCATCCCGGGCCGATCCGATCCGAGTGCATGTCACCGACCGAGAAGGGCGGTTCGAGCCGGAAAGCGAATTGCCGTGGCTACCCGACGGGGTACCTCGGCCAGTTCCATCGATTTAAATCCAAACTCCACTTTCAGGAAGTTCTTGGCTTCGCCGCCGCGCTCACCGCTGCGGCTGGTTTCTTGTTGGACAAACTTCCTGAATCAAGACGCAAGGAATTTGCCAGGAGATCTTTGATCCAGCGCCAGTCTGGAAGCGGAAGTCGGTCTCTCGGCGGACTCATTCGTTACAGTTCAATGGAATTCGGAAGACCCTGACAGGAGGGATCCATGGTTAGATTGCATTCTCCAATAACCGCTGTGGTAGCGATTCTAATGGCAGCTGGGACGTTGCGTGCCCAGCAACCTTCCGTACAAGTCTGGATCACCAGTTCGGACGAGGCCGGCGTGGTGGCCGGCCCCGAAGAGCAGCCGGAGCTGAGTTTCCGGGCAAACACCGATGACGGCGTGCCGACTATTGCAATGGACGAGTGGAAGATTTATCAGCGCATGGAAGGCGGAGGCGCGGCTTTCACCGACGGAGCCGCGTGGCTCATCAATCAAACTGTCGCCGGTCCAGCGCGATCATGTGATGTTGCGCCTATTCGACCCACGCCGGGATTGGCATCAGCTTTTTGCGTAACCCGATCGGTTCATCGGACTTGACACGCGGTTGGTACACCTACGACGACAACTCCAGCGACCGCGCGGATGCCAGCCTGCCACACTTTAGCATTGATCATGATCTCGCCGATGTGCTGCCTTTGACCAAGCTGGCACGCCAGCTGAACCCGCAGCTCACGCTCATGATCAATGCCTGGAGCCCGCCCGCCTGGATGACGTCGAGCGGATCGCTGGTGGCCGGGGCGGTTCTGCCAGAGAACTACGCGCGTCATGCGAACTATCACGTGAAAACCATCCAAGCCTACGAGCCGCATGGCCTGCACGTGAATTATGTGTCGCTGAACAATGAGCCGACTTGCTGCCCAAGCATCAACTATCCCTCGATTCTTCTGGTCACTTCCAGCCGGATGGCCACCATGCTGAAGGATGACCGGTTCCCGGCCTTCAAGGCAAACCATCTCACCACCAAAATCCTGCTGCTCGACTGCAATTGGGGAAACGCCGATTTGGTTGAACCGTTATGAAGGACGAAGCCATCCGGACCTCACCATTTGTGGGGGCGTTGCCTGGCACGGGTGCGGCGGCGACCCAGCCGTGCAGTCGCGAATGCACGACCTATGCGGAGAAGACGAATTCTTCACCGAACGCTCAGGCTTCGACGGTGGCAGCCGCCAGCAAGCGGCAGGATATGCGCGATCTGGTGAACGTGATCCGCAATTGGGGGAAGTCCTTTGTGAAGTGGCCGGTGGCCGTGGATGAACCCAATGGTCCCAACCGGGGCGGATGCGATACTTGCCGAGAGCTGGTGACGGTGCATACGAATAACGCCCGCGCCGGACAAGTGGACTACACCATCGAGTACTCGTCCATGGGCCAGTTCACCAAGTTCGTTCCGAACGGAGCCCATCGCATCGATTGCAATGCGAATTCACAGATCTTGAACGTTGTATTCCAGAATCCAGATGGCTCCCTCGTTCTGATTGCCTGCAATGATACGACGGCTCCGCAACGTTTAAGGTTGTTTGGCACGGGTAGTCGTTTAGGTACAGTCTCCCGGTCAACACCAGTGTGACCTTCCGGTGGAAATAGGATGACAGATAAGACTTCCCGACGGCTCTTCCCGCAACCAGCTCGCGCGACCACGCTGGCCACGCGAGGCGCAGTCGCTGCACCGCGGGGGTGCGATAGTCGACAATTGCGGCGTCCTGATTCAGGATGAAATCACGTGGCGGGCTGACGGCGAGAAGCGAGCGTTTCCATTGGCAGATGATGATGGATATGGAGATCACGCTCAGCGACGAGGAGGCCACTTCTCACCCAGAATGGGAAACACCTCCGGGCTCGCATGCTCTCGCCGCAGGGGAGCCCGTTTTGCCGTAGCATCCCCACAGCGGAAGGCCCCGCAGAATCCAGACACCGGGTTCCGCCAGCTTGTGATGGAACACTCTGAGAATGGGATGGAGACACTCATCGCGGTGCTGCTTTCCACGAAGCCGTTACAAATTGAGGTGCGGGAGCTCAGTTCGTGGTGAGGAAGCGAATCATGAAAACGCAATCGGTGAACTACGACAGTTTTGGGTTTACTTTAGGCAATCGATTGTTTAAGCTATGCGCTCTGGGTCTGAGGGGGAACAACTCTGTAATGACCACCCGCCCTGTCGCGAGCCGGTTGCGTTTTGCTTCGTCGTTGATTCTGCTCGGTGCCCTTTGCTTCACTGCATTCGCCTTCGCGAAACACTATCGTTACGCTGGCAAACCGTTTGAAGACGGCGTTTATCACGGAGGCCCGCAGCATATTCCGGGGCGCGTGCTGTGCGCCTACTACGATTTGGGCGGCGAGGGAGTCGCGTATCATGACTCCGATGCGAAGAACAACGGCAGTGGGACGCTCAACCCGGCGGACGGGACCTATCTGAATCAGTTCCGAATGAACGAGGGTGTGGACACCTCCTATACAAAATTTCACGACGAAATCGACAACAATCCTTACAATCTGGTGTTGCCCCCGGAGAACCTGCTGTATGTCGGCTGGGTCGAGCCGGGAGAGTGGTTCAACATGACGGTGCATGTGCAGCAGAACGGCGTATACACTGCCGACCTGCTGTATACCTCGAGCGGCGGCGGAGCTATCGCGTTCGATGTAAATGGAAAACAAGCCGCTGGACCGATCACGATCTCGTCGACCTACAACGCGGCTGACCCGATTGCCTGGCGGCAGATGCATCACTGGGCGTTGGCCAAGAATTTCACCCAGCTCAAACTGCGGAAGGGAGTACAGGTGTTGACTCTGCGCGTGCTGACGAAGGGTCATATGAACTTCGCCTACCTAGATTTCACGCCGAAGGCGAAGTAGGGTTTTTGTCAATTTCATGAAGTGGCATCTTCATTCTTCGGGAATCCTTCTCCGTCGCCGTTCCCTGCTGGCGAAGTTCAGCTGGGCAGGCGGGGAAGAACAGGAGGGTTCGGAAGAGTTTCCGGGGCGGGAAAAGGGATCAGTGCATGAGCGAAAAACGGCGGATCACGACCGGATCCACGAGCCTGAAAAAATTAGCTGACCATTTGGGTTTGAATCCGGCGACGGTTTCCGTGGTTCTGAATGATGTTCCCGGCCGCTCCATTCCGCAGGTTACACGTGACCGAATCAAAGCAGCAGCCCGAGAACTGAACTACCATCCGAGTCTTTTGGCGCGCTCCCTGCGTAATCGCCGCACGCAGACGGTGGGGATCCTGGTTCCTGACCTGAGCGAGGCTTATCACAACCAGGTGGTGAACAGCATCGGCGATCACCTCATGGAGGCGGGGTATTTTTATTTCACCGCGCATCACCGGCGCAGGACGCTCCTGGTGGAAGAATACAGCCGGATGCTCCTCGGCCGAGGAGCAGAAGCACTGATTGCTATCGATACTCCGCTGGAACATCCGTTTTCTGTGCCGGTGGTTGCGGTTGCCGGACACCGACCGATCCCGGGCGTCACCAACGTAATCCTCGATCACCGCTTGGCAGCAGAATTGGTGCTGACCCA
>Ga0209006_10006499_pt1 | contig 10563 bp, 6 predicted proteins | sample JacPin_JW_Ref_O2_FD_188567 | JGI IMG/M metagenome (GOLD analysis project Ga0209006, IMG submission 188567) | Forest soil microbial communities from Algoma, Ontario, Canada - Jack Pine, Ontario site 1_JW_Ref_O2 (SPAdes) (version 2) | ecosystem: Environmental > Terrestrial > Soil > Boreal... | reverse complement strand
CGCTGCACGCAATCTTTCAAGTCGAACTTCATGTTGTCGCGCAGGTAGTCGAAGCCAAACTCGTTGTTGGTTCCATACGTGACGTCAGCCGCATAGGCCGCGCGACGCTGCTCGTCGTCAAGATCGTGAACAATGACACCCACCGTCAGACCCAGGAACCGGTAGAGCTTGCCCATCCACTCCGAATCGCGCTTTGCCAGATAATCATTGACGGTGACCACGTGAACGCCGCGGCCGCTTAAGGCATTCAAATAAACGGGCAGGGTCGCGACCAGCGTTTTGCCTTCGCCGGTCTTCATCTCCGAAATCATGCCCTTGTGCTGCACCATGCCGCCGACCAATTGCACGTCGAAGTGGCGCATGTTCAGCACGCGGCGTCCAGCCTCCCGAACCACGGCAAAGGCTTCCACCAGAACCTCGTCGAGAACTTCCTGCAACGCGTCGTATTGCTCTTTTTCAAGCTGCTTCGCGCGATCCACGTCCACGTCTGCTTCCGCATCGGGATCGGCGGCAACACCGGGCGCCGCATTGACCGGTGCGTGGCTCAGCCGCTCCTGAATGCGCTGGCGGAACTCGTCTGTCTTCGCGCGCAGTTGCTCATCGGTGAGCTTCTGCATTTCCGGCTCGAGAGCATTGATGGCCTGGACCCTGGGCATCAAGCTCTTGACGACGCGTTCGTTCTTGGTCCCGAAGACCTTGCCAATGAGAGTGTTAATCAACGGTGAATTCCTTCAGAGGGCGGGAACTGCCCCAGCGTATCCTTTTTAGCCTAGCATATTTGATGTGTCTGGCGGGGTGAAGAAGCAGGTGTGAAAGCCGCTCTCTCAAGGAAATAGCAGAAATTCATAAGAATGGAAAAACTGATCCCGCGTGTCACCAGGGATATGGATAGCGACTGCGCTTGATGCGATTTTTCGTGTATATTCCCCACGACCGATGTCCACTTTCTACGACCGTTTTCTCGAATGCGAGTCGCGCTGGCCAAACAATATCGCGCTCGAACTACAACGTAATGATCAGATTGAAAGTTGCACCTACTCGGACCTACGCCGCATGGCCGAGTCCATCGGCCGCTGGATCCATGAGAACAATTTCGCCAGCGGATCGCGTTTTGCCCTCGTCGCCGACAATCATCCGCGCTGGGTCGCGGCGTATTTAGGAATCATCGCTTCCGGATGCATTGTCGTCCCCCTCGATACCGCTTTGCACGCCGACCAGTTAACCAAGCTGCTGAAAAATAGCGAGAGCTCCATTCTTTTGTGCGATGCCAAGCATGCCGCGATTGCCCAGGAAGCCGTCACAGACTTGAACATTCGCCTGGTCCTGATGGATCCAGAGCGCGACGCTGATAAATCTGCGCATCAGAAGTGGCTCACCAACTTGACGGCGATCTTCGAAGGTGGCGCAGGAACGTTTCAGCCGGCTGTGTCCCAGGCAGAGAATGTCGCTTCACTCCTTTACACCTCCGGAACCACCGCGGATCCCAAAGGCGTAATGCTGACACACGCCAACTTTCAAGGCGAAGTAGAAGCGGTCTTCAACTGGGTTGACCTTGGACCGACAGACGCGCTGCTGGGCGTCCTACCCATGTTTCATGTGCTGGCGCAAATGGCCAATCTGCTTCTGCCGCTGGTAAAGGGCTCGCGCGTGGTCTATCTCGAAACACTGAACACGACGGAACTATTGCGCGCTTTACGCGAGCGCAATATTACGGCCTTCGCCGTGGTGCCGCAATTTTTCTATCTGATCCACCAGCGAATATTTGAAGAGGTCGAGAAGCGCGGCGCCATCACCAGGAAGATTTTCGCCGGTCTGGTAGCGCTCAATCGCAGCCTGCGCAAAGTCGGCATCAACGCAGGCCCGGTTCTGTTTAAGAAGGTTCATGAGACGTTGGGCTCGAAGATGCGCTACCTGGTCACCGGAGGATCACGATTCGATCCGAAGATTGCCCAGGATTTTCACGATCTGGGTATTGACGTCCTGCAAGCGTACGGCTTGACGGAAACCACCGCCGCCGTGTTTGCCAACTCGCCGGGCGATAACGTGATCGGTTCCGTGGGCAAAGCGATGAAAGGAGTGGAAGCAAGAATCTTCGACCCTAAGCCTCAGGAGGAGGGTGGCCTTTCCACCGGCGAAGTCGCGCTCCGCGGTGCGGTGGTGATGAAAGGCTATTGGAACCGCCCCGACGCCACCGCGGCGGTTCTGCGCGATGGATGGTTTTATACCGGCGATCTCGGATATTTCGATGCTGATCAGAATTTATTTCTGACTGGACGGAAGAAAGAAGTCATCGTCCTCAGCAACGGGAAAAATATTTATCCCGAAGAAGTTGAGGCTCATTACTTGAAATCGCCCTACATCAAAGAAATGGCCGTGCTGGGGCTGGAAGGAACTGCCGCGCAAGGTGGCGACCGCCTACATGCCGTGATCGTTCCTAACTTTGACGCGTTGCGCCAAAAGAAAATCGTCAACGCCAGAGAAGCAATTCGCTTTGATATCGAAGGCCTGTCGCAACAAATTGCTTCTACCAAGCGCATCGGCAGTTACGAAATATGGCAGGAGGATTTGCCGCGTACCTCCACGCGAAAGATCAAGCGCTTCGAAGTAGAGAAGCTGGTGAAGGCGAACCAAGCCCGGAAAGTTGCAGACGATTCGGATTTGCCCTCGGAACAGCCGTTGAGCGCGGATGACGAAGCATGGCTGGATCGGCCCGATGTGCAACGCGCGCTGAAGATTATTCAGGAGACGGCGTCCGGCGCGCCCGCGACGTTGCGGCCGAGTCATAATCTGGAACTCGACTTAGGACTCGATTCCATGCAGCGTGTGGAGTTGCTCAGCCAGCTCGAAGAACAGCTCGGGGGAGATATTGAAGAGTCTCGGCTTGCCACAATCTATACGGTGCGAGATCTGGTTGATGCCGTTCTGGAAAGCGCTGCCAGCGGCGCTTCCGAACCACGAACCCGACGCACATTTGCCGGATGGAAAGCGATCTTGGATGAGGAACCGGACCCATTGGCGGTAGTAGCTCTTGTGCGGCCACAGCCATTCAGCGCAACATTCTGGTACGTGTTCTCCCGGATGATGCAGGTTATCGCTCTCGACCGCTTTCGCCTGCGCGTGCGTGGGATTGAAAAGTTACCGAAGAGCGGTCCTTATATTCTCTCGTCGAATCACCAGAGCTACCTCGATCCGCTCGTACTGGCCAGCGTATTGCCGCCCGAAGTGTTCAAGAAAGTTTTTGCCGTAGGCACGAGCGAGATATTCGGCGAAGGATTCATGCTGCGACTGGCGCGCTCGCTGCGAACCGTAGTGGTCGATCCGGACGCCAACCTGATTCCGGCCATGCGTGCAGGTGCCTTCGGACTGCGGCAGGGACGGCCTCTGATTCTGTATCCCGAGGGTGAACGGTCGATTGACGGCAAGCCACGTATTTTCAAAAAGGGCGCGGCCATCTTGTCCATCCACTTGCAAGTACCGATCATACCCATAGCGATTGAGGGATTCCATGAAGCGTGGCCGCGGAATCGATCATTCCAGGGCTTTAAGCCGCTGAAAATGATGTTTGGAGATCCCATCATGCCCCCGCCGGAGAGTGCAGCATCGGAAGAGGCTTACGAAAAGCTGACTGCGGATTTGAAGGCACGGGTTGTGAGGATGTGGGAGGAGTTACGAAGATCATAGCGCCCACGTCCGCAGCTCGTCCGGGTTGAAAGGCGCACATTACTTCGCACGCGGGTGCGTCTGATCGTAAACCTGCAGAACATGTTTCATGGACAACTGGGTATAGCGCTGCGTCGTCGCCAGCCGCTCATGACCAAGCAATTCCTGAATGGCGCGTAGGTCCGCCCCCTCTTCCAGCATGTGCGTCCCGAAGGCGTGGCGCAGGGTGTGCGGATGGACATCCGGGGAAAGTCCCTTGGCGACGGCAATTTTCTTGATGATACGCCCCACGCTCCGCGTCGTGAGTCGTCCTCCGCGCCGGTTGATCAACAGTGCCATGGACTGCTTGCGCGTATCTTCAAGAAGTTTCTGCCGCTCGGGCATATAGGTAGCAAGGGCTTCTTTCACCGAACCACCGAAGGGAACGTAACGTTCTTTCTTCCCTTTACCACGGATGAGAATGGCCTCTGCGCTCAGGCGAATATCACCCACATTAATTCCCGTAAGTTCCGAATTTCGGATGCCGCATCCATAGAGCAGTTCCAGCATCAGCCGATCTCGCTCGGGGAAGGCTGCCACTTCGGGCATGTCACCGTCGATCACGAAATTCATTTCTTCAATGGTCGGCACACGCGGAAGTTTCTTTGGCAGCTTCGGAGTAGCGACGAGCTTCGCGGGATTCTGCTCGACCAATCCTTCGCGCGCCAGCCACCGGTAAAGCGAGCGCACCGCTGCCAGAGCGCGTGCCACCGAAGGCTTGCTCAGCCCTTTATCGTAAAGTTGCGAAAGAAATCCTCGGACCGCGATGTGATCGATCTGCTTCCATCCGCGAGCGCCCGCGTAGGCAGCGAAGAGTGCGAGATCCTGACGATAGGCCTTAATCGTGTGGGGAGATGCGTTACGCTCGCCCAAGTGACGCAGGAAATCGGTAACGGCCCTGGCAACGACAGTTTGTGAGCGCTTGTTCTCTGTCATCTTGCCTTCGCCCTCGGATGATGTTTCTGATACACAGTGCGAAGACGGTCGAGCGCAAGATGCGTGTAAACCTGGGTCGTGGAAATATCGGCGTGACCTAAGATCGTCTGCACGGTCCGGAGGTCCGCGCCATTCTCCACCATGTGCGTAGCGCACGAGTGGCGCAGCATGTGTGGAGATGCGGCTCGTCCGGATGCCGCGGACGCAGCCCGCACCATCTGCCACACTCGCTGCCGGGTTAAGCTGCGACCGCCGCGCCCGATGAAGAGCAAGCGGGAGTGATCTAAAGACACCGGCGCTGCGGCGCTCCATTTCGCTGCGGTGAGTATCGGACGGGAGTGCCGAAGGTATTCTGTAAGTGCATCCTGCGCCGACTTCCCCAGCGGCACTACCCGTTCCTTATCGCCTTTGCCCCGCACCAGCATGTAGCCGGCGTCGAGTTTCAAGTCTTCGAGCTTGGCATTCGTCATTTCCGAAACCCGCAGAGCACCGGCATAGAAAACTTCCAACATCGCGCGATCGCGGACAGCTAACGCGGCCGATTGTTTATTGGTTCCGGCATTCGGTCGCGTGCGCGGAGCGGCTAATGTCGCTTCCATCTCATCGCGGGCCAGTGCCTTTGGAAGCACCTTCCATTGACTCGGCGACTCGATATCCAGCGTGGGATCGTAGTCGATTTTATTATCCAGCAAGAGATAACGATAGAGATGGCGTAACGCCGAAAGTTTTCTGCCCACGCTGCGGCCATCCACTTGGTGGGAAAAAAGCTGTTGCAGAAAATCGCGGACATCGCTACGGCGTGCGGTCATCAGCAGGCGCTTGCGATTTTCCAGAAACTCCGAGAACTGCAAAATGTCAGTTGCGTAAGCGCTGATCGTAAGACGCGCCAATCCCTTTTCAATTCTCAGGTAGTCAAGAAAGCTGGAGAGCACGCGCGAATTGGCTTCGGTAGGCATTCAGAAGGGGTGGATTCAGTATCGATCTTTATCAGACGTTGCTGGTAGTGACGAAACAGATGCGCGAAATCAGCCCGTCGTTTGCGACGGCTGACCGGCCTCTCGCAGCAGATCGACCGCATACAGAGCTCCCTGCGGCGTTTCTTCATGCTTGAAGTAAGCAAACACATCGCGGCCGTCAGCCATATGTTCTGTAATCCGCCCGACCATAGCGCGCCGTTCTTCATCTGAATAGGTGGGCTTGCGAAATCGATAATAAGCGAATGAGGCTGTAACTACGTCCGGTGTCGTGCGCTCTTCCGTTTCCGCGACGCACAGAGCAACTCCACGAGACCTGAGCGTTTCCCACGTTGAATCGGTGAACCATGAATCGTGGCGAAACTCGAAAGCCGACGGCAATCCCCGTGGAACCACCGACAGAAAATCCTTAAGCAGCCCGGTATCCGATTTCAGATTCGGCGGTAATTGGAATAGCACCGGACCAAGCTTCCCCGCGTTCGCCAGCGGCTCAATCGTGCTCAGAAATCGCGGCAGGAATTCTTCGGTTCCTTTCAGCCGCTTGATGTGTGTAATCACCTGATGCGCTTTCACTCCGAAACGAAAATGCGCTGGGGTGTCCTGGATCCAGTTTTGAATGGTGGTTTCTTTTACCAATTGGCGGAACGTGAAATTCACCTCAACGGTATTAAGTTGAGAAGAATAGTGGCCGAGGAATTTTTTCTGAGCCAGCTTGGCAGGATAGAAATCGGGTTTCCAACTGGGATAGGCCCATCCCGAGGTCCCGACAAATAATTGAGGCATGGCAAGTTCCGGCGAAAAAGTCGTCGCCGAGGGATTATATCCTGCGTTTCGCCCGGGCTGCCGCAGGCCTTTTGACGGGTTTCCTCGCGGCCGCCCGGCGAACGCGTTTGGGTTTTGTCTCCGCCTGTGCGGCAATCGAAACCGGTTCCTCTTCCTGAGAATCCGCAGCGGCTGCGAGACCTTTAAGATCTGGCAATCTCTGCTTCAGTTCGAGCAATGGAGCGAACAAGTCTCCCATTTTTTCCACCCGCGCGACGGTTTGTTTCGCCTCGAACACCAGCAGATTGGGATCTTTTTTCTTGCGCGACCGTTCCACCTCTTCCCAGCTTACGGGCGTCGAAACCGTGGGCCGCTCCCTGGCTCGCAACGAGTAGACCGCTATTGTCGTTTTGTGCTCGTCGTTCTGGCTCCAGTCAACAAAAACTTTCCCCGTGCGCAGTTGCTTTTTCATATCCGAAACCACCATGTCGGGATGTTCGCTTTCGAGCAACCGCGCCAGCGCGTGCGCAAAACTTTTCGTCGATTCGTATTTTGTCGGTGTGTTTAGCGGGACGTAAATCTGCAAGCCCTTCGACCCGGAAGTTTTGGGAAAGCTCTGCAATCCAAACTTTTCAAAGATTTCTCGCAACCACAAACCGACCTGGCAGCACTGCACGATGTTCGCCGGCGGGCCGGGATCGAGATCAAAGACCATCATCGTCGGGCAGGTGATATCTTTGGCCAACGCCAGAGACGGGTGCAATTCGATGGCAGCGAGGTTAGCCAGCCAGATCAGCGTTGGCAAATCGTCTGCGAGAATATAGTGGACCGTCCGGTGATTTCCTTCGCTCCAGATGGGAGCAGTCTTCACCCAGTCGGGACGGTGCTGCGGCGCGTTCTTCTCGTAGAAAAACTCTCCATCCACTCCATTGGGGTAGCGCTTGCGCGTGAGCGCGCGTCCAGCGAGATGCGGCAATATGGCGGGCGCAATACGGGCGTAATAATCGATAACCTGCTGCTTGGAAAATCCCGTGGCGGGATACAACACTTTTTCCAGATTCGACAGCTTGAGTTGCTTGCCCTGTACCTCAATGATCGAATCCATTCGGCGGCTCCCAGCAGGCATTGTGCCTGAAACTGCGCGGAACGCAAAATACTGGCCTACCCCTACCTTCTCGCGAGCGGGAACGTACTGGTCCGGTTTGACAACGTCCCTCCCGGCGACGTAATTTCGAATTTCTACCCCACGTATTCATCGAACTCGTCTATCGAAAGTTGTCTATCGAAGTCGTCCGTCGAATATGAACATCCCAATCAAATTGTTAGATCTACCTGGAGGACCGATGAAAGCGCGCCTATTGCGGCTGCTTGCTCTTATTTCCCTGCTCGCGGCTCTGTGCGCCGCTCAGGATGTCGCGTCGTTCGAAAAGCGCATCACGGTCAAGACCCTGCCGAATGGGCTGACGCTCGTTATCTGCGAACGGCCGGAGGCGCCCGTCTTTTCGTTTTACACCTTGGTTGACGCCGGCTCATCGCAGGATCCGATGCGAAAAACTGGCCTGGCACACATGTTCGAGCACATGGCCTTCAAAGGAACGGACAAGATCGGCACGACCGACTACGCCGCCGAGAAGATCGCGCTGGAGAAGGTTGAGGCTGCTTACGCCGCCTACATTGCCGAGAGCGACAAGGAAGTTGGCCGCGACGAGACCAAGCTGAAGGAACTGGAAAAGGCGTGGAAGGACGCCATCGCCGAGGCGGACAAATTTGTCGTGCCCAACCAGTTTGGCAAGATCATCGAGCAGAGCGGAGGTCAGGATCTGAATGCCTCCACTGATTACGACGAGACCACATATCACTATTCTCTGCCCACGAACCGGCTGGAATTGTGGGCCTATCTCGAATCAGAGCGCTTTCTGCATCCTGTGATGCGCGAATTTTATAAGGAGCGCAACGTCGTTATCGAGGAGCGCAGACAGCGAACCGATAGCAATCCGATCGGCCGTTTACTGGAGCAATTTGAAGCGGCCTCCTTTGAGGCTCATCCCTACCATCGGCCAACCGTGGGGTGGATGTCTGACTTGAACCATTTCTCCGCGACGGATGCAAAGCACTTCTTCGACGAGTACTACGTGCCCGCGAACATGGTGGTGGCGGTGGCTGGCGATATCAAGGCGGCGGACGCGATGCCTGTTCTGGAGAAATATTTTCGCCGTCTACCTTCGAGCCACAAGCCCGATGAGGCGACTACGACGGAGCCGCCGCAGAATTCCGAGCGAAGAGTCGAGCTAAAGGAACAAACGCAGCCACTCTATCTTGAGGGCTATCATCGTCCCGATTACAGAACCAAAGACGATGCAGTTTACGACGCGATCACCGACTTGATGTCCGAGGGGCGCACCTCGCGGCTTTACCGGGCCCTGGTTCGAGATAAGAAGATTGCCTCGTTCTCCGCAGGATTCAGCGGGCTTCCTGGTACGAAGTATCCTCACCTGTTTGCGTTCTACGCCTTCCCGTTGCCGGGGCATACTCCTCAGGAAGTTGGTGAGGCAATTCACGTGGAAATTGAGCGTCTGAAAAAAGAAGATATCAGCGACGAAGAATTGAAGATGATCAAGACTCGTTCGAAAGCTAATCTTATCCGCGGCCTCGCCGACAATGAAGGGCTTGCATCTGAGTTGGCCACCTACCAGACGCGCTATGGGGATTGGCGAGAGTTGTTTCGATCAGTCGATCGCATCGACCAGGTAACGAAAGCTGACATTCGCCGTGTCGCCAATGAAACGTTCAATGACACGAACCGCACCGTAGGCGTCATTCAAACCGCGCCGGGCGCGGCGCAGGGCAGCCAAGACTCCGGCGGCCAGGGTTCTTCGAATGCGGGAGGTTCGCGATGAGAACTCCAACCGTGAAGACTTCCGTCGTTAACATGATGCGATTCACGCTTTGCCTTACTATTTTGGCCGCTGCCTTAGTAGCAACTATCCCCAACGCCGGTGCACAGGCCACCAGTTGGGAACAGATTCCCACCCCTCCGTTCCCGACGTTTCACCCGCCGCAACCCAAACGCATTCAACTCTCGAACGGTATGGTGATTTTTCTGCAGGAAGATCACGAACTACCGTTGGTTAGCGCGACTGCGCGCATTCGCGGCGGATCGAGTGACGAACCCGCCGCCAAAGCCGGACTGGTCGACATCTTTGGAGAGGTCTGGCGTACCGGGGGCACCAAGACGCAAACCGGCGATCAGCTCGACGACTTTCTGGAAGTACGCGCGGCTAAAGTGGAAACAGGGGGTGGCCCCGATTCCACCACCATCAGTTTGTCGTGCTTGAAGGGCGACTTCGACGATGTGTTTAAAGTTTTCAACGACCTGATCAGAAACCCAGAATTCCGCTCCGACAAAATCGATCTTGCGCAGAAGCAGGCCGAGGACGCCATTGCGCGCCGCAATGATGAAATCAGCAGCATCGCGGCGCGTGAGTCCGTCAAGCTCGCTTACGGTTCGGATAATCCCTATGCCCGTGAGCCTGAGTACGCTACGATCGACGCCATCAGTCGCCAGGATCTGCTCGATTGGTATAAGGCGTACATCCATCCCAACAATGTGATTTTGGGTGTGAGTGGCGATTTCGACAGCGCTGTCATGGAATCCAAGCTGCGCGCTGCGTTTGATTCGTGGCCGAAAGGTCCGGCGGCAAAAATCAGCGAGGCGAAAATGCAGTTCCATCCCGCCAAGCCGGGTTACTATTTGATTCCGAAGAGTGATGTGAACCAGAGCAGCATTCATCTTGTGACTCTGGGGACCACGCGCAACAATCCCGACTACTACGCAATCTCCGTCTTTAACGATGCGTTCGGCGGCGGATTTTCCTCACGCCTGTTCAATGACATCCGCACCAAGCGCGGCCTAGCTTACAACGTAGGAGGCGGCATCGGTACCAATTTCGGACATCCCGGACTCCTGCAATTCGTGATGGGCACAAAGAGTCAAAGCACAATTGAATCCATTCAGGCGCTTGACGAAGATATCGACAATGTGGGAAAGCATCCCATTACGGAGGACGAAATCAAGCACGCGAAGGATGCAATCCTGAACGCGTTCATCTTTCATCTCGACTCACCTGACAAGGTTCTCGCAGAACGCATGATTTACGAGTTCTACGGATATCCCTCCGACTGGCTTGACAAG
>Ga0209006_10006497_pt1 | contig 10566 bp, 6 predicted proteins | sample JacPin_JW_Ref_O2_FD_188567 | JGI IMG/M metagenome (GOLD analysis project Ga0209006, IMG submission 188567) | Forest soil microbial communities from Algoma, Ontario, Canada - Jack Pine, Ontario site 1_JW_Ref_O2 (SPAdes) (version 2) | ecosystem: Environmental > Terrestrial > Soil > Boreal... | reverse complement strand
CGCTGCAGAAAGACTCCGCCCTTCACCGTGTGCTTTCCCCACACCTTGGTCACGTTGTCGCCCACACTTGGCTGGAATTTTTTTAACGAAGGCGAGCCATACGAAAAATCGGGCTGAATCGCCAACGGCAGGCCGTCAAATCCGTAGTCCTGGAACATCGGGAAATCTTTGCTGTTGTTGTCGTAAGTTCCGTTATAGGGATAATTGATTGCAGCTTTTGTCAGAGCCGACGGCGTTTTCGCGTCAAAGGCCTGCGTGAAATAGACGAGGGTGGCGAATACTTCGTTGGTAAACGTGGGAGAAATAATTCTGGCGTAATTCGCCGACGCGGTGTGGACATGGATATCGTTCAACACGCCGCCGCCGGGCGTATTAACCGATCCCATGACAGCGCCGGGCGAATAATAAGGAACCTGAGGTTGGCCCTGCTTTTCTTTTTCGTAGGTATAGCGGCCGAAAATGTGGTTGTTATCGTTGATGGCGTAGTCAACCCGGCCGGTCGTTTGAAAGATGTCGTTGTTGACGAGATTTTCGGTGGTGTAGTTATAGCCGTCTGCACCCGTCGGCTTGTTTGGCAGCGGCAGCACATGGTTGATCAGCGCCATTGCGCCGGGGTCCAGATATTGAGACGGGATCTGGCCATTGATGAGAGGTGTGCCGTCGGAGGCAAAGGTTGGCGCATTGGTCAGGTTGCCGTAGGCCCCGCCTTGGTAGTTTGGACCCAGGTAATTCATCAGTTCTGAGGAACTGAAATTGCCGGTGCGCATGTTTTGGGTCGGCACCAAGGCATGAATAATGGCGCTCCCTGCGCTACCGTAAGCGTAGACGTCGCGTTGCGCGTCATACTCGGCAGCGCCGAAAAATGTAAGTTTTTTGAGATGAGGTACGGGGCCGCCGAAAGTGACGCCGGGGTAGATATAACGATCTCCCGGACGAGCGATTCCGTTAAAATTCGCCAGCCAGTCGTTGGAGTTGAGCTGTGGAGCTCTGGCAAAGGCATAAAGAGATCCGTGATATTGCGCTCCTCCTGACTTAGTTACGCCAGTGATAACGACCGGACCATTCGACTGGTCGGCGCCGAAGTTCGAAGTCTGAATGTGCACCTCGGAGACCATGGCGTCGTTAATGTTCTGAAGGTTCGCGCCGAAATTGCCTGCGTCGGTCAGATTGGCCCCGTCGAGTTTCAACGTGATGCCGGCGATCGGAGCGCCGTTTGAGGCGTAAGGTGTCTCCTGACCAATCTGAATGTCGGAGAAATCCGGAGCCGTGTTGGTCGGACCCAGATTGCGGATTGCGAAACCTGGCAAGGTTCTTTGCAGCTCGGTGGCGTCGCGGCCGACGATGGAAAGCTGCTCAATGTTGCGCGCGGTAATAGTGGCGCTCAACTGCCCGCTATCGAGTTGGATACCGGCGACTTCAGCCTCCACGGTAACGGCTTGCGCTTGTGCGCCCACGTTCAAGGTCACGCCGGCGACTACCCGGCTATCACCTGGATCAAGATGGATGGCCGTTTGGGTGTAACTAGAGAACCCACTCTTATCAACTTTGAGGTTGTAGTCGCCGCTGGGAATAGCGGCGAAAGAGAATGCGCCCGCCCCGTTCGACTTCACCGTCCTCACGGTGCCGCTTACGACGCTTTCGAGGGTCACAGTGGCGTCCGGTATCGACGCCCCGGTTTGGTCCAGTGCAACGCCGCTCAAAGACGCACTGCCGACCTGGGCAGTTGCAGTTCCGGCCGTCAATAGAAACGAGAAGAGGAAGAGCGAGGTCAAGAATAAAAGGAGCTGGTTGGTTGCCTTCTGGGGCAGACGTCCGGGATGAGCGGAATTCTCTTTACTTGTATTCAATTGAGCCTCCACGTTGAGTCTCGTTACGGCACCGCAGGTGTTCGATTGTGACAACTTGGTTGTGGGAATTCCTTGCGTCGAGAGCAGGATCCGGTAACCGAGGAGCCTTATAGATTTTTGGCGGATCGAAAATAAGGTCCTTGCGGTAAGGGGACTGTTCTTATCATGTAAAGTTTGTGTCGCAAACCTCAGTCTATCAATAGGTTGATAGTTGTTTTGAGTTAAGAAATGTTGTTCCTTATCGTTGTATAATTTCCCGGGGATCTTCGGAACTACCATGCAGGTAGATGTGTCTTCAGCGGCGAATCCCGCCGATTTTACCGACGTCGAGAAGACCGCAATCGAAGAACAAGTCGAGCGGTTGTTGAGCAACCCGCACTTCAGCCATAGCCGCCGGTTTCCAATGTTCCTGCGGTTCGTTGTCCGCAATACCCTGGCTGGGCAGGCGGATAGTGTGAAGGAACGGACGCTGGGGATTGAGATTTTTGGACGCAACGCCGACTATGACACTGCGTCTGATCCAATCGTGCGTGTCACGGCGGCGGAAATTCGGAAGCGGATCGCACAGTATTATCAGGAACCCGGCCACGATCTTGAGATTCGATTGTCTCTTCCCGCAGGATCTTATGTTCCGCAATTTCATTGGCCAGCGGCGCAGCCGTCCATAGCGCTGCCGCCGGCCGTTGCCGGAGGAGAAAACCAGCCATCCACGGAGTTACCGCTCGAGACAGAGCCCGTCTCGACGCCGCCTCTGCATCAGCGTCGGGCCAATATATGGGTGACCCTCTTCGGCGCGCTTCTACTCCTCTGTGCCGGAGCGGCAGGCGGTCTGTGGTTGCGGTCGTTTCAACATTCCGCGTTCGATTTGTTCTGGGATCCGATTCTCAATTCCGGTGATCCCGTACTCTTCTGTATAGCGGATCAAAACCAGTACACGGCCATTGCACTCCGGGACGCATCGGACCCTACTCATCAGACGATTCTGAAGGACAACCTGAGCGCCGTTGTCATGGACGATTTAACCGCAGTGGTAAAGATTGCGGGCGTGTTGCAAGCGCACGGAACGAAATACAGTCTCAAAGGCGAGGGTACGACCACGCTGAGTGATTTGCGCAACGGACCGAGCGTGTTCGTCGGTGCCTTCGATAACGCGTGGACGCTTCGCCTTACCAAAGCGCTGCGCTTCCACTTCGCGAATAGCCCGGATATGAAGAGGTTTTGGATTGCTGACAGCACGAATCCAAATCGAACCGATTGGCTCATCGACCGGGAGCAACAGCAGGCGACCAATAACTACCGCGACTATGCCATCGTGGCGCGCTTTATCGATAGCAACACGGGCAAAATCGCGATCATTGCGGCAGGAGTCGGCCGTGGCGGGACGATAACCGCAGGAGAATTCCTGACCGATCCAACTCGCCTGGCGCAATTGCTGAATGCGGATCGCACGTCGGCGGGGAAGAAGAACATGGAGTTCGTCCTGAGCACCGAGATCATCGACGGACAGCCGGGCACTCCGAAAATGGAAGCGATGTATTTCTGGTAGTCATGGTTCTACGGATTCGTGACGCTGAGCCGTGCGATTTGCAGCGATATCGTGAAGCTGATTGAATGCTGCGCCCAACGCCTGCCGATGATGTCTCTGACCGGTCTCGAACATCACCTGGTCAATTGGTCAATATTGCACAGTTTCCGATTGGGCAGTAACGATAGTGTGAGGCAGGTAGTAACACAATGCTGACACCCCGACGCCAGTAAGAGTGTCAGCTTTGCGCGATACAAACCTCAGGGACTCCCGTCCCGACGTGATATTCGATAAGGGTCAAACGGTTTAGGTGGTCTCCGGCGCTAAATCACAAGGAGGTTCCTCTTGGCATCGCACAAAATTCTAATCGTCGAGGATAATGACGCTGTACGTACAATGCTGAACCTAGGACTTCAATCCGATGAGTTCGAAGTCGTGGCTGCTTCGAACGTGCGCGATGCGCTCAAGCTGATCGCGACGCAACCTTTTGATGTGCTGCTCTCCGACCTGCACATGCCTCTAGCGGGGGACGGCTTCACCCTGGTGAGCGCCATGCGCCATACCAATCCAGATGCGGTGACAGTGATTCTCAGCGGGTATCCGGCGGTGGAGGAGGCGATGGCCGCCATTCTCTCCCAAGCCGACGAAATCTTTGAGAAACCGATTCGAATTGGCGCTCTCAGGGAGATCATTCGCAAGAGACTGGCCGACCCTGACGCCAAGATGAAACGGATCACGCCAGAATCCGTTGCTTCCATATTGGAACGCGAGAGCGAAAACACAATTCAGAATTGGCTGGATGCGGTGGATCGAGATGCAGAGCTCACATGTATTGCTTTGAGCCATTCGGAACGCACCGGACATCTCCCTAAGCTCCTTCGAGACCTGGTTTATCGCTTGCGACTGGATTTTGGGTCGCCGGTCCCGGTTTCCATGGCAGCCCGCGAACATGGACAGTTGCGCCTTCAGCAAGGCTATACCGCCCGCATGGTGGTGGAAGAGTCTCGCATCTTGCAGGTGAGTATCTTTAGCACTCTACAAAGGAATCTGAGTACGGTGGACTTCAGTAAGTTATTGCCGGACGTTGTGACCATTGCGGATGAAGTCGATTCTCAACTGAAAGAGGCAATGACCTGCTACGTCAGGCCCACAGCTGTAAAACCTGGACCAGTTAGCCTAGCGGGGTAGGGAGCTTTGGCTTGGTTTGGGTGATGCGTTCGAGGCATCATGGCGAACAAAAGGAGAATATGCTAGCATGACTCTCCATGGCCCAGCGATCATCGGTCCAGCACTCAGCGCTCGCCGACCCAGTCCGCGCAAGATGTAAACCCTTCTCCAATCGCGAAAACAAATGTGGCGATGGCGGCGATAGCCATGGGCGCCGCTGACTTCCGAAGCGTTCTCGCCGATCAGGCGCGGAAATATGCGCAGAGCGGATCGATTCCTCACTGCTTCAGCTACGGCGACGCGCCAGTTGTTTGCTTCTCCCCGTATGACAGCGGTGCAAGGCACGGGAACTTTCTGGATCGGAGCTACAAAGCAATTCTGGCGAATCCCGAATGGAACAAACGCTTGGGGAAAGTGCACACGTTGGGCAAGCGGTCGTTTCCCAAAAACGAGCGCGGGCGATGGATGGAACTTGATACCTGTACAAGTTCCGACGCTCTGCTGATGAATGTCTTCTGCCACCCACACGTGTTACGGGAAGGCAAAGTTTTAGCTTTAGTGGGGGCTCAGGCTGGCGCGTCGCCGAAGTTTGGGCATAGGGCACGTGTTCCTCTGTTGAACGGCAAATGTGATCGCACAGAGGTTGACTTGCAACTTGGTGACTTGTTGATTGAGGCAAAGCTGACAGAAAGTGATTTTCAAACCACCGATAAAGAGACGTTATTGGCCTATCGCGATTTCTCGGAAGTGTTCGAGTGTGGGCAACTACCGCGGACCGGGGCGCGATATGCATCCTACCAATTGATTCGCAATGTGCTCGCGGCCCATGGGTCGAACTCTTCATTCTGCGTCCTCGTCGACTCTCGAAGGCCGGATTTGGTCGAGGCATGGTATGCGGTGATGAGGTGTGTGAAATCGAGCGAGCTGAGGACGAAATTAAGAATCTCCACCTGGCAAGAGCTGGCGTGCCTGGCTCCGCCAAAGCTACGGAGCTTCCTAGGAACCAAGTACGGTATCGAATCCCAGGTTATCGAACCTCAGGTTTAGGAAGCTCGGTTTCGAGAACTGACTTTCGGACAACGATTAATTTTTTACTGGGTTGAAACGACCAGCACTTTGAAACTGCCGGCTACTATCTTCGGCCTGGGATGCGGATTGTCAGCGGTCGCGGCAGGGGCTGCGCCAAGCTGAGCGGCGGATAAATAGAGGTTGTGTGTTTTATTGTCCAGCGCCACCGTACGCGCGCTCTTTTCCGTGGCGACGGTTTCTACGACTGAGTATTTGTCGGCGGATTCCTGTTTGATGACGGTGATGGTGCCGTCTTGTCCGTTAGAGGAGTAGGCGACGTGTTTCTCGTCATCAAACACGACAGCATCCGGTCCTTTGCCGATGGGAACGGTGGCCACAACTTTGCCGGAGTCGGCATCCACGACCACCATCTTCTGATTCGAGCAAACTGAAAACAGGCGGTTGTGCGCTGTATCCATGGCCAAGCCCGAGGGTTCTTCGCAGGGTGCGACGGACCAGTGCTGGAGCACTCGCATGGCTTTTGGATCGATCTTCAGAATCTCGCTCTTATCCTCGACATTTACGAAGACGTTACCTTTGCCGTCACTGACGGGAAACTCGGGCTTTCCGCCCATCGGGATGGATCCGGCAATATTACCGGTGGATGCATCAATGACGGTTGCGTCCTGGCTGCTGCCATTGAAGGCGAAGACGCGCTTACTGGGTGCGTCGTAAATAATTCCATCTGGATTGGAGCCGGCTTTCACGCGTTGCAGTTCGGCGCGAGATTTTGTGTCGAAGACCACGACTACATTCGCGCCTCCGTCGCTAATGAATCCGCGATTGAGATCGGCAGCGACGGCTACGCCATGCACGCGGTTCAGTCCCGTGATGCTGCCGATTGCCTTTTGAGAATCGAGATCGATGACTTCGACGCGGTCACTGTGAGTTACATAAAGTATGCGCGCCGCCGAATCCGCAAACAGATAATCCCAACCCGATTCTCCGGGAAAGGAAATGCGATTGGTTATTTTGTACTGCTGGGCGAGCCCAGCAACGGAAATTGCGACCAGGAAAAAACACAAGATCATTCGCGAACTTTTCACGTCAACCTCCTGAATTAGCCTTCTAAGAAGTACCATCAATCTCGGATGTGGCCAAATTTTGCCTTAAAGTATTGGCGTCCAATTCTCCCTCCCAACGAGCCAGAACTAGGGTTGCCACTCCGTTTCCAATCATATTGACCAGGGCTCTGAACATACTGAGGAAACGGTCAATACCGAGGATCAGCGCCATACCCGCAACTGGAATGCTCGGGATGACGGAGATCGTGGCTACCAAGGCGATGAAAGATGCGCCCTGCACCCCGCTCGCTCCTTTCGAAGTGAGAATCGCTACGGCAAGAATCGTGAGTTGTTTAGTCAGACTCAGATGGGTATTGGTTGCCTGGGCCACGAATAGAGCGGCCATGGTCATGTACAAGCTTGTTCCGTCGGTGTTGAAGGTAAAACCGGTGGGCACGATGAGTCCAACCAGAGACTTCGAGCAACCGAGTTTTTCAAGCTTGGCCATAAGAGTGGGAATAGCGATCTCGGATGAACTTACTGCGAGCACCAGCAAGATCTCTTCTTTGATGTAGATGAGAAAACGAAAAATGCTGAAACTGGCGGCCCAAGCGATGGCACCGAGGACGATGACGACAAAGAGTATCGATGTGATCCAGAAAGTTCCAATCAATTTGACCAGTGGGCCGAGAGAGGCGATGCCGAACTTGCCGACCGTGTAGGCCATGGCGCCGAAGGCTCCCACTGGCGCGAATTTCATCAAAATCCTGGTGATATCGAAGACGACGCTAGTGAGGGAGTTGACGAGTTCGACGAGCGGTTTGGCGCGCGCTCCGGCGGCCGACAGGGCGAAGCCGAAGAGCAGGGAAACGAAAACCACTTCCAGAATATCGCCCTTGGTGAAGGCATCGAATATCGTCGTCGGAATGATGTGCATGAGGAATTCGACGACGCTCTGTGCTTTGGCCTGACCGGCGTAATCGGCAACGGCTTTGGCGTCGAGAGTGGAAACATCGACATTGAAACCGCTGCCGGGATGGACCACGTTACCGACCAGGAGTCCGATGAGAAGGGCGATGCTGGAAACAATTTCGAAGTATAGGAGCGCCATCCCGCCGACGCGGCCTACTTTTTTCAGATTCTCCATGCCGGCGATGCCGGTGACAACGGTACAAAAGATGATCAGGGAGATGATCATAGAAATGACGCGGATGAAGGCGTCTCCCAGCGGCTTCATGGCGACGGCGCGAGTTGGATCCACCCATCCGAGGATGATGGCGAGGGCGATCGCCACCAGCACCTGGACCCAGAGTTCGCGGTAGAGGGGCAACTTGCTGCGCGCCGGAGAGACGTGGGCAGGAAGAGCCTGCGTTGGGATAATGGTCGACATTCCGCTATCTCGCGGGCTCTGGTTCAAGCGTGCGAACGAGCCACGGAATGATCACTTCTTTGAAAATGCGGGGATCGGGCCATACGCCAACCTGCCGTCCGAGATGTCCGCCCTGAGGATTTATCCACGCAGTCTTGGGTACGTCGCCTTTGTTGAGAAGCAGATAGATATCGTCGATCGGAACCTGGGTATCTTTTACTCCGGCAAGAATGAGCATGGGAGACATCGGCTTGCCGAGCAGGTCTTGTTTCACGAGCGACATCTTTGGCAAAACTTCGGCCATCTGATCGATGGTTGTGACGTTGTCGAAAATCGCCATCAGGGCGGGAACTTGATCGAAGAGATATTCGCGATTGCCGATCAAGTCATTCATCAGAAACTCTTTTTGAAAGAAACGGTCGGTCGGAGGTGACTGGGCGCTGCAGCCGCGCAAGCGGGAGTGCTCTACGATAGCCATTTTCGTGGCCCAATAAGCTCCCCAGCTAACGCCATGCATGGCGACGCGGGTCTTGTCGATCTCGGGGCGGGTGGCAATGTAATCCAACACGCGGGAGAGAACGCGCTCGGCATTTTCGCTGACCTTGATTGGATTTTGTCCAGTGCCGGGGCCGTCGACTGCAAGAAAGCCGATGCCGAACGGAAGGATCGCGTTGAAACTTTCGGAGAGATCTTCTTTGCGGCTGTCGAGTCCGTTCACTGCCAGCACCAGAGGCACTGGCCCCTTCGCATTTTTCGGCAGACGCAGGTAGCCGATGATTTCTTTTCCTTCAAATGGAATCCTGACGATTTCAAGTGGCGGATCCCAGAAGCGAGCGTGCGCGAGAAATGCTTCGATTGCTTTTTCGTAGGAGCGCTGTTTGCCGGGAGATGCGGGAATGGGCCAGCGTCCGAAAGAATAAAGGCGCCACGCGCGGACGTAGTCGGCATTGGCCTTGGTTGGGTCAGTCTTCTCCAGCGACTTGGCCTCGTTCATGTAACGATCAGCCACGGCCATGAATGCGGCTGCCCACTCGTCTTTGTCACGCGTGTGGACAGATTTGAGCGCCTCCGTGACATCCGCTGGATCGAGGCCGATGAGTGGGTACTGTCCGACTTCGGCGCGGTGGATAGCTTCCGTTTTGATTTCGTCGATGGTGCGCTCGGAGCGTTGCTGCGCAAGGGCGGGGGAGCTTAGCAGCACGATGCTCGACAACGCAGTTGAGGCGAACAATGTGAATATTGCAAAGCGGCTAGAAAACTTAAGGGTCGGTCCTACCAATTTCGACACGAGATCATTCCTTTCAAGTTTTAGAAAAAGATGGGGCCGGTGGGAGGCCGACCCCGTTTTGATTAACCCATGGCAATCAGAAAATAAGTTTCAAGCCCAACTGAACCGCGCGGCTGCCGCCGGAGCCGATGACGGGGTTGGCGGCGGCGACGTCTGGCGTGGCGCAACCGCAACCGAACGGCTGAACGGACGGATCGTTGAATCCGAAACCGTTCTGACCGCCGTAAGGATTGGCGAGATTGGGGTGGTTGAAAATGTTGAAGAACTCGGCCCGGAACTGGGCGCGAAGGCGTTCGCCAAAATGCCAGTTCTTGGCCACGGAGAAGTCGACGTTACGGAATCCGGTGTCGGGGAAGGTGTTGCGCCCCATGTTGCCGAATTGTCCGAGTGGCGGTGGAAGCATGATGGAGTTGCCCTGCGCATAACAACCGAAGAAGGCCAATGATTCGGTAGATGCTCCCGGAGAACCGCCGTCCAGAGCCAGAGCCTTAGCGTTGCATGCGGCGTTGCTGCTCGGGGCGGAGGGTGCGTTAGTGCCACCGTAGTAGGGAATGCCAGTCGATGTTGATTTGAAGTCTTCTGGGTTCCCGTAGAAACTCCATCGAATGGGAGTGTTCGCCGGCGGACTCACCGGTAGTGGACCAATGCCAGCGGCATCGGTTCCTTCATCCATCGGTCCCCAGTGTTGCGGAGTCTGAATGGTAATGATGGAGTTGAGTTCCCAACCCTCGAGCGACTGCGCATAGCCTTTCTTGCCGGGGATGGCATAGGTAGCGGAGAAGGTGAAGCGCTGACGAACATCGAAATCGCTGTTCGCATATTCGGCGCCGGGGTTGTAAGCGTTCTGCGGCAGGCCTGATCCGTAGCCGAAATCCCAGTTGGCACCCACGTCGTCGAGAGAGTGCGACCATGTGTAACCGGCCACCATACTCAGGCCGTGATAATTTCTCGAATTCAACGTCACTTGCAGCCCGTTGTAGTTGGACCGGTAAACGTTGGCCATCTGGAAGATGTTGCTGAGGTATGGGAACTTCGTGTTGAAGGGCCCGACCTCGGGTGCGACCTGGCAGGCCGGATTGTTATTGACGTCGTAGACGGGCGGTCCGCCGGGAACCGGATTCGGTACGAGGTTGGCGTTGCAGATGGCGATATTGGCGGCCGGCCATCCCGATCCTACGGGTGGCTGATTAATGTCGCGAATGCCGGTTAGGCTGCTGCCGTGGTTGCCCACATATGCCATCTCGAGTGTGAGGTTCGGCGTGATAGCACGTTGCACGCTGAACATCCAGTTCAACACG
>Ga0209006_10006496_pt1 | contig 10567 bp, 8 predicted proteins | sample JacPin_JW_Ref_O2_FD_188567 | JGI IMG/M metagenome (GOLD analysis project Ga0209006, IMG submission 188567) | Forest soil microbial communities from Algoma, Ontario, Canada - Jack Pine, Ontario site 1_JW_Ref_O2 (SPAdes) (version 2) | ecosystem: Environmental > Terrestrial > Soil > Boreal... | reverse complement strand
AATCCATTTATCTGGATATGGAATCGCCGATTGATCGCGAGAAGCTCGCTGATACGGTGCCTTACCTTTCGCTACATGAAGACGACCTAGTCATTATCGACGAAGTGCAGCGCGTGCCCGAATTGTTTGCGACATTGCGCGGTGTGATTGATCAAGGGCGTCGCAAGGGCAAGAGGTCTGGACGCTTCCTGCTGCTCGGGTCCGCTTCGATGGATTTGCTGCGCCAATCGGAGTCGCTCGCAGGCCGGATCGCCTACATCGAACTTGAGCCACTTGACGTGCTCGAAGTGCCAGTCAAGGATCACGCCGATTTGTGGGTTCGCGGCGGTTTTCCGGACAGCTTTCTGGCAAGCACCAATGCTGAAAGCCTGCGCTGGCGCGACGCCTTCATCCGAACTTATCTGGAGCGCGACATCCCGCAATTCGGCCCGCGAATTCCCGCGACGACGCTCGGGCGTTTCTGGACAATGCTTGCCCATGTCCAGGGCGGCTTATTCAACGCTGCCCAACTGGCGCGCGGGCTTGCGGTGGACGGCACGACGGTCGCCCGCTATCTGGATCTCATGGTCGATCTGATGCTCGTGCGGCGTTTACAGCCGGTCCATGCGAATGTCGGCAAGCGCCTGGTGAAGTCACCCAAGGTATTTGTGCGTGACAGCGGCATCGTCCATGCACTGCTCAGCATCACGGACCACGAAAGCTTGCTCGGCCATCCCGTGGTGGGCGCAAGTTGGGAGGGCTTTGTTATCGAGAACCTCCTGGCGATCGCGCCGGAGCGCACCATTCCCGGGTTCTATCGGACGTCGGCTGGGGCGGAGATAGACCTAGTTCTGGACATCCCCCGCCATGGTCGTTGGGCGATCGAAATCAAACGGGGACTGTCGGCGCGCCCCGAGAAAGGCTTTTTTATAGCTTGCGAGGATCTAAAACCAAGCAGGCGTTTCATCGTGAACTCCGGCACCGACCGTTACCGAGTTAGCGAATCCGTCGAAACAATTGGCCTAAATGATCTGGCTGCCGAGCTTGCCGCGCTTCGAGATTGAGTTTCAATTCATCCATTCGGCGGGAATCAGGGCCAATCCATTGCGCCAGTCATCGACTTCATGCACCAACGGAATTCCACCCCAGACGGACTTTGCAGCATGATCTAGAACGATAATCTGGAGGCCCTCCGATGTTGCCGCAACAGCTTGCGACATAGCGACAAAAACCTTGCGGACGGCCTCTTCATCCTCGTCACGCCACTCAGGTTCCGCGGTCGGTTCACTATCCCTGCGGCCTGCAAGCCGTTGTGGGAAGTAGACCTGACTGGGTTGGTCGTAAACAATGAAATTGGGAACGGGACAGGCAGGAAGGGATAGGAAGAACTGATGGAGTGCAAGAGTGATCGCCACATGGTAAGACAACCAGTTGGAGCCGCTTCCGATTTCCCAAAGGAAATCCTCCCTCCCTACCCTTTGAACCCTAAGCGTTAACTCAGTATCAGAGAGGCTCACAGGATCGTTCGGACTTTCTGCATCTAGTGATGGCATAAGACGTCCTGCAAAAAGGTTCACGGCATTGAGAGCTCGTCTCACTCGCAGTCCGATCTCCGCTTCTGAAATGACGCGTTCCAGCGCACGGGCACGATCTCTTAATGATTCAACCTCTGCGGACAGTTCTCCGTCCTGGCCAATGCTATCGAATACCTGAAGATCTGCTTCGAGATGCCCAAGAAAGCGCGACGCCCTCAGCTGACCGTATTGCCTGTCACGCGCTGCCCGAGATTGTTTTGTCAGGGCGCCCTGTCGGATTCGTATACCTTTTAAGCGTTCCACTTGTTCCGGAATTGCGGCGCCCACTCGCTCAAGTTCCCGATCGAAGCTCGGTGGAATCGCGGTGGCCGAAGCTGCCGCTTCAAGGGTACTTAGGGTGTTCAGGAGTTCAGCAAGCTTCGGTGATGGTTCGGTGAGATGTGTATTACAAAGAGGGCAGTCATGCTCAGTGTGCTGGTCGCTCAGCCAACGGCTCAGTTGAAGCCGCTCCCGCTGTAGGGTTAGAGAACCCTGATATGAGCTTGAACTCTGCCGCAACTGCTCCATTTCGGCACTTCTACGTCGCAGTCTTGACAATTCCTGAGCGGTCGCCTGCTCTTCACTATTCAGCCGGTTGAGCTCGGTCACTCCTTCGTTCACTGCTGCTGTCGTCACTAGAGGGTCGGAACTGAACGTCGTCGCGATTCCTCGCAATAATTCTATCGCCACGGATCGGCTCGGGGGTGCTGGAGTATCGACGGCGATGAGACCTAAGTCTTTGGCCTCAGAGATCCTGGCGTCAATGGTTGCACGCCAGCGCTCTGATAGAATTCGGATGTTTCGCAGATCGGCTTCCTTACGCCGAAGCTCCCTTTGGATCCGCTGCAATTCGTGTCTTTGTGCCAGGGTCTCGCCGGTCAAAGCTCCGAGCACGTAGGGTAGAATGGTGCGCAGTTTGTTGCGATGCTCGACAGTATCGGCCTTATAAAACAAGACGTTCGGATTCGCTACGATGTTTTGAGGCTGGAAGTTGAACGCTGCGAGATCTCGGAAACTTGGTCTGCCCTGACCATTGCTATTGGTGTCGTCAACAGAAAAGCTGAGTGTCGTCAACATCGACAAAGCATCGAGTCGCTGTTTCACGAAGTCCCTAGTTGAATTCTTCACAACAAATTCAGGAACAATAACCTGTGCCGCTTCCTGGAAGTACATGTCATCTGTAGCCTGCTGCTGTTCAGGTTCGCGACGGGCGAACAGCTTCTCACCCTCGGAGGTGCTCACCACGATGCCGAACCAGCTAGTCTCGTCCCGGATGACTCCAGTTGGAATAGTGCACCTGCGCGACCCCAAGCAATAATCGATGATCGGGATGATGGCAGACTTACCGGTCCGCGACAGTCCGGAAATGACGTTGATTCGCCCTCGTTCGAACGGGACCGTTCTGATTTTATGCTGTGGATTTTTCGGCCACAAGATGATTCTGCTGATCTGGAAATCCACTAGAAAGTCACCTGTACTTGTAAACCGATCTCATACAAAGTTAGGCCTGAAAACCATGCACCGAGTTTCTCTGCATTCCCCAGCAACGGGCGAATGGAGTGAGGGACACCGCTCACAAGCGGGGTATCCGACAATGACATGAGGCTTCCGCCTTCGGTGTTGACAGACATAACATTCGAGGCGAGTCCCAGCCGTATGGACTCCCATGTTAGCGGGCGCATCGCTACGGCTCTTCCACCTACCGCCAAGAGCAAATCGGTCTTTGACTCCTCCGCGCTGCGAAACTTCTCAGTCAACTTCTGCAGTCAGCAGCGCGGCGGCGGGCACCGGATCTGCCGCGAGTGCCGGAGGGGCTGGCTCCAGCACTACGACCGCAATCGCGAGCGTCGGATCGGTTGGACCCGGTTCATCCTCTGGTGGAGGCTCTGTATCGCCGCCCTCCCCAGCGTCGTCCGGCTCAAACGCGAACGGCGGCGGTACGCGCAGGCAGCCCGAGCCGCCATCGAGTGGTCCAGGCGAGAGTGTTGCGGCCGATCCGCCAATCGCACGATCGCAGCCGCGTGGCAATACATCCCGTGGAGAGAGCGTGTCGAGCGGGAGCGCTGTGGCGCCCGCGCCTCCATCTTTTTCGTCAGCTTTAGCGTCGATTGGCGGGGAGCCACTGGCGGGTTCTGGGTTCGAGATCCAACCGGCTCAGCGCGGCTTTGCGCAGGCATCGTTCGGCACAGCCGAGGGAAGCCCGGCACCTGGAGGTGGACCGGGATCGGGTTCGTCTTCTCCCTCTTCCTCAAGCGTACCCGGCGGAGCGAGCAGTGGCGTCACCAGCGGTCCCGTGGAAGGCGCCGCCGCTCGGCCCAATTCACCGAATCCAGGTGGCTCTGGGGTTGTCTCCGATGTTGCATCCGTGGGCAACGCCAGCCCCGCAAGTCCGCAACCGCCCCACCCGACGAAAGGAAGGAACGCGCTCACTCGCGCTGCTGATCAAGTAAGGAGTTTCCAGCGTCGACTACCATCGGACGCAGCTCCCCATGCCACCCCGCCGCGAATTCCAATCGAACACGAAGAGTAACCGGAGGTCATCATGAATCTTCTTCGCAACCACGAAGCACGCTTTCCCGAAGTCTCCGATGGGCATAGCCCGTACTTGGCCGCACGCCGCGAGTGGGATGAGCGTTATGGAGATCTCATTACGCGCGCCAAGAACTGGCGGACGATGGCCGCATCGTGCTCCCTTGTCGCGTTGGTGGCGACGGCTGGCATGGTGTGGTTGTCGGCGAGGTCGCACGTCGTTCCGTTCGTAGTTCTGGTTGATAACCTCGGTCGCCCCGTGGCCTCGGGCGTCGCCGATCCGACATCCCTGAACGATGACCGGCTTCAGCGCTCGAACATCTTCAACTGGGTAGAAAACCTGCGGACCGTCACGGCGGACGGCGTTTCACAGCGAAAAGCGATCGATCGCGTGTACGCGCAAATCGCCAGCGGCAGCGCAGCTCAGACGTTCGTTAGCGAGTACTACCGAGGCGATCCGCCTTTCAAACGCGCGGAAACTGAGACGGTCTCCGTCGAGGTGAAATCAGTCCTTCCCACCAGCGACCGCACCTATGAAGTTGAATGGGTGGAAACAACGCGCGATCTCTACGGAGCGATCAAAGCGACAGATCGCTGGAAGGCCTACCTGTCGATTGTGCTCAATCCGCCAACGGATGAACGCCAGGCGCGCATCAATCCGCTAGGCGTATACATCACGAACGCAAGTTGGGCGAGGGTTCTATAAGAACAATTCCGAAGGGAGGAAACAGATGTCATTATCAGGAATTATTTTGATCGCCACTCTGGCTTCTGCGGGGATGCTGCCCGCGCAATCGCAGACGCGGACGCAATCGCCCGTTGGAGTGAAGCGTGTCCCGCCGGCCGCTCAAGGGCAAACACCACCCAAGAGCGTACCGCCACTTTTGCAGCAGTACGACTTCGGCGGTCAATTGCGGGCCCTCGAAGGTTCTGGTTTGCCGTCAGATGTGAAACCGGAGCTTCTCGTGCCCGCAGGTCCGATTGGAGGCGCCCCGAAGGACTTCCGCCCAAAGTCGGACGTGCCGTTGACGCCCACGGCGCTCGAAGCCGTGCGCGTAAGCGAGCGCTGGCAAGGCGAGAAGAATGCCCCTTTGCCGGGTCCCGATGGCCGCGTGATGTACTCCTTCGGAGCCGGACTCCCCACGGTTGTCTGCGCGCCGTTACGTGTTTGCATGATCGAGCTCCAAGCCGGCGAAAAGATCGTCGGCGAACCGCACATCGGGGACTCGGTCCGCTGGAACATCTCGCCGGCCATGTACGGCACTGGAGATCAGGCCACGTCGGTCATTATCCTCAAGCCACAGACGCCTGGTCTCGACACGAACCTGCTCATCACCACCGATCGCCGCGCCTACTACCTCCGATTGATTTCCAAACCGGAAGACTATGTCGCGCGCGTCGCTTTTGCGTATCCCGAGGACGATACCCGCAAATGGCAACAGCAGCTCGCGGCTGAGCAAGCCCTGGCGAAGAAGGAGAAACACGCCGCGGAAGTGCCACCCGCAATGGTCACCGTCGAAAAGGTCAACTTCGATTACACGATCCGGTGTAGAGATGAGCATCTTCGACCGCTACGTGTGTTCGACGATGGCGCAAAGACCTACATTCAAATGCCGCCCGATCTTCAACACCGTGAAGCGCCCGCGCTGCTTGTCGTAGGCAAAGACGGCAAGGGTGAAATGACGAACTACCGGGTGAAAGATCAGACCTACATCGTGGACCGCATCTTCGATCGCGCCAACCTCGTGCTCGGTTCAGGGAAGAAGGCTCAGAAAGTGGAGATCAGCCGTGGACACAATCAATAGTTCCGATCATAAACCGATCGAATCGCCAAGCGGGCTCGATCTCCATCCCCAGCCACAGAAAGCAGTGCGCATCAGCCGGCGCGCGAGCATGGCAATCGTTTCTGTAATCGTTCTCTTACTTCTCTCGTTCGCTTACGGCGGATACCGCCGCACACTCAACAATCAAGCGTCGGCGCGAGACGCCGGTATGCCGCGAGGCGTCACTCCCGCCACGCAGGCGGGCTCCGAGTTCATGCAGGCGACTCCGGCAGGAGCTGGGCCGATGTCGCTTCGTCCTCCCGGTCAGGCATCTCCGCAGACGATGGTAGCGTCGTGTGGCACCGATCCGAAAACAGGCGAGATCTACAGGTTCAACCCGGTAACCGGTCAGCCCTGCGACGGCCTTCCTCAGGAGCGAGTCGTCGTGCGGCAACCGAGCGCGATGCACACTCAGACGGTCCCAGCGACGCCAGTCCGCGAGGAGACTCCCGAGGAACGCCGCGTTGCTGCAGCCTATCAGCGTGAGCAGGAAGCAATCCAGGCGCCTACCGGCATCCGCAATTCCGGTACCTCTCCACTCTCTACAATCGCGGGCCAGGGCGCGTCGAATGATCCTTCTCAGCTCGAAGCCCTGAGCCGGGCTCTGGGCGCACGGCAGGGCGGTGATTCCGTCGCGGCGCCAAACGGACAAGCTGCCGAAAACGAATACGACAGCCAGAATATGCAGTCCCGTAAGGAAGCCTTTCTGGCAGCAGGTAAAAACCGCCAGGTGGACGACTACCTTCGCTCGACCCGCGAAGCCCCGCTGTCGCGCTACGAAATAAAGGCTGGCTGGGAGATCCCCGCAGTTCTCGAACAATCCCTCAACTCGGACCTCCCAGGCGAACTCAAAGCACTGGTAATGTCGAGCGTTTATGACACTGCCACGGGTCTGTATCTCCTCATTCCGCAGGGTTCCCGTTTGATCGGAAAGTATGACTCCCACGTTTCCTACGGCCAGGACGGTGTGCAAGTTGCGTGGAGTCGCATCATCTACCCGGACGCTTCCTCCGTCGATCTCGACGGCATGATGGGCCTCGACTCCCACGGCAACTCCGGGCTGCGAGACAAGGTAGACCATCATTACGTCCGCATAATCGGCTTCGCGGTCCTGACCAGCATGTTCACCGCCGCATTCGAAATTTCTCAGCGGAGCAGCCAGAGTGCCCTCACGTACCCGACCCCAAGTCAAACCGCCGGAAGCGCTGTCGGCCAGGAACTCAGCCAAACGGGGGCGCAGATGACACGCCGCAATCTGAACGTTCAACCAACGATCAAAGTCCCGGCTGGCTACAAATTCACCGTCCGCGTGAACCGCGACATCCTCTTCGAAGCTCCGTATGAACCGGTCCCGCCGGACCCGCGTCTTCAGCTCGGCGGAACCAAGTTGAAAGACTAGAGTCCAACGCGCTATGTCGCCGCGGCGGCGGTTCTTCTAGCTGTTATCGCCTGTCTAGGGCCAACTGCCGCTTCCAATGCGAGTCCTTCTCCAATGGCTGACCCGGGAAAGGGTTTGACCAGAGATCTGCCCATGTGCGCCCTCAGCCACAAGCCGCCTCAGCAAGTTGCGCAAGCGCGTGATACGCTTTGTGGCGAGGCAAGTTTTGATCGGCCATCACCTAGAGGAGAACTCGAAGCGATGGCTAAAAGAAGATTCCAGGACCCCGAACCAGAGGTGGTCGGGAACTGGTGGCAAATTCGCGTTTACCGCGACGAATACGTAAATGGAAGGAGGGTTAGAAAACGAACACGCATCAGGTTGGCCCCGGCGTCCATGCCAGTACGCGAGGTGCAGAAGATCAAAGCGGAGTATTTGAGGCCGCTCAATCAAGGACTCATCTCAGCGGGGTCAGCCACACCGTTTGAAGGCTTCGTGAACAACGTGTACAACACAACCACACTGCCGCTGCTGGCCAGTAGTACTCAGGCCCGATATCGAGGGATCGTCGATCTATACTTGGTTCCCACGTTCGGATCTTTGTGCCTGAGAGACCTGACGCCACTCACGCTGCAGAAGTATATTTCCGGATTCCAAATCAGTGAACCAGATGACATCAAACAAAGGAAGCCGGAAGCGGACAGTGCTAAGAAGCGTCTCTCGCGCGAGTCCGTCGACAAAATCCGTGACGTGCTTTCAAGCGTCCTCGGATCGGCGGTGAAGTACGGGTTTCTTGTGGCCAATCCGGCAGAGGCGGTGCAATTGCCGCCGTCTAAGCGCGGTGCACGAAGGCACAAACCCTTTGTTCGGCCGGAGCAGTTTTCTATGCTCGTCCAGTTGATAGAGGAGCCGTACGCCACGATGGTTTATGTGGCGGTCTACACCGGCCTTCGAGTCAGCGAAGTAATTGCGCTGCGATGGAGTGACATCCACGAGCAGTCGATCACGATTGACGAGCGGTATTGCAGGGGAGACTGGGCCGCGCCGAAGAGCGATGCCTCCAATACGACGATTCCGGTCAACCGGAAGGTCATCGAACGGATTCAGTGCTTGCGGACGCTGACCGTGGAGGTGAAGGCTGGCAGGGCGACGAGACGTTATCGGGCCGTGAAATCAGACGGACCTGACGATCTGGTTTTCCAGTCGGTCAAGAGTGGGTGTCCGATGCGTGACAACAATATCCTGGCGCGGCATATCAAGCCGGCGGGAAGGAAACTGGGAATCGGCTGGGTCAACTGGCTGGTGCTCAGGCGGTCTTACGCCACCTGGCTAAGGATGGTGGGGACTGATCCTCGCGATAGGCAATCACTGATGCGGCATTCCCGATTCACGACTACGGCCGAGATCTACGAACAGGATCTTCCAGAGTCGCAGCTTCGGGCTGTCGAGAAGCTCAGTGCGTTAGTGAATTGAAAACGGAATTGGGACAGTAGTGGGACAACGGGACAATTGAGGTGGCTGTAAGTGCTTTATAATGTGGTGGCCAGGGACGGAATCGAACCGCCGACGCCAGCCTTTTCAGGGCTGCGCTCTACCGACTGAGCTACCTGGCCGTAATTCCGCTGGATCACGATCATTGTACCATCTCAATATGTCTCCCGCTTCGCTCGCCGCCCTTCTTCTCCCTGCCCTCCTCATCGCCGCCGACCCTCCTCGCACCCGCAATATCATCCTCGTCACCGCTGACGGTCTCCGCTGGCAGGACCTCTTCCACGGCATCGACCCTCTCCTCGCCCGCGAAAAATCCGTCGATATGGACCCCTCCAGCAAGGACGCCGACGACCGCCGCCGACGCTACGCCACTCGCGAGTCTCTCGCGCCTTTCTTCTGGACCACCATCGCCAAAAACGGCCTCGTCCTCACCGACGTCAGCGTCACCAACGCCTATCGCGTCTCCTACCCCGGCTATTCTGAGATCCTCACTGGCCGCGCCTCCGACGACGTCATCAAGGGCAACGACCCCATTCAGCAACCCAACGAAACCGTCCTCGAATTTCTCAAGCGCAAACTCGCCCTCCCCTCCTCTCGCGTCGCCCTCTTCTCCAGTTGGGATCATTTCCACTATATCGCTGAGCACACTCCAGGCTCCATCGTCATCAACGCCGGCTATCAGGACTCGCCTTCTTCTCCCAATCTGAGCCGTCTCCAGCACATCGCCCTCAGCCCGTGGGACGAAGCACGCCACGACGCCTTCACTTTTGAAATGGCTCTCGAGTATCTTAAGTCCGCCAAGCCTCGTGTGCTCGACATCTCTTTCGACGAGACCGACGACTGGGCTCACGCTCGCCGCTACGACCGCGTCCTTGACATGATCTCCATCACCGACGGATTCCTCAACCGCCTCTTGACCACTCTCCAAAGCATGCCCGAATACCGTAACTCTACGACGCTGATCTTCACCTCCGACCATGGCCGAGGGTCCACTCTCACCGACTGGTCCGGTCACGGCAGTAAAGTCCCCGGCGCGGATAAAATTTGGCTGGCGATCCTGGGCCCTGATACGCCCGCCGCCGGTGAGGTCGCTACCCACGCTGAACAGCGCGATATCACCCCGACAATAATTAAATTGCTTGGCCTTAACCCCTCCGACTACAAAGGAGCAACAGGCGCTCCAATCGCGGCAGCCTTCCGGCAATAAAATACCGGGTCCTTTCGGCCATCGCCCCATTCCCGCGCAATAAAATTTCTCTCGCTGAAACGATGCACGGCCTGCCGTCACTATTTGAACGAAAGGATATCGTGACCGTGATCGCCATCAGTCGTCCTCTCTCAGATGCCTGATGCATCTTCTTGTTGGGGGACTAAATCAGTCGCTACCCGACACTCACAGGTATCAGGCGGTGCGCTCGAAGAACCTTCCCCAGGAAGTTAACAAGGCCGGGGCGCAGACCACATCAGCGACCGCTTGCCGTATGTAATCGAGGATCGTAGAAGTTACTAAGGAAATCACTATGCCAAGTTGGAAATCTCTCGCCGGAGTTCCTTCATTCACTCCCGACACCATGCTACTGATGACGGACGCTACCGTACTGGTTCACGATAGCTATGGATCGGATTGGTACCGTCTTAAGCCCGATGGCAACGGGAAGTATGAGACTCCCGGCGCCTCCTGGTCCGGGCCCTTTTCGATGCTCAACTCGAGACAGTTCTTTGCGACAGGCGTCCTCGCGGACGGGCGCGTATATGCGGTTGGCGGAGAATATTTCAATGGCTCATCAAGTCCC
>Ga0209006_10006495_pt1 | contig 10568 bp, 10 predicted proteins | sample JacPin_JW_Ref_O2_FD_188567 | JGI IMG/M metagenome (GOLD analysis project Ga0209006, IMG submission 188567) | Forest soil microbial communities from Algoma, Ontario, Canada - Jack Pine, Ontario site 1_JW_Ref_O2 (SPAdes) (version 2) | ecosystem: Environmental > Terrestrial > Soil > Boreal... | reverse complement strand
GAGGTCGAAGAGGTCCTGCTGCAGCATCCCGACACGGTGCAAGCCTATGTCGTCGGCCTACCCGATCCGACAAAGGGCGAGATCGTCGCCGCGGCGATCGAGCTGCGCGGCGGGGCGACGACTGACGCGGCATCGATCGTCGCGTTTTGCCGCGAGCGATTGGCGAGTTACAAGGTGCCGGCGCGGCTCGTCTTCCGCTCGGCGACGGAGTTTCCGCGCACGCCGACCGGCAAGATCCACAAGCCCAGCCTGCGCGACGAGCTGGCGACGATCCGGGAATGATGTAGAGCCGCGCGCTAGTCACGCCGGGATGCGCACCGGCAGCGACCGGATGCCGTGGATAAAATTCGAGTAGACCCGGCGCGGCGGCCCCATCACTTCGATCACCGGAAAACGCAGGAGCAGCTCCTCCCACAGGATGCGCAGTTGCAGTTCCGCGAGCCGGTTGCCGACGCAGCGATGGATGCCAAAGCCAAACGACAAGTGCTGGCGGGGCCGCGCGCGGTCGATGATGAAATTGTCGGGGTCGTCGATCGCCTCCGGGTCGCGGTTGCCGGAGACGTACCAAATCACCACCTTGTCGCCCTGCTTGATCTTCTTCCCGCCGAGCTCGGAATCTTCCTTGGCGGTGCGGCGCATGTGAATGACCGGGGTCACGTAACGGATGATCTCCGACACCATTCCGGGGATCAGCGACGGGTCATCGCGCAATTTCTGGTATTCGCCGGGGTGCTGGCTGAGGGCGAACAGGCCGCCGGTCATCGAATTGCGCGTCGTGTCGTTGCCACCGACGATCAAGAGGGAGAGCGTGCCCATGAACTCGCGGATCGGCATCTCGCGCGTCGCCTCGCCATGGGCCAGCATCGACAGCAGGTCGAATTTAGGCGGCATCTGCGCCCGCTCGTTGAGCAGCGCGCCCAATGCCTGCGCCATCTTCGTCATTTCGGCGAAGCGCTCTTCTTCGGAGTGCACCGGCGACTCCGGCGAGTTGACGTTGCAGATCGCGACATCCGACCAATAGGTCAGCTGGCGCCGGTCGTCCCAGGGATAATCGAACAGCGTCGCAAGCATCATCGTGGTCAGCTCGATCGACACGCGGTCGACCCAGTCGAAGGTCTCGCCGCGCGGCAGGTCGTCGAGTACGCGGATCGTGCGCTCGCGGATCAGCCCCTCCATGTTGGCAAGGTTGGCGGGCGCGACGACCGGGCTCACCACTTTGCGCTGTTCATCGTGCTTTGGCGGGTCCATGCGGATGAAGCTCGGCCGGTCCATGCCCTTGGGCTGTTCCTCGATCTGAATGCCGCCCAATTCCGAGGCCGAGGAATAGACTTGGTGGTTGACCTCGACCTGCATGATGTCCTTGTACTTGGTCACCGCCCAATAGGAGCCGTAACGGCTGTCGCGGACGTAGTGGACCGGGTCCTCGCGCCGCAGCCGGGCGAAGTAAGGGTACCAGGTATCGTCCTGATAGATTTGCGGATCGCTGACGTCGATCGCGTCGAGGGAAATGTTGTTGGCGGCGGAGTGAACGGCGTCGTCGAGGGGTGGGCTCATCGTTCTACCTCCTGTTCGGGTGGTTTCTAGTGTTGACCCTCCGGCAAGCGGACAATCAGCCCGTCGAGCGCCTCGGTGACCTTGATCTGGCACGAGAGGCGCGAGTTGGGCTGGGCAAGCGCGGCAAAGCTCAGCATGCTCGCTTCCTGCGAGCCGGGAACCGGGGTGCCGGTGGTCGCGAGCCAGGCATCGTCGACATAGACGTGGCAGGTCGCGCAGGCGCATTCGCCGCCGCAATCGGCGTCGATGCCGGGGATATTGTTGTCGACCGCCCCACGCATCACCGACAGATCCAGCGGCACTTCGGCCTGGTGTTCGCGTCCGGTGTGTTCGATATAGGTGATCTTCGGCATGGCAGCGACGCCCTATTGCGCGGCGACAGCGGCCGGTGGGGCCGCGAAACGCCGTTCCATGTCGCGTCGCGCGCGCACCGCCTCGCTGTCGGGAACCGCCACGTCGGCCCAGCGTACGATTTCGCCGACAGCGACGTCGTGCAGCAACGGCACCTTGTGCGCGAGGCCGATCGGCAAGGCACCCTCGGCCAGGCTGCGCTCCGCCGGCACGAGCTTACCCCAGACCGTATAGCCGCCCTCGCCGTCGAGGATTTCACCGGCGCGCAAGGCGCACTTGGCGACAGCCACCGCGTCGCCGCGCCAGGCGCGCGGCTGCCCCGTCGGCTCGCCGCGCAACGCCGCCGACAGGATCGACATGCCGAGCTCCAATCCGATCAGATGGTACGGCTTGTACATCGCCGCGTACCAGCCGCTTGCGTCGGTCTTGAGCCCGTATTCCCTGAAGCAGGTGCGGGCGTAGTCGTTCGGCGCCTTCAAGACGACATAGACACCCCAGCGCAGATCGCGAAACACCGGCCTGCCGTCGCGCTCCAGGCAGGAGACGACCTCGACCATGCCGTCGCGTTCGAGCGCGCCGCCCGCTGCCCTGCCGCGCAGGATTTGCGGCAGATCGTCGACACCACACGGCGGAAAGTTGAGACCGTCTTGCGGCACGGCAAGGCCGCTGGCATTGGCGATTGCCGCCATCTCGATCGCCGACTTGGTGCCGTCCAGAAACGAGTTGAACATTTGCGGGTTCATCCCGCCGCGCTTTGCCTCGTCCGGTGTCAGCCCGTAGTGCGCCCAGACGTCGTCCGGGGTCACGACGTGATAAGCCGGCAGGTACTTTGTGCCCTTGCCGGCGGCGATTACCTCAAAGCCGCAGGCGCGCGCCCAATCAATGAGCTCGCAGGTCAGCGCCGGCTGGTCGCCATAAGCGAGTGAGTAGACGACGCCCTTTGCCCGCGCTTCTTCAGCCAGCAGCGGGCCGGCGAGCACATCGGCTTCGACATTGACCATGACGATGTGCTTCCCGGCGGCAATCGCGGCGCGCGCATGGGCAATCCCCGCCGGCGGGCTGCCGGTCGCTTCGACGATCACCTCGACCGCCGGATCGGCACAGGTCTCGGCGCCTGTCGCGACAAACCTTGTCCGGGCGATGCGCGCCGCATCCCAGCCAACCGTGCGGCAGGCGTTGCGGGCGCGCTCGGGGTCGAGGTCGGCGATTACCGCGATCTCGACGCCCGTCATTGTCGGCACCTGGTTCAGGAACATTGAGCCGAACTTGCCGGCACCGATCAGCCCGACCCGCACCGGCCGACCAGCGGCGGTGCGCTCGTGCAGCAGGCGATGGAGGTTCATCGCCCCTACTCCGCGGCCGCCTTGCAAGTACGTGCGTAGTCGACGAGCGCACTATCCGGCACCGGCACGATCGGCGCGAAATCGCGATGCGCGATCCATTCCGGCCGCGTCGGCTTGCGGATATGGTTCGAGACCGCGCACAGCGTCAGATAGACAATGCGCCGCGGATAGGGCGTGATGTTCGGCGCCGAGGCATGCACCAGATTGCCGTGGAACATCAGCACCGAGCCCGGCTTTCCGGTCGGCGCAACGATGCCGCCCTCATCGACCAGGCGGGTCACGGTCTCGTTGTCGAGCGTCCAGAGCGGATATGATGTTGTCTCCAGATCGTGGCCGGCGGACAGCACCCCGTGCTTGTGGCTCTTCGGCACCAGCATCAGCGGGCCGTTGATCGGCATTACCTCGTCCATGAAGACGGCGATGTTCATTGCCCGCGGCTCCGGCATGCCGTCGTCGCGTGCCCAGGTGCCGTAATCCTGGTGCCACTGCCAGACATCGCCCTCGAACGCGGCCTTGGCGTTGATCTTGTACTGATGCATGTAAAGCTGTTCGCCGAACACCTGCTCGACCGGCAGGATCAGCCGCGGGTGGCTGCCGAGCAGCCGGAACGCCTCGTTGTAGGTGTGCGCGGCAAAGGCGGTCCGCGGCACCCCGGTCTTCTCGCGCCAGACCTCCTGTCTATTGGTCGCATAGATGGCCTCGGCCTCGTCACGCAGGACCGCGACTTCCGCTTCGGAAAAGCAGCCGGGAAGGAACAGGTAGCCATCTTCATCGAATTGCCGGAGCTGCTGCGAGGTCAGCTGCATCGCGATCTCCTCCCGATGATCAGGCCCCGCGACGGTCGGCTTTTATTCGAGGCGCTGCCAATAATAGCACTTACTGTCGACGCGAATCATCGGCTCGTTGATCCCCCGGCGCCGGCGGAAATCGTCCACCGCCTGGCGGCACGAAGTCCACGTATCCTCCCCGTAATCGTCGATGATCGCGTAGCCGCCCGGGGAAAGCTTGTCGTAAAGGTGGGTCAGCGCATCCGTTGTCGAATCGTAATAATCGCCATCCAACCGCATCAGGGCAACTCTCTCGACCGGCGCCGTGGGCAGCGTGTCCTTGAACCAGCCTTTCAGGAATTTGACCTTTTCGTCGAGAAGGCCAAAGGCTGCGAAATTACAGCGAACTTCATCAATCCCGACCGCAAAATGATTATAGCGTTTGCGCATGACCCCGCTGGCATGCATCCGGGCCTCGATCGGAAATTTTTCGGGATCCGGTTCCGGAAGTCCCTCGAAGGAATCGGCCACCCAGACGTTGCGGTCGGTGATGTTGTGCGCGCGCAGCACCGCTCGCATGAAGATCGTCGCGCCGCCGCGCCAAACCCCGGTCTCGATCAAGTCGCCGGGCACATCGGACCGGATGATGTCTTCGATACAGGCGCGCAAACTGTCAAACCGCGCGACGGGAAGCATCGAGATCGCCGGGGCGTTGATGTAGTGTCCGATGAATTCCTGCGCGAAGGCCTGCTGGTTCTCCTGATCGACATCAGGCTCGCGCTCGAACAGCGTATTCGTCAGGACGCGCTTGAGAAGTTCAAGGTACGAGTCGACCGCCGAATATAGATCGATCGCCGACGTTTTATCCATGGGAGTTCCTAACGCCAAACTGCTGCCCTTCATAATCAGTTGCTGCATACTAAAATAATCCTAAACCTAAGATGTTCGTCATTTACGGACAGCCGCGCTTGAAGGAGCGCACCGCCCCCAGGCCGCTGCAAGCAAGCAGAGCGCGTCAGTCGAGCTTATGATCTTTCTCTTCGATAATTTCACAAAGGCCGACGCCGACGATATTGTAAAAAGCGACCTGGCGCCCGCCAAAGAGGATGGCCGGGGCCGGCGGCGCTACGCGAACCGCGCGCACGCCATGCTGCTCCATCCGCGCTGTCATCGCCGCTAGATCGTCCGTCACGTAGCAGACGTGATAGATGATTCCGTCCGGACGGCGATCGATAAAGGTGTCGACGGGCGACTTCGCTGCCGCCGGATAGATGATTTCGACATCCGGCATGGCCCCGTTGTGTCGGCACAGGATCAGGTTGACGTTCTGCTCGGGATCGAAGACCGCGTCGGGAATCTGATAACCCAGCCCGCCGAGGAAGCGTGTCGCGTCCGCCGGCCGCCGAATGGCGAGACCGAGATGATGAAAACGGAGTCCCAACGCGTTCATATCGCTCATCGCGTCTACGGCATCCCGGCCTTTGGCAGCAGCGCACGCACGCGCGGGTCCGCCATTACCTGCTGCGTGATATGACTGACGACACGCGCATCGGGGTCAAGCGAATCGAGGAAGTATTCCGGCTTGTCACGATATGCCGGCATGTCGGCAAAATCGAAAAATATGACGCCCGAGTCGGCGAAGCGCCGGTGCCATTCCGTACTTTCGAACTCACGCCAGATCCCAGCTTGGGGATTGCCGTTCAGCCCGTTCAATATCTTCTCGTAATAGGGCAGCTGAATGCCGATCAGCGCGACATGCTTCGCCTTGGCCAGGGTGGCGAACTGCTCGAAGTTCGCCACCTGCTCGGCGGCGATGTGATCGGCCAGCACGACCGGAGGTGTGCCAACCCCGGTCTCGTCCCCCGCCGGCAGCGCAGGATCCGGCGTTCCCGGTTTATCGGCCGGCGAGCCGTCGGCGCGGAACCCCTCGCCGGTCAACACCGCATAAAGGCCATGCACATGATCGGCCCTCGGCAAATTGCGCCACAATCGCAGCGGATCCTCGCGCAACTGCGCAACCACCCTCAGCAAATCGGAGACATGGGTCGCCGGTTTCTCGTCGAACCGGTCGACCCAATAATGGTCGAAGCCGGAGCTGAGCATCCAGTAATCCATGTTGAACACCAGCGCTCGGGGCGCGTAGCCGTCGCGCGTGATGAGTTCGAGGAAGCGCCGATACTGGTCGAAGGTCCACGCCGTCAGCCCGGCATTGAAGAAGGTATAGGGTGCGAAGCCGTCACCTTTGAACGCATTCGCCCGCGATGGACCCAGCGCGATGATCTCGGGCTTGAGATCTGCCACCCGCGCAAGTTTGTAGGTCAAAAAAGAATGGCCGTCGCCGCCCCGCCAGATCCGGTCGGCTGCGCCGTCCTGCCATGTCGAGATGACCGACACCGGCATGGTCTCGCCGATATGCCAAGCCAAGCCCTCCAGCACTACGCCGGCGAGGAGCAACGGCGACAAGATCAGTAAAAGCACGCCGACCAGCCGCCCCCATTCACGAAGCCGCGATCGCTCCACGGCCGGACTCGCTGCCTCGTCTGCTGCGCTCATGCGAAGGCCCGCGACCGTCAGAATTTGTAATAGAGGAAAGGCGGCGCGACGCTGCTCGACATCCATTGATAGATGATCAACGCCAGACCGACATTGTAGGCGATGGCCTGGATCGACACCGGACATTTCGCCAGCGTGTAGCCATTGCGCACCAGAATGTCACCGGCCACGATCGCCGCGATCAAAAACCAATCCGCCCAATAGGCGCTGACGACCGGCATATCGAGCGGCTCGCCGTAGTGAAAGAGACCGGATTTGATCGTGACCCACAGGTTGTTCAGCATATCGATCGACAAGATGTCGCGGTAAAACAGCAGCGCATCGTTGAGGTAACTCACCCGGAACAGCACCAGAACGAGGGCAAAAACGATAAAGGTAATAATGGCCCGAATGATCCGGACGATCGGTTGCGGCACACCCAGCGCGGCATAGGCCCGATCACGGTAACGGATGGTGTAGAGCGACAGGACGGCCAGCACGCCGAAGGCAAGACCGTAGAACACGAACTGCCACCCCGCGCCGTGCCACACGCCGAGTATCGTAAACGACAGCAGCGTCGCCCCGATCATCCCCTTGTGCCCGGCGCGGCGCCAATGCGCTCGCAGCGGCAGGAACAGGTAGTCGCGCACCCAGAACGACAGCGACATGTGCCAGGTGCGCCAGAATTCGGGGATCGTCGGGCTGAGAAACGGCTGGCGAAAATTTGGCTGCACTTCGATGCCGAGCATCTTGGCGCAACCGATCGCGATTAGCGAATAGCCGGCAAAATCGGCATAGAGGTCGAAGGCGAAGAAGACGACGGCGACGAACTTCTCGAGCGGCGGCGAACTCTCGGGGTCGCCGAACACCGTCGCGACCGGCGCCGCCAGCGTGTCGGCGAAGAGCACCTTGAGCACCAGCCCGATGAAGATGAGCTGCAGGCCGGCAAGGGCGCGCTCGCTTGCCAGCGGCAGCGCCAGATCGAGCTGTGGCAGCAGTCGCCCGCCGCGCTCGATCGGCCCTGCCGTGACCAGCGGGAAGAACGTGACGAAAAGCGCCAGACGTAGCGGATTGCGCTCTGCCTCGAGGAGTTCGAGGTTCACGTCGATCAGATAACCGGTCGCCGCGAAGGTGAAGAAGGAAAGCCCGACCGGCAAGGCCAGCAGCGCGATCGATTCGGGCAGGGTGATGCCCACGGCATCGCAGAGGAACCCCAAATATTTGAAGAGGATCAGCGGCGCGAGGATAACCAGCAGCGCCGCGACAAAGACCAGGCGCGAGCCCTTACCGACGCGCTGCTGCAGCAGCAAGCCGCCCACGTAGGCGGTCGTCGCGACGAACAGCAACACCCAGACATACACACCGGCAAGGTTGCAATAGAAAGCAAGACTGGCCGCCAGCAACAACACCAACCGCGCCGTCCCGCCCGGCAGCAGGTAAAACAGCACAAAAACGACAGCAAAAAAGCCGATATACGCGGGGTCACTCAGCGACATCGGCTACGGCTCGGTATCTTGCGGACGATTCGATAGCGATGCCGCCGGCGCCGCACGGAGCGGCGACCGGCTCAGGCATCGGCGACGCCCTTGGTCGTCAGCACCTTCTTGACGATCGCAACGTTGCGCATCGAGATGATCTCGGCGGTGCTAAGCCTGACGTCGAATTCGTCCTCGATCGCGACCACCAGATTCATCGCCGCCATGCTGTCCCATTGCGGTGTATTGTCGGGAGACGTTTCGTCGGTGATGTGCTCCGGGGAGACCCCGAGCACTTCGGAAAAGACCTTGGCAACACGCGCTGTCATGATTACCCCGCAATTGCTGATAAACGAGTTTGGAATGGCTCGGCGTCAAATCCGCGACCGGCAGCCCCTTCCGCCCCGGTCCGTTGGATGTGCGACGGGATCGCCGGCGCATCGGCAAGGGCAAGGTGCCATTCCCGATCGCCGACAGGGCTGAAGCCTTGGTCGGGCAGAAACGAGGCCGACAGGGAATTTTTCGCGGTCGGTATGAACGACGCCGCAAACTCCACGGCGCCGATGGCGCGCGCATCGTCGGCCAACGCTCCAATGAGCGCGGTCTCGACGCCGCGCCCGAGCACGCGGCAACTCAGCAGCAGCGTATCGATGGTCCAACGCCGCCGGTCCGGCGATATCCGCGCGATGATCACGCCGGTGAGGCCGTATTCGCCGAATTTGTCGGTGACGCGCAGACCGTAGAGGCGGAAATCGTCGGACGCCGCAAGCTCGCGGACCTCGTCGAGGGTGCGGCGGATCGTGGTCAAGTTGAACTGGTTGGTCTTGTTGATGAGCTGGGTGATGCGCCCCAGATCCTCGGTCCGCGCCCGGAACAGATCGACCCGAAGGTCGAGGGCCTGGAGGAAATCGGTATGGTTGATCTGGGCGCCGAGAACCTCGCGGTCGCGCTCGGCCCGCATCATGTCGGCCCGCTTTCGATCCTCGTCGGTGATTTCGAGCTGGTCGAACAGCGTCAGTTCCTGAAGGACCGAGACGATGTCGGCCGGGTCGGCGGGGAGCAGAATGCTGGTCACCTCGGGACGCGCATCGCGCATGTAGGCGACTTCCATCGGGTTGTCGTCGATAAAGACCAGGCTGTCGGTCCCGATGTTGAGCGCCCGGGCGATGAGCGGAACGCCTTCTGCCTTCGGCAGCCAGTTGATCTGCCAGGCCGACAGGTGTTCGCGGCGCAGCACCATCCCGCTGTGCTTGTCAAAGACCTCCCACACATCGGCTTCGTTGTTCTTGCTGGCAACCGCGATAAAAACGCCTTGCTGCCGCCAGCTCAGCACCAGCTTCTGGAAATCGCGATAGGCCGAGCCCGGGAATTCGTCGCCGATCTGGATGCCGTCGATCCCGTCCTCGCCGATGATGCCGCCCCACAGCGTGTTGTCGGCATCGAGCACCAGGCATTTCTTCGCGGCGCGGCGCGACGCCATGACAATGCGGCCGAGCTGCCGGCCGAGCGTGTTGAGAAACCCATCGCTGAACGGCTGCCGGTAGAGATACCATTTGCGCGCGTCGAAGGCGGCGGAAGCGCCCACCTGGCGCTGCACCGCGTCGAGATCGACAAGGCGCACGCCCTCGATGCGGCCGATCTCGTCGATGAATTGACCCGCCAGCGTGCGATGAAAGCCGCCAAGGCCGCCGCCATTGTCGAGCGACAGAAGGCTTGTGGCGACACCCGTCGGATAGGGCGGCACGCCGACCACGACCATGCCGGAGAAGCCGCCGCGCAGCTGCCGGATCGCACCCGCGAGCTGGGCGAGCTTGGCGCCTGCCCGCTTCAGCGCCTCATGGTCGCCGCCGAGAAAGCCCGTGATCTCGTCGAACATCAGGTCTTCGAGGCGCCACAGCAGCACGATCACGTCGCAGGCGCCGCCAAAGGCCGCCTGAGGATCGAGGCAGGCTTGGAACAACTGGTTGTAGGGCCCGACCTTGAACTCCGCCGCGATATTCTCGGCTAGCAGCGCCGCGCCAAAGAACGGCACCAGCGTGTCCGCCGTGAAGCTCGCCGCAAGCCCGACGCGGATCGCCGGCGCCGTGCTATCGCCGCGCGCCACATGCTCGCGCCACGCCTTCTTGGCCTCGATCGCCGCCGATCTGCCGGCGGTGTCTATCAGCTCAGCCATCGGCATCACCTTTCGCCCTCGGGAGGACCACAATATTCCGCATCGGTACTGTCGTATTGTCCACGAGGCTCAACGTTTCCCAGTATATCTCAGCGCACGTTCAGCGCGCCTTGGCCTTTCAACTGCTCGACCGCGTTCGTTATCCCCATCGCCCATTTCCGGTAGGCATCCGGCTCGAGATGCCCCCCGTCCCTGGTTTGCCACTCGCCCGGTCGGGAGAAGGTGGTGCTATCGATGTAGCTGCACGGCGACACCGAGGTTGACAGCAGCTTTGACATCTCTTGGACCCGGGTGACCGACTTGTGATACGGACCTGAATCCTGCCCCCAGGCGGGCCCGACCCAGACGCAGGAGACCTTGTTGGCCGCAATCC
>Ga0209006_10006494_pt1 | contig 10573 bp, 16 predicted proteins | sample JacPin_JW_Ref_O2_FD_188567 | JGI IMG/M metagenome (GOLD analysis project Ga0209006, IMG submission 188567) | Forest soil microbial communities from Algoma, Ontario, Canada - Jack Pine, Ontario site 1_JW_Ref_O2 (SPAdes) (version 2) | ecosystem: Environmental > Terrestrial > Soil > Boreal... | reverse complement strand
TCTTTTTTTTCCTGTTGTTGCTTCCCCCCGCTTACTTTCTATTTGCTTTCTCATTGCTTGTTTCTAGCCATTGTAGAATTAATTTCACAGTATGTATATATTACATTCATTGAATATATTCATCCAACCCGCGTATGCGATCCTTCAACATATACCAAACACGAGAGACTCTTTTAAGATTTAATATTAGGCAAGATGAGGGGAGTACACAACCAGGCGAGACCTAATACTGATACCAGTGCAAGTCAAGAGTCATCATCAATAAGAACATACGGGTAATAAAGCGAAGATACACGCGTGAATTCTGCCCACAAGTCCCGCAAAGTTTGCGTCGACGATTCCTCGCTTGAACTCCCAATGGTCGATTGATGGTTCATCCATTCCTGAACGAAAACTCCGTCCATCGGTATCCTCGAGTCCCACATTGGCCAGCGACCTTGAGGAAAGGTGGGGTATGCGGCAAGAAAGGCGATCCAGAAGAGGTCTTGACCCCATATCCATTCCTGCGAGCGGGATCTAACGACGACATCGACAAGCCATGTTTGTATTTTCTGTGCCAGATCAGCCCAGCACTCGCAACGATCAGGGTCGAATGATCGTGGAAGGGGTAGGAAAGGGATGGGAAAGGGATACGGCTCCTGAAGAAACAGTGAGCTTCAATTCACCACACATGACAGAGGGAGTGAGTGCTCGGGAAGTTACCTGTTCACAGGGAGATAGGGAGGGGGCAGCTAGGACTGGGGAACGTTTGGAAGATGGATCGCAGCCATGGAGATCCAATGAAGGCGCGACGGTTGTCTGGGAAACCCTTGAGGAAAGATTGTGATTAAAGAGACTTGATGGCGATGATCGGGTAACGGTATTCGAGGGTCCTGATGAATGGTCGTTGCGAGCCGGCACGTATGTCGGAGAGGCGTTCAAGGAAAAATCATTTTCAGAAGGAAGTGGGATGTAGGGGGGCGAAGCTTTCAAGATAGGAGACGTGAAACATGCATATTCTGGAGGGACTGTGACCGAAATTTGGAGAGGCTGTAAACAAAGAAACCAAGTCAGTTTGAAGTGGCTGTAGAGAAGACTGGCTTACTATCGACTTCGTGAGGGATTGGAGAGGCAAACTTCCCAAAAACGAGATAGATACTGTGAGCGGTTGTGGAACGATTGATTCATCGCTTCGGCGTAGAGGATCGTTGTAAACGATTGATGTTGTCGCGGCCATCGAGGCGTAAACCGATTTTCAATCACGTGGACAAGACGCGAAAATCTTGACAAGTTCAACGGCCATACGCGTACGGTCGTCGATTAAATTTCTTTGGGTTATCATGCCTAAAATCAATGCTACTCACGGCAGTCAGTGTGGGCCCATCTTCACTGGTCTTCCTTTCCTAATTTCCTGTTTCAGTCTACCAAGCACTATCAGGGAACTGGGTCGCCTGCCTTGTATGCCCCCGAAAGCACGGCGAGCTCCTCACCATGCAGAAACGACATGTCCATAGCCACTCTAGCAGCCAGGTACACCGGCGACATCTTCAACGCCATTGTGAAGGCCCTCTCCAACCTCTTCCCTCTGAAAAAGATTCCGTCTTCAACGATGGCTTCTTCAACGGCGAGGTCTATCCGTGCAACCCAAGGTTCTCTCCATATAAGACAAGAGAAACATCACCTCAATTCCAGTATTATCCTTCGGATGTACAAGACTACGATATCAATATCAGAGCGGAAGAGGACTGCGGCTCTTTCAACAATACGCCCCAGGACGCCCAAACCCACCTATCCTTTGGTGAACTATGGGATGGCTCCTTGAATAATCGCACATTCATCCTTGCGGGAGATGGTGAGGATGTTGATTATTTTGCCGAAGCCCTCCATAGCCTAGAAAGCGGGCAACAGTCGCTTTCTATGTTTCGTCCCCTCACCGAGGAGTTGGGTGTTGACGGAGAAGATAGTTTCGGGATCGAGGTACCTGGTGAGTCCTCTATCAATCTCAGTAAGTTATCCACTAATCAAATGCACCAGCGATGGATGACTTCACCAGGCCTAAGCGGTCAAAAAACTTGCCAGTGCCTTTAGATTGCCCAACTTACCCATGGCCTTCCATGGAGGTAGGAATCACTGAACTGCCTTTTTCCTCATAACTCAAATAGATGTATTCAGATGTTCTTGACAGATTTATTGTTCAGTTCGCCTCGGCTGCGTTTTTCGCAGCCCCAAAAGACTGCCATCCTTGAGTGGGCGCAATCCCTTCACGCACGCGGCGTTCCGACACTTAATGCCCTAGAAAATACAAGGAAACGCATCAAAGACCTTGTCGGAGACCCAACTGAAAAGGTTACATCGCCATCGGGCAATATATTCTACGTGAATGACATTGCAAAAGCTATCGCAAAGGTACTTTTACCAACTTTGATTCAATTTATCATGAACATTTCTCAGGACTACGCTAACCCGATCACTCGCTTCTCCATGACGGATTATCCAGAGGATGCCGGCCAAGGGATGTCTCAGGTCTTCCACGGCGAAAAGATGCTCCTCGACATACCCCCTGAGATCGCACCATCCACAGTTCGGGTCAATGGCCAAATTTTTTTTGTTAACGAGCTCCTGCGACGCTCTTCGGGGGCGTACTTCATCCCAGAGCACTTTTTTTACCGCACCACATCGTGTGATGCGAATACAGGCACGGTGTCCACGAAGGAACTTCATGCGTTGGGCTTTGATGTCCACGAATCGGACGTAAGTCTCATCCAAGCAACATACATCATCTCACTGACCAGTTTATGGCATAGGCTGGATTTGTTGTCGATGAAGAGAGGACCATCACGCCAATCTCAACATTCAAACAGACGTACAAAGATATAATCTCTACGGAGGGAAAGCCTTTGAGATTTGCGGTGTCTTCGATGTCGTACGGCAGCAAGATGCCTCACCCACTACATGAAGCAGCCGATGGGCGGATGGTATATAGTGTGCCTCTCATCATTTTCATGGATGATGTGTCTGGCAATATCTCAAAGCAGTGGAACAAGCATCACGTCATCTATGCGTCGAATGCAAATATGCCTCGGGAGATGCTTGAGAAGGAATTTTATCTGCGCTTTGTGAGCTCTTCTCCGCATGCAAGTCCAATGGAGCTTATGAGGGGGATGAAAGATTGCATCTGGTATGCTTCTTACGTTTTCAGAGATCAATACTCACTGATTGGCTGGAATACAGCAAAGCAATGCAGTCCGGTGTGCTTGCGTACGACTGCAAATACCACGAAGAGGTCCTCCTCTGCCCTTATGGTCTCTTTTGGGGAGGCGATAACCCGATGCAGGCGGAAGAGTGTAGTCATGGAGGCTTGAGATGTAACTACCTTTGTCGGACATGCAAGGCAGGAGGTACGAAAGAGTACAAGGAAACTAATGGTGGTTACGAAAGTATTTTCAAGGTAACCTTTTTTTCCCTTCGTTGGACAGAGCGTATATTGATACGGTACCAGTCTGCAGAGCTTCGCACCCCGGATGACACCCAGGCAACTATATGCGAGCAACTACGACTCGCTATTCTCCCAGGCGGTACAGAGAAAGTCAAATCAGCAACAGCGTCAACGGGTATTCGAGATAGCACTACGGCATCGATCATCAACTATTTACTGGAGCTGGGGAAATCGCTCAGGAAACGCGAAACGGGCAAGCAAGCAATATCGGAAGAGGAGATTCAAGCAAGATTAACGCAGGAGATGGAAGATCAATTACGTAGTTGTTCTATCAATCCTCTCATTGGTATGCCAGGTACGTTCCAGTCTGCTCACTGAATCAAACACTGATGTCTGCACCCTAGGCGTAAATATACATATGGACACACCGACTGAGATACTGCACACAATCCTTCTTGGTGTTGTGAAGTATTTTTGGGGCCAATCTGTCGTCCTTCTAGAAAAGGGACATTCGATGCCGATTTTCCAGGCTCGATTGAGCTCCGTTGACACCAATGGCCTCAATGCACCCAGTTTCAATGCTGACTATATTTGCAGATACAAAGGTAGCCTTATCGGTAAACATTTCAAGAGTCTTGCGCAAGTGATGCCGTTCTTGGTCTATGACCTTGTCCCACGCAAGGTACTCGATGGCTGGACCTGTATCGGAGCCTTGGTCGTCCTCCTTTGGCACACAGAGATTCAAGACACTGAAGAATATCTGGTATGCATCATCAAATGCTCTGCTAAACACGAATAATCGTTTCGCGATCAGGCAGAATTATCCCGCGTAATCGAAGATTTTCTCAATATTACGGCTCAATGTGCCCCGAGTATCTTGATCAGCAAACCAAAATTTCATTTCCTCGTTCACCTCCCTGCTTACATCCGTCGATTTGGACCCGCAATCATCTTCTCTACCGAACGTTACGAGTCGTTTAACCATGTATTTCGCCTAGCATGTATATATAGTAATCGACAGGCCCCTAGCCGGGACACATGCAATATCTTTGCTCACCAAGACACCATCAAGCACGTCGCCACCGGAGGTTTCTGGTTTGATCCATCTACGAAGACCTGGGTCCAAGCAGGAGAGGATATTCTCCAGTATGTAAGAGAACATCCTCATTCAGCGCATATGCTGGGACTTCGTGGCGTCACACAGAAGGAAACTGGTACGTGAATTAAATCTACCAAAGTATATCCTGCTATCTATCATCTTGCAGATCACGCGAAGCTTGTTCTTGCTATCCATGAAGATGGGAAACGCAAACGTCCCACCACTGTCTCGTGGAATGAGACCCAGTGTTCTCAGGTGGAAGGATCACCTTTGACAGCTTCCCTCACGCATGCGCGGTTTCGCCAAGCTCAGTCATTTGTGGGACGCAATGGTGACAACATTACCATCGGCAGTTATATTATCTTCAATGACACATTGAACTCTGCGTCAAAAGTAGGCATTCGTTTCATTCTTTTTTCTAAACATGCTGAATTTTGGACAAGTTATTACCAGGCCGAGTGGATGAGATTCTCGTGAACGAAAACGGGCCGCAAACGGCTGCATACATAGTTACACAGCCCTTCAACATTCTTCCCTCACTCCATGCAGTCTACCATTTGCCTTCTCTCAGGCTAACAGCAAGCAAGAAGGTTATCAAACCCATGGTAGGTGTGCTTCTGAGGGGTATGCCCGATCAGCCTAACCGTATAGTAGGATGTCGTCTCGGCTGTAAACATCCAACACGACTGTGCTTCGTCGGGATGCACTGAAGCCCAGTCGCGTGTCCAACAGGAAAGAAGGGAGACAACGAAGACGCAAGCAATAATAGCTCACTCGCCTACAGATCGCTTTGTCCTGAACACGAATTCGATTCACAACTACCAGCACATCAAGAGTATGATTCCTCCTGAGCTTTGGAGCTGGACAGCAATCGTTACAGATCCAGAGAACGTCCGGAAACAAGCGGCGAGACATTTACGGTTGACGAAGGCCAAAAAGAAGGAGGGTATGGATCCTACCTCTGCAAATACTGAGAATACCCCTCCGGCGGCACCGTTGGAAGGTGCATTGGAGGGGCTCCAACCACAGGCAACTTGCGATCCACCAAGCTTTGAGTTGCCCCACTTCGAGCGAGCACCCCAACGCAAATCGAAACCTCGATTAAAAGTCAAAGCGAAGCCTGCGGTTGCGAACAAGAAGGAACCGAGCAATGGCCCAGGAGTAAGTCCACTGATGAACGTGAGTTTTAATGACGCTTGTATTATTCTTCTGCTGACCATTCAACGTAATAGATTGCACCTTCGATGTCACAAATGTATCAGCACCCTCCCCATGCATTCTCAGTTGTGCCTACTACGGCGCACTATCCTCCATATCCATATTCTGGCCCACCGACTTCTACAGCGACGCCCTTGCATGCATGCGTGCCCCTATATTATTACAATTCAATGACTGCGCCTTCTGTTTTTACTCACAACCACCCAATACTGCCCTCTGTACAATCTACCAATGCAAATACTTCGTAGATTATTGTATTTTATGTCGTATATAGAAGAATGATTGTGGCGCAGAATTCAAATCAAACAGACCTGAATTCCCGCCACTGCGCACTAGTGGCATGACGATAACAAACAAGCCCCCCACAACGCGCCGTCTCCACGCCCATCGACGCGCTAGACATGCTCCCATCACAGTTAATTTCTTATCGACCCCTTATCGCCAAAAAATCAGCTCCACTCTGGGCACCGACCATCGCCCCAAACGATTCATCCGCCCCGTCCTGGATGCGATCCTGACCCGAGAACTGGAGGATGGCGAATTCACCATGGTCCCTCAATTGATCGAAACTCTGTTCCCTGATCACGCTATTCCAATCGAGATTCGAAGAGGACTCCCTACAATCCTTGATAAGCTGTACAAGAATGGGCGCTGGATCAACTTTCCGCAACATCTCGCGGGTAAAAACGCCGAACAGACCTTGGCAGGGTTCTTTAATCGTATCAGGACTGAAATTACCAGTCTTCCTGATTGCCCACAGAGTCATCTCGGACGTATTTGGACCGGCGATTATTGCAATACGCCACTCAAAGGCTTGGGTCTGAAACGCAAACCAGACCTTATCCTAGTTGACCGCCTCGACTGATCGCGCACCTGGAGTGATGTAAATGCATTAGCAGAGCTCACCAGCAAGATGTCTTTCACCAAAACCATCAGAAGAACCCTCGTATCCAAATCCTACCTGATATTCAAAGCACAAGAGGATTGCAGATATGTCGTAAGCGTATCAATATGCAACACCAAATTTCTCCTCTCGCTTTTCGATCGCGCAGGCTGTTGCCATTCTGAGCAACTCGATGTGAATGGCAACGCCGAGAAATTCTTGTATGTCCTCGCTGGTCTCTCGTTTTCATCCAAGATATGGCTAGGCTACGACCCGACGATTATCGACAGCGTCAATGGCGCCAAGGAAGTCACCCTTGCAAACACATATGTGATCCAGAAGACGATCTTCAGGAGTGACGTACTGCGTGGCAGGGCAACGATCTGTTGGCATGCGACTTGCAACGGTGAAGACTACGCGATCAAGGACAGCTGGTCAGATACCTCACGCCAACTCACGGAGAGGGAGATTTTGGATGACCTGAATGATATCGACGGGGTGCCGAAGGTCGTGGAAGAGGCCATTGTCCAGGTTGAAGGCGGCGATGACAGTATGGATCACCGTAGATCAATGATGGCGAATCCGGCGATAAAATGGCACAAGAAAGGACGAAAGATGTTCAGCGTACTGGAGAACCGACTGCATCGCCGGCTTGTATTGCATCCTCTTGGTATCCCAGTGGTATCCTTCTCGTCAAAACGAGAATTAATTTCAGTTCTAATTGATATTGTGCAAAGTAAGAAAATTAACATTCTTTGATGCATTGCACTGGCTGATAACTCTCAGTTCATCGCAAACTCATCGAAGAGAAAGGCATCCTCCATCGTGACATCAGTTTAAGCAATATTATGATGCACCAACTCAAACTTGGAGAAGACAATCCTCCAGCAGTGCTTGGGTCCCGTCGAGGCTTTCTTATCGATTTCGATTACGCTTTCGTATCTGACACCAACGAAAAACTTACCGCCCAGAAACTACTGAAGGCCAAGACACGGAAGAAACCTGCCATCTCTGCAGGACACCGCACGGTGAGTGATATTTAGATCGTCGTCTCCAAAGTTTCGGCAACTTCTCTTTCAGGGAACAGTGCCATTTATGGCTATTGCGATTCTCCGCAATCACACGAAAGTAGTACATGGGCCGGAGCACGACTTGGAATCGTTATTCTACATCTTCCTGTGGATCTGCATCAACTACGCGGGCCCCCATGGTGAAGTCAGAAAGGATTTTCCATCAAAGCAAGAAATACCCGTATTGAAATGGATTGACCCGGAAAAATCATTCCGTGATATTGCAGAGGCTAAGCTGGGACAATGCTCTTATCCCTCTGTCTTTAGAACGGATATCTTATCTTTCTTCCATGGATACTTCGAGGATTTGAAGGAGTGTAGCAAACAACTACGCACCCTGTTTTTCACCGATTTAGAAAAACGGGTTACGCATGACGAGGTGCTTGCAATCTTCCAGGATACCCTGAACAAACTCTCTGAGGAACACCCTAATACACCCACCGACAAACACCTTGTCCTTCCCCTGCCTAGCTCTCCCCATCAAACTCAGTCCTCGTTGGAGGCCATGTACAAGGATGTCGACAAGCCAGAGGACGAACAGGGAGACGAAGACAAACCAGACGATGACCAACCGGAGGACGAAGAGGAAATTGAGGATGATGACGAACCTGAGGACGATGTTGAAGAACCGAAGGCTGAGGAACACGGACAACATCAGTCCGATGAGATCTCTTTCCGATGGAACGTCAGTGACGAGGATGGAGGTGACTACCCCATTTATGATGACTCTGCTGTCCTCGGAGACCCATCTGAGAGTGCGTTACCCTATCTCAGTGGGATCCCCGATGACTTAAACCTCAAGCGCAAACGGGACGATGTTTTCTCTCAAGTTGCTTCTGAGAAGATTAAGGGCCAACGCAGACGTCTTCGTAGACTTAGTGACTCAACACAATTTCTTGATATTAGCAGCATCGCTAGCCTCCCTGCAAGCATGGAGGGATTTTCTAGCATGCCCAATTAACTTGTTCGTATGTACTTCATGTTGTATGTCCTATGTTGTTATGACATATGCGTAGGACGACCGGATATTTGGGTTTGGAGCCTGAACCGGGGGTAGGGGCGAGTTTACAGCCAGCAAACCTGCCATCGAGGAGGAGGATGGGATACATCCCCACTGCCAATGGTATGCAACGGCAGGCTGCTGATTGTCTTTGGGTAATAGGTGCTATATATGAGCTGAGAACACCCAGAACTGGGTCTGAGACCCGGTCTCATCCACCCAGCGTTGCGTAAATGTCTTCGTCGTCGTCCCCCTGCATGGTGATGGAGTGATAAATCGATATCCTCCCGATCACGTAAGCCTCGCACTCCCTTCTCTCTTTGAGGAGCAATTTCAAATATTGAGGCATGAAGAGCCTCCCGCTTTGGGCTCAAAAATCCAGCGTTCGTCACTGGTAACAGATTCTAAGGAGTATATCAAGTTTGCAAAGAAATTTGCCATTCAGTCCCATTTGAAGGTGGACTCGGATTGCCCGTGAAGTCCATACATCACGTGCAGTTGTTCTTTTTCTCCATGAGCGCTTTGGAGAAGTTCAGAAGCAGCGTCAATCAACCTCATCGGTCTGGTAGAAGCTCCGCTTCCGAGTCCACCAGTACCAGTTCTCAAAGGCTCTCGACCCCTGATCTTGAGTCGGTCTCCTCTTCCTTAAGCCTTCGCCATCATCGAGACGATAGCGTGGACGACGATGCCGTCACTCTGGCAACGAAAAGGCTCAAACGTTCCGCTCTAGAAATATGTCGTCGCCACTGTATACCCGAGAATTCCCTTGACAGCTTCTGCGAGGTGAGTGATATTTCCAAATTGCGGCCTTGTCAATGAGCCTCACTCCGCCTAGCTTGGCAGCACAGCGCTGATGCTGTTGGATCTTAAAGCCGATTTTCTAGGCCAAAAGCTGCGTAACAACAAGGATGCCCATGCACAACTGTTGGATTCGGCGGATTTCCGGGTAAGAATTTGATCAATCATACGAGCTTGCCTCATCGTCCTGTGGTACAGTCTAGATTGCAGGATCGTTTGACGGCATGCTTGCTGTCCCCGAACCTCACGGCCTATGTCACTGACCTAGCTTTGCACGTCATGGTAAGGCGTGCGTCATAACAGTCATTGAAACTAATGTTATCCCTAGAAAGCTATCAAGGATGATCCAGCGGTCTTCAAGGTCCCGGCGGAGGTCTTTGAGGATCATGAGTCGCGGAATAAGCTCGGGACACTTGTGAAAGAGCTTTTAACATTAGGGAGAAGTGCCATCAAGCAGAAAGTACGTCTAAAACATTTTTTTCATTATCACTCCTCAAAAACATATGTTGCAGATCGCTGGATCGCTAGGAATCAACAGGAAGGAACTTAATATTAGTGAATTAACAAGATCGTTGGCGCCCAGCGGCATTGAAATCACAACGCTCCATTGGTCTCGCGTCGCATTTCTTGTGAGTAAATATACCAGCCATCAAGCGCAAATTCAATTTGTTTTTCTAGCGCCAATCATTGGTATATTTTACGGCGTCCTGCGCACGCGCTGGTAGAAAGACAACTCCCCAGGAAGAGGAAGCGGCCAATGGAAATGACGATGGCCCACAATTCGATGACGACATACCCATTGATCCGGTATTGCTCAAGGAAGATGCAGCACGGGCAGCAACTTATGACAGAGACATTGACAGTGGGTTCATCAACAACGATGAGGAATCGGGGGGTCACAACGACGAGCAAGACACCGAAGATACGGACACTGACAAGACCTGGAACTATAAGCCCAACAAATTTTGGAACTATGTCGATGATGAGCTGGGCAAGCTTCGCAAGTTCGTTCGCAAGAACTCCACAACAGCGGAGGAGCAGGATGAGCGACTTACAGAGTACGTGGATGACCACCCTATATAGATCCCGG
>Ga0209006_10006490_pt1 | contig 10575 bp, 5 predicted proteins | sample JacPin_JW_Ref_O2_FD_188567 | JGI IMG/M metagenome (GOLD analysis project Ga0209006, IMG submission 188567) | Forest soil microbial communities from Algoma, Ontario, Canada - Jack Pine, Ontario site 1_JW_Ref_O2 (SPAdes) (version 2) | ecosystem: Environmental > Terrestrial > Soil > Boreal... | reverse complement strand
AGCAACCTCGCCGGCATCGCCAATTTGCAAAAAGACTACCAGCGCGCGCGTTCACTCTACGCGGAATCGCTGGCCATCTTTCGCGAATTGGGCGATCGAACCGGTCAGGCCTGGGCGCTGAACCATCAAGGAGACGTCGCGCGCGATCAAGGCGACTCCGCCGCCGCGCGTTCATTGTACGAGCAGAGCCTCGCGGATTTTCGCGAAATCGGCGACCGCTGGGGCGTGGCCGGCTCACTGGCCGATTTGGGGAACCTGGCGCGCGAGCAGCACGATTACCGCACCGCGGACGCGCAGTATCGCGAGAGCCTGGAACTTTTTCAGGAACTCGAGCACAAACGGGGAATCGCCAGGCTGCTGGAATCCTTCGCCTGCTCGGCCGCCGCGCAATCCCAACCGGAGCGCGGCTTGCGACTGGCCGGCGCAGCGGCAGCGCTTCGCCAAAGCATCGGAGCGCCGCCGACCTCCGAAGAGCAGGCCAAATTCGAACGCGGCCTGGAGCCGGCGCGGAAAGGATTGAGCACCACCGCCGGCCGAACTGCGTGGCTGGAAGGTTGGGTCACACCCATAGAAAGAGCAATCGAGGACGTGTCGCGAAAATCTTCTTAAGATTTCTATTCGGCAGTGCTGGGATCGATCAAGCGACGCACGGCGGAAATGCGATTGGCGGGGAAGCCGCCTTTTTTCGCGTGCTCGCGAATCAGCGTTTCGTTGGGCGCCAGGTAAACACAATACAACTTGTCGCCGGTGACGTAGCTTTGCAGCCACTGAATTTCCGGGCCCAATTCCTTCAGCACCGCGACGGATGTTTGCGCTGCTTCCCGAATTTCGGCATCCGACATGTTTCCGATACCGGGTATTTCTCGCTCGATGACGAATTTCGGCATATGATAGCCTCCGTTTTACGGAATCCTAACATGAAGGCGCTCCAGCCATACATATACTGGCCGCCGAATTGAGCGGTCGAGTTGAAAGAGTAATTTCGAGGTCGACATGGATCTGAAGTCGGCGCAAAAACCTCTGAAGGATCAATACCGTGCGGACCCGGCCGCGTCGCAAATCACGCTAAAGGCGCGCGGCGGTCAGACCGAAACTCCCATCGCGTGTTCGGTGGCCATCGGCCGTGCCATTTACAACGCCCAGGCTCACGCCGGAGTGGGCGGCGCCGGTACCGGCGCCTGCTCGGGAGACATGCTGCTCGGCGCGCTGTCCGCCTGCGCCCAAATCACCTGCCAGATGGTGGCGACGTCGATGGGCATTCCGGTCGAACGCATCGAGGTAACGGTAGAAGGGGACTTGGACCTGCGCGGCACTCTGGGTATTTCCAAGGATGTGCCGGTCGGCTTCGAGCGCCTGCGCGTCCGCTTCGACCTCACCGCGCCCAACGCCACACCCGAACAGTTAAGCACCCTGCGCGAAAAAACCGAACAATACTGTGTTGTGATGCAAACCTTGACCCAGCCCCCGCCGCTGCAAACGGATTGGGTCACCGCGAAGTAATTATCCGCGCACGGCCAATTCCTCCTGACACGCCGGGCAGTAATTTTGTAGCTGCGCTCCGCGCTGATCGTCCGCGTCGCGCCTTTTTTTTCGTAGCGCAGCCGACCACTCGTCCGACTCCGCCGCAAACCGATCAAGTCGCCTCGCCCCGCCTTAGGCCGTCATCCAGAGGAGACGAAGGACCGCTCTTCGATATCTGCTGCGCGAGAATTACCAAAATTTCCCGGAAGACTTGTCGAATGCCGCTCCCGCCATTCGTCGTTATAGTGAGGGCAGGGAATGGGCCCGCGCAGGTGTCCGAATTTGCGACAGGGCATCCTGAAAACGAGCAAAGTGGAAGAAACGCCAGATACTAAGTAACGTGCACTGTGATGTTTACCGTTGGCACGCGCAATGCTATCGTCACCTTCAAGTTGGGGAGGGAAGAACAATGTCGTTTCTGCGTGATTTGCGAGTTGCTTTCCATTCGCTCAGCCGCACCAAGGGTCTCGCCGCAATCGTCATCCTGACGCTGGCTCTGGGCATCGGCGCGAACGCGGCCATCTTCACGCTGGTGCGCGGCGTGCTGCTCAAACCCCTCGTGAATCGCGGCGAAAACCGCTTGATCTACATCCGCCAGAGTGCGCCCGGCCTGCGCGAAGAAAACACGACGTTCTCCGTCCCCGAACTGAGAGACCTCGAAGGCAGCGTGCACTCGGTCGCCGAATACGGCGAATTCTCCAGCATGCCGTTCACTATGATCGGCCTCGGTCAGCCCCGCAGTGTGGTCGGCGGCGTGGTCAGCGGTTCCTACTTCGAGGTCATGGGCCTTCGCCCCATCCTCGGCCGGCTGATTACCCCCCAGGACGATGGCCCGAAGGCCGCCGGCGTCATCGTTCTTACTTATCGTTTCTGGTCCACCGTCTATGGCAAAGATCCTACGGTCATCGGCAAAACGGTCCGGCTCGGCAGCATCGGCGATCGCACCGGCACGGTGATCGGCGTCCTCGAACCCAGCGTCCCGTACCCGCAAGACACGGAAATCATCGCCAACCTGGTGATGAGCCCGCATCACCTTTCCGCGACCATGGTCACCGGCCGGGTCCATCGCATGACCGAACTTTTCGGCCGCCTCGCGCCCGGCGCCACGCTCGATCAGGCCCGCAACGAATTTCGCACCGCTTACGCCAGCATGACCAAGGACCACGCGGACGCTTATCCGCCGGACAGCCAGTTCAGCATTAACGCCAAGATGCTGCGCGACGAGATTACCTCCGGCGCGCGAACTGTTTTGCTGGTGCTGCTTGCCGCCTCCGCCCTGGTTTTCATCATCGCCTGCTCCAACGTGGCCAATCTGATTCTGGCGCGCACCGTTCGCCGCGAAGGCGAGCTCGCGCTGCGTGCGGCACTCGGTGCCAGTGGCGGCGCGCTTCGCCGTATGTTGCTGGCGGAGAGCTTGCTGCTCTGTGGCGCTGGCGCCGCGTTGGGTGTGCTGATCGCGCAGCCGTTGGTCACGATCCTCGCGCGCTACGCGTCTCGTTTTTCAGTGCGTGCGCTGGATCTCACCGTCGATTCCAGCATGCTCTGGATCGGAGCCGCGCTCGCGGTCGTCTCCGCCGTGGTTTTAGCTTTTGTCCCGCGCCTGCCGTCGGCAGATGCGAACAACGGCCTGAATGTCGCGAGCGGTGGCACCCGCGTGACCAGCAACACCAGCCGCCGCCAGCGCATTTTCGCCGTCACCCAAATCGCTGCGTCGTTCGTGCTGCTCGCGGGCGCCAGCGCTTTGGTCGCCACGCTCCTCGCGCTGCAGGCCGTGCGCCCGGGCGTCGACACTCGCCAGGTTCTCGCCCTGGACGTTCCAGCCATGTCCTACGGCAAGACCGACCAGCAGGTCGTCGATTTTTACAAAGAAACCTTGCGGCGCATCAATGAACTGCCCGGCGTCACCGGCACTGCCTTCTCGGCGACCGCTCCCTGGCGCGACACCGAAATCTTCGGCGTCGGCTTGCAATACTCCGGCGACGGCCACGTGCATGGCAACGACGACCCGCGCGCACTTTGGCGCACGGTTTCCCCGGACTTTTTCAAATCGGTTGGCGCGCCCATCCTCGCGGGCCGCGATTTCAATGATCTCGACGACGACACCAAAGAACCCGTCGTCATCGTCAGCGAAACTTTGGCGCAGCGCATGTTCCCGGGGCAGGATGCCGTCGGGCGGCATGTGTACTGGACCGATCCCGTCCTGGCCTACTTCGACGGCACCGACACCCAAAAAGCTCGAACCGCCGCACCGCACCGCATCATCGGCGTCGTGCCCGATGTGGACGACCTGCATATCGTCCCGGAGCCTTCGCCCACGGTTTACAGCACGTTCGCTGACGGGCCCCTCTTTGGCGGCCACCTGTTCATCCACACCACCGGAAATCCTTACGCGCTGGTGACGCCGGTCACGAAAATTATTCGCGGAATGTCCGCAGATCAACCGGTCGAACACCCGGCCACGCTCGAAGACATCCGCGCCAAAGTTCTGGCGCCCGATCGTTTGAACTCCCTGGTGTTTGGCGTTTTTGCCGGCGTCGCGCTGGCCATTGCGGTGGTGGGCGTCGCGGGCGTGCTGGCGTTTTCGGTCAGCTCGCGCACGCGTGAATTTGGCATCCGTCTCGCGCTCGGCTCGCAGCCTGAAAGTATTCTCAAGACGGTGGTCACCGAGGGAGCGATCATGGCCACCGCCGGCGTGGTCGCCGGCGCCTTATTCGGATTCGCCGCCGCCCGTTTGGCCGCCTCCTATTTCGGAGACCTGAAAATGCCCGGCGCCGGACCCGTGGTCATCTCCGCGATTGTGCTACTCACCGCCGCGGTGATCGCCTCATTCCTGCCAGCCGCGCGCGCCGCGCGCGTCGACGTCATCCAGGCCCTGCGCTCGGAATAACCGCACGCCCAACGGCGCGCGGTAAGGTGCGTTGCATGATCTTCAAGATACTGGGCGCGATCGTTTTAGTGCTGGTTGTGCTCGGCGTTCTCGCCTTGGAAGTCCGCACCACTGGTTCCTACGAACGCACATTCAATGCTCCCAACGAACAGGTCTGGCGCGTGTGGAACGATCCGGATTCGATCAAACAGTGGTGGGGGCCGGCGGGCTACACCGCCCCAACCATCAGCAATGACCTTCGAGTCGGTGGGACGTTTCTCTGGGCCATGAAGTCGCCAAAAGGAGAGATGTTCTGGAACACCGGGGTGTATCAGGAAGTGGTCCCCAACAGCAGAATCGTTTCTACCATGTCGTTCGCCGATGAGACCGGTAAAGCCCTACCTGGCTCGAAGGCGCCAGTTCCGGGGCGTTGGCCGGATGCGATCACGGTCACTACGGAATTTAGTGAGTCGAACGGAAAGACCAAGGTCACCGTTAAAGAAGTAGGGATGCCGCTGCTCGTGATGATCCTGTCCAGGGTCGCCTGGGATCAACAGTTCGACAAGATTGCAGGTTTACTTGGGGGCACGACCGGCTCTCTTCAACCCCCAATCAATACACTCCGCGAAGTCGCGCAAAATAATTCTCGATAAACGCGCCAACCGCAAAAGTGAAGTCCTACCTCACTATTTCCGATAATCCGCGTGGATTGAATAGGCGACTCGTGGCCGCTGGTCGATTGCAAAGAACCGGATTTCGAGATCGGGTCTGCTCCTGCGGTCGGCGGCGAATAGCCGGTGAAAATCCAATTGTCTCTTAGAATTTACATTCTTGCTGTTGACATCAAATCTTCACCGGTGTATTTGGATGGACAGCGTTTATAGTTCGCATAACCAGAACTTATCGGTATATTCACGCCTGAACATTCGAAAGATTCTAACGGAGCTAAGCCTATGTCCCTCGACACGACTTTGACGCGCATCAGCGTTCGCCTTTGCCTCTGGTTCGTAGTTCTAGCACTGCTGTTAGGCCCGGTGGTCGCGAGCGCTCCTGCGCAGGGGACGAACATGGGTCCCGAAGACGAGTCCAAGGAAATTTCAGTGACGGTGTGGTTGAATTTGCACAACAAAGCCGCTTTGGATTCTTTGGTCCAGCAAATGTACGACCAGAATTCTCCGAACTATCATCATTGGCTGACCATGGAACAGTACAAAACCCAATTCGCTCCGACCGCAAAAGACGCCGCAGTGGTCCGCGATTTCCTGGCCTCCCACAACATGAAAGTCAGCGTGATCGACCAAAATAACCACTTTGTCGTGGCCCAAAGCAGCGTGGGCGACGCGCAGAAGGCGTTCAACGTGCAGCTGAACCGCATGATGTTGAACGGCGTGGTCCACCGGGTCAGCACGTCGGAAGCTAAGGTGGAGGGTGCGGCCGCCCCGCTCGTGGCGGTGGTGCAAGGTTTGAGCGATCTGGAATATGCCACGAACGTAAGCCTGGCCGCCAATCCTGCTACCAAAAAGCCTTACGCCGGAGTCTCCACCTCATCGGCCGGAGCCGATGGACTGTTCTTCAGCGGCCAATGCCTGTTCGCTCCCCAGTTGGTGAACTTCAACACCGCTGGAACTTTCCCCTCCGCGTCCTATTTCGGCAATCGTTATGGGGCACCCATCACCAATGCCGCCGACGGCACTTTGCCGCCTTGTGGCTACGATCCGGCCGAGCTGCAAACCGCGTACGGACTGACCCCGCTCTACAACAAGGGATTGACCGGCGCCGGCCAGACCATCGTGATCGTCGATGCCTTTGGCTCCAACACCATTTTGCCGGACGCGAATCTTTTCTCCCAATTGAACTCGCTTCCCTTACTCACGCCGTCGAATTTCCAGATCATTGACTCGGCCGGTCCGGGCACCGCCACCTGCACAGCCACCAACGGGTGCGAAGCAGGGAATTGGCAATTCGAAACCTCGATCGACGTTGAATGGGCGCACTCCATCGCTCCCGGCGCCAACATCGTTCTGGTGCTGGGCCCGAATAGCGGCCTTTCAAGCCTCGACGCTGCAAACTTGTTTGCGATCGAGAATGGATTTGGCAATGTGATCTCGAATAGTTTCGGGACCACTGAGGTGCGCCTTTTGGAGGGTGACCCCGCGGAGCTCGTGGTGGAAAACAACATTTCTGAGCTCGCTGCGTCGTTGGGCATTTCTCAGCACGTTTCCAGTGGAGATTCCGGCGACAGCCTGGCCCTCGATAACGCTGCCTTCGGCATCAACTCCGTGTCGGTCAACGCGAACGCGGATTCTCCCTTCGTCACCGGCGTCGGCGGCACCAGCACTTTCCTGAACTCCAAAAACAACATCGAATTGCAAACCGGTTGGGGCACCAACATTACGGCGATTGCCTTCGGTACCGCTGCTCCGCCCCCGCCGTTGGTCCCGACCGTGTCCTTGGGATTTCAGGGAGGAGCAGGAGGGGGAACCAGCGCTTTCTACGCTAAGCCGGCATTTCAAGACCGGCTGCCAGGCAAGTTCCGCCTGGTGCCGGACATTTCCATGAACGCGGATCCGCAGACCGGCGTCGAGCTTATCGTCACGCCCGATGGGAATCTTGCTGACGGGACGTTCGTCTTCGTGGCCGGCGGCACCAGCCTAGCGGCCCCGATGTTCTCCGGCGTCTGGGCCATCGCCAACCAGCAGAGCGCGGCGGAAGGCGGACATTCGCTGGGACAAGCTGCGCCGCTGCTGTACCAACTTTCGAACGGCGCCATCACCGACGTAAACGTGAATCCGCTCGATACTTTACTGGATGTCTCCGGATTTATTTTCAACCCGCCAACCGCGCCGGTCAGTTTCCAAAGCGCGCCGGCACTGGCGCAGCCTTTGGAAAACACTAGGTTCTTTGTAAGCGCGTTATACCAACCCGCTTCCACGGAATGGCTCGTGCTTACCTTCGGCACCGATTCATCTCTATTTACTGCGCCCGGGTGGGACAACGTCACCGGTCTGGGCACGCCCAATGGCGAGCGCTTTATTGATGAAGTACTAGAAGTAGCTCGGCATCGCTAAGAGCGAGGCGTCCGGTGAAGGCACACTTACAGATGCGGCTGAACTAGTGGGCTCGCATTGACTTTGGGTTCCGCGCCCGGCTCACGCGGACTCGATCCAGCTAATCATTTAGGGAGATCGCGCTGGGGCTCGTTTGCGCGACTGGGGCCGCAGCGGCAGAGGTTATGTCCACGCTATGGCCGAGCTAGCCCGAACCAGGCGATTTCCGCCCAGCCGCCGGAAACAGCGCGTGCGGACGCTCGTCGAGCTCTTCACCTTTCCCAAGAGGTGAACCAACCTGATCCCGAATTGGGGCGCTCACGCTTCAGAACGCTGCGAAGTATGCAAAGGTTTGCGCATTTCAGTTCGATAATCGGAAACATCTGCGCCACTCGTTCGGTCCCGCCCCGCCAATCCAAATAATTTTATTTTCATCGTGATACTTCAGCGCCGGCACTCACATACAAGTGAAGCTTTTCAGGCCAAGTTCCAGCACTTCGGAAAACATCTGTCCCTTAGTTATTTTGCGAGTGGCTAGGACTGCGCCTGGACCACCGCAAGTAATAGGCGTACGAGTACAAGCCAGCTACCCAATTAATGTTTGTTCGCTTGGAATGTGCGGCCATTGAGCCTCAACGCACGCACCAAAATGGCGCGCCCCGCGCCCGGGAATCGTAAGGGCTCTAATTCAGGAGAATTATGCGAAGAATGATTCTGCCGCTCCTGCTGGTGGTTGGCTCACTGCTCTCGTTCGCGCCGCTTTCGAGCGCGCAGGATGCTGCGCCGTCGGTAGCGCTGACCAGTCCGTCGACCAGGACCTTCGAAACCAATGAGCCGTCCATCACCCTGCAAGGCACGGTCACCGCGAACGCCGAAGTTAAAAATGTTTTATGGGTGAGTCAATTCGGCAAGCGTGGCGTCGGCACCTTTACGGTCACCGGCGCGACCAGCGCCATCTGGGAAATCCCCGCCATCACCCTGCGCCCGGGAATCAACCTGATTTCGGTTACGGTCGTCGACGCGGAAAATCACTCGGTCTCCACCGACCTGGTTATCAACCGCAAAGTTCCAACCGGAACGCAGCAGTCTCTTCCCATACTCATCGGCATGTGGAAAGGCCAGCCGATTCAGTATCAGGTCTGGAATGGCATGGTAGTCATCGAGGGCGACATTATTCTGGGACCGGTCGCACAGTTGGGCAGTACCTCGGCCGCAACTCCCCGGAGCTTGAAGACGGTGACCAGCGAGGCCGTAACCACCGGCACCGTAACCCCCGACGCCCTCTCGATTAGTTACACTTCCAACCTTTGGCCGGCCGTCGGCGGCCTGGTTCAAATTCCTTACACCATCAGCGGAAGCGCTCCTAACCTCACTTCCGCGATCACGCAGTTCAACGCTGATTTTTCGGGTTTCATTGAGCTTGTGCCCCAAGGCTCGCAAACGAACGTTGTAAATATCACGGTGGAAGGTGGAAACGGCGAAGGAATGTCCGCCGTGGGGATGATTGGCGGACCCCAAATGCTGACCTGCGGCACCGGCTGCAGCGTCGCCACTTGGCTCCATGAATTCGGCCACACCTTGGGCTTGCTGCACGAGCACCAGCGCCCTGATCGCGGCAGTTACATCACGCTCAACCTCGCTAACGCCGATTTGCCCAACGTCCCCGGCAACTTCACTCTGTTCACTTCGGATTTTCAAACCAGCGGGCTTTTCGATCTCGCCTCCATCATGGAGTACGCCACTTTCGATTTGTCCAAAGCGGGCTTGCCGGTAATCGAATCGATCCCGCCCGGCATGCCGCTCAGCAATGACACGGATTATTCTTCCGGCGATCGCGACGGCATCAACCGTCTGTACGGCCGGGTACCCTCGCAAGTCACCGTTACCACCAATCCTCCCGGACTTTCGGTCATTGTCGATACCGAGACCTTCGCCACCACGCCGCAAACTTTCAGTTGGGCGCTGAATTCCACCCACACCATCGCGGTGCCGCCGGATCCGCAAACTCTTAATCCCAGCGACGGTTCCACGTACGCCTTTGGCGCCTGGAACGATCTTGGCGCATCTTCGCACACGGTGACGGTCGAACCCGGATCTGGCAGCCTCACCGATCCGGTGACGGCGCCGGCGGTCACAGTCTACGAAGCAAACTATATCCGCCTTCAGCCTTTCGCCTTCGCCTCTCCGGCCGCCGCTCCTTCCGGATCCGGTACCGCCAGCGTAAGTCCGCAGCCCACATCCGAATTTGGCGGCGCGTTCTTTGCCGACCGCACGCTGATCTCGGTGAGCACCACTTCCTCGGGCGTAAATAATTTCTACGAATGGTTCGGAGTTCCGTTTCCAGCCAGCGACAATCCTCACCCGTTTTACATTCAGGCGCCCACCTCGATGGCGCAGGCGGTTTACGTCACCGATCCGGTAACCTACCTCGGCGCATCAATCACCGGCCCCAACACTTGGAATCCCGGTCTGAACGGTCTCGTAGATGGCGTATTCGCGTACTTGCCGTCCAGCTATGACGTCTCCTTTAATGGTTCTGCCTGGGTTGGCGGATCGACCCACACCATCAGCGTGGACCAGGCGCAGTCGCCGGTCACCACCAACGTTTTCTACAACTGGAATAGTTGGAGCGATAACCTCGGCATCACCCACACCATCACCCAGCCAAATTCCGGCACGCAGACGATTACTGGGTCATTCACTCCGTTCTACGCTACCTATACCGTACCTCCGCCGCTCGGGCAAAACGGTAGCGCCTGTTATGGCGGAGTCGCCACCACGCCACCGGGCACCACCTATTCGCTGAATACTGCTTTCGATTTTTATCAGGACGGCACTCAGGTCACGTCCACGGCCACGCCCAATTCCGCGTTTCCTGGATTCCTCTTTGCCGGTTGGTCCGGCAGCTTGACCGGCACCACCAATCCCGACACGGTTACGATTCACGATCAGTTTGTTCCCACCGCCAGCTTCAATACCATCGCGGCGCCGCTGGCCATCACCAGCTTTAGTCCAGCCACCGCCTCGGCCACCGCCAGCGCGATGGATTTGACCATCAATGGAACCGGTTTCACCACTTCGACTTTTCTGAATTGGAACAACAGTCCTCGTTCGCTCACCTTCGTCAGTTCCACCCAGCTC
>Ga0209006_10006489_pt1 | contig 10575 bp, 6 predicted proteins | sample JacPin_JW_Ref_O2_FD_188567 | JGI IMG/M metagenome (GOLD analysis project Ga0209006, IMG submission 188567) | Forest soil microbial communities from Algoma, Ontario, Canada - Jack Pine, Ontario site 1_JW_Ref_O2 (SPAdes) (version 2) | ecosystem: Environmental > Terrestrial > Soil > Boreal... | reverse complement strand
CGGCCAGCAAATCGTGCAAATCTACGACCGGGTACAGCGCCAGGTTTACATTTTTCTCGCGGCTACTCTTCTGGCGATCCTGTTGAGCGGCCTTTCCCTCATTCGGTGGAACCGGCGGCTGTTCGCGCGGCTGGCAGAAATTTCTGAACGCCGCAGCGAATTGGCGCAGAAGCTAATCGCCACGCAGGAGTCCACATTACGGTATATATCGCGAGAATTGCACGATGAGTTTGGTCAGATTCTCACCGCTGTGGGTTCCATGCTGCGTCGCGCCGGAAGCCACGCCCCGCAAGGTTCGTCGTTGCGAGCGGATTTGCAGGAAGTGCTTCAAACCGTGCAGGGCACCTTGGAAAGTGTTCGCAGCCTCTCGCAGGCTCTCCATCCTGTCATGCTCGACGAGGCCGGGCTGGAGAGTACGCTCGACTGGTACATTCCTACAGTGGAGAGGCAAACCGGAATTGCCATATCCTATGAGAAGCGGGGAGAGCCCTTTCCGGTGGATGGCGGGGCGGGCGTGCATATCTACCGAGTTGTGCAGGAAGCACTGAATAATATGGCGCGCCATTCCGGCGCCAAACAAGCATGGGTTCGCCTGCGTTTCCTGCCGCAAGCGCTGGAAGTGGAGATAGAAGATCATGGCAGCGGTTTTCAAGAACGTCCCAACAAGCGTGGGATTGGTTTGGTGGCCATGCGCGAGCGTTCCGAGTTGATGGGTGGACAGATCGTTTTCTCGCGCCCTCTTGAAGGCGGGACGCTGGTGCACCTGGCCGTGCCAAGGGAGAAAGCAGAATTTTATGGAAAAGAAGATCACAGTCTTGCTGGTGGATGATCACAGCCTGGTCCGGCGCGGTTTTCGGCGCATGCTGGAAGACGAGGCGGACGTGGAAGTTGTGGGTGAAGCGAGCGACGGGGAGGAAGCGGTCCGGCTGGCGAAAGAACTTCGTCCGAATGTCGTGGTCATGGATTGCGCTCTTCCCGGGATGAACGGCTTGCAGGCCACGCGCGAAATTCTTGAGCATCATCCGGAGGCCTCCATCCTGATGTTGAGCATGCATAGCGAAAGCACCTGGGTGCGGCAGGCGATTGAAGCCGGCGCAAAAGGTTACGTTCTCAAGAATGCCCTGGACCTCGAGCTCGGGGCAGCGATTCGGAAGATCGCCGCCGGAGAAACTGTGTTCGATCCGCAAGTCGAGTCTCGGGCTCCCTTGAAAGGCGAGCGCGATGCGCTCACGCCGCGCGAACTCGAAGTCCTGCAGATGATTGTCGACGGTAAGTCGAATAAAGAAATCGCGACTGTGCTCGATCTCAGCGCCAACACGGTTGCCGTCCACCGCGCCAACATCATGAGCACACTTGGAATCCACAAGACTGCGGAGCTAGTGGTGTACGCGATCCGCGCCGGGCTGGTGAACGTTCCGTGAATCGGCGGTCTTTCCTCCATGGGATGGCAGGGCTGGCCTCTCTGTCGCAGGTTCCGCTTCGACTGGATAGTCTTATCGCACAGGCGGGAGCCGGGTCCGCGTTGGGTTTTCACTTCACCAACGTGACCGGGCCGGCGGGCATTCATTTTCAACACAATAGCGGAGCTTTCGGCGGGAAATTTCTTCCTGAAACTCTGGGCTCCGGCTGTGCCTTTCTGGACTACGATCGCGATGGCTGGCAGGACATTCTGCTGATCAATGGCTGCGACTGGCCGGGCCACAAGAAAACCCGCTCCGCGCTGCATCTTTATCGCAATAATCGCGATGGAACGTTCACCGATGTAACCGCCCCTTCAGGGCTCGATGTCGAACTCTACGGCATGGGCGTGGCCGTCGGCGACTACAACAACGACGGGTTCCCCGATATTCTCGTCACCTGCGTAGGCCAGAATCGATTGTTCCGCAACACCGGTAAGGGAACGTTCGTGGATGTGACGAACAGCAGCGGGCTGGGCAAGCGCGAAGGCTTCAGCACCTCCGCGCTCTGGTTCGATTACGATCGGGACGGCCTCCTTGACCTCTTCGTCTGCAACTACGTGAAGTGGTCGCCGGAGCACGACGTCTTCTGCAGTCTCGATGGAAAACATAAGTCCTATTGCACGCCGGAAGCCTATCGCGGAGCCACCTGCTGGCTGTTTCACAATCGCGGCAACGGAACGTTTGAAGACGTTACCGCGGTCAGTGGAATCTTCGACAGTAGTTCGAAATCTTTGGGCGTAGCTTTACTCGACCGTGAGCATAACGGCTGGCCCGATTTGCTCGTGGCCAACGACACTCAGCCCAACAAGCTTTACCGCAACCAGCACGATGGCACTTTCAAAGACGCGGCGGTAGAGGCTGGGCTTGCCTTCAGCAGCGAAGGCAAGGCTCGCGCAGGCATGGGAGTCGATGCCGCTGATTTCGAAAATGACGGCAAGCCCGGGGTCGCGATTACCAACTTTGACAATGAAATGATCGGTCTCTATCGCGCCAACGGCAAGGGCTTCGAAGATATTGCGCCGCAATCCGGAGTGGGTATGGCTTCAAGAAATAGTCTGGGCTTTGGCTGCGCGTTTCTTGACGTCAACCTGGATGGATGGCTCGATCTCGCCGTCGCCAACGGCCACATCGATGAGACCGTTCGCAACATTCGCGGCAATGTCGGGTATGCCCAACCGCCGCAGCTTTTTCTGAACAGCGGCCGAGGCAGCTTCCGCGATGTCGCCTCCGAGGCTGGGGGAGCTTTCGATCAGCCCAAGGTCGGCCGCGGCCTGGCCTATGCCGACTTCGATCGCGACGGGGATCTTGATCTGCTGCTCACGACCAATAACGGTCCCGCGTATCTATATCGCAACGACCAAACCGCGGGAAACCACAGCATCCGTTTTCGTTTGATCGGAACCAAGTCAAACCGCGACGCCATCGGCTCAACAGTTCGCGTCTTCTCCGGCGGGATTACGCAATCTCGAATGGTGAAGGGCGGATCCAGCTATCTATCGCAATCGGAGTTGCCCGTGACCTTTGGCCTGGAGAAGCGCGATCGTATCGATAAGGTTGTGATTGATTGGCCTAGCGGCCGAACCGAAGAATACAAGAACCTGGCGGCCGGACGCTGCTATGAATGCACGGAAGGAAAAGGAATCATCCCGCAAGACGGGTTCTGATGGTGCAGACCCTTCATTTCGGAGAATCGCGAACCGCGGCGTTCTGTTGCGCCACACTCCCCGTCGCAAGCAGATCAATCTCCACCGAATTTTCAACCCGCAGGAACAGAGTGCTCGGATTTTTCATCCCCCACTTCTCATACGGAACCGTGAAATGAACCGTCGCTGTCCATGTGCTTGCGGAAATCTCCGTCGCTGCCGGTACTGTGACTTCGCGATCCACACCGTGAATCCTGAAAATTCCGTGCACCTTTATCGAAGACTTTCCCGGGTCGGCGACCGCCCCCTCGACCCGGTCAGGACGAAACGAGATCTCGGGATAACGATCGCTCTCCAGCACTTCTTTGTGCATCTTTCGATCGCGCATGGCGCTCCCGCTTTCGCCACTGGTCGCGTCCACAACGATCTCGCCCGTTAGTTTCCCCGAGGATAGGTCCAGTTGTAGCGCTCCTCGCTTCAATTGGAAGGTTCCATGCACGGTGTGCAGCACATCACCCAAAGTGAACTTTACAGAGGTATGTGCAGGATCGAGCTCCAGGCTTTTTTGTTGAGCGGTTGCACCAGTGAACGCGGCAAGGACCGTAATGCTCAGAACTGCTGCGACCCTCAACCCACTCGCAGCCGGGCGCACGAGAACGCTGATCATCCTGGGGCTTAACATGCTTATGCCGTGAGCAGTCCCCAACCGAGAGTCAAGCCATCGCGCACCAGATGCAAAGGCGGCAAAGCTCCGACGTGCAACCCCAGCAATCTGGGGAAGACTCGTGGATGCTCCCGGAAAGCATGAAGCGTTCGCTGCTGCAGACTGGGACGCCGATCGAGAATAAGCAACATCCGCGCCATCCACAGCGGTCGCAAAGTGAGCCGCCGATGTTCGACCTGATAGTGAGTCAGGTCGCCGGCTTCGAAACTCTCCGCCAGCGCTATCGCCTGACTGAATGCCAAACCAAGGCCTTCTCCCGTGATCGCATCCACCGTGCCGGAAGCGTCACCGATCAAAGCCACATTCTTTCGCCATACGCGCTTAAGTTGGAGGTTCCCAGTCAGAGCGCCTCTCTGGGCCGAGAGGGTCCGGGCTCCCTGCAAGCGCGCCCGCAAACCTGGCAATTCCCGCAGCCCGTCCTCCAGCCGGAGACTGGGTTCGTGCGATGCCAGGGCCACACAGACTTGGTCCGGCCCCGCGCCTACTGAATATCCCTGGCAGCGGTTGCCCCAGTACACTTCCATGTGGTCGGTCCAGGGCGCAATGTGAAAGTGCTGCCGGAATGCGTAGCGCATCTGCGGCTTATCGCCGGACTCAAGGCCGGCCCAGCGTCGAGTCCTCGAATTTATACCGTCCGCGCCGACGATCCAGCGCGCCGGCACGCATCGTCCCGCCACCAGTACTCCCTCCGGGGAAATACCCGTGACCGCGCTCCGCCAGAGCAGATCGACTCCCAATCGAGCGGCTTCTTCCGTCATGGCGTTATGCAGAACGGTTCGACGCACCGTGAGTCCGGAGCCACTGTTGGGGAATTGTGCTTCCGCGGACAAGGATGAGTTCAAGAAACGAATGCCGCGAAATCGATAGGTCTCATCGAGGGGAACTTGAATTCCGAGCCGTTGCAGGGCCTGCAAACCATCGGGCAAGAAAGCCTCGCCGCAGGCCTTATCGATAGGAGGCTGAGCGCCATCGGCCACGGCCACCCTGAACCCGCGCCGACGGGCTGTGATCGCCGCCGCCAGACCCGCAGGGCCCCCGCCAATCACGAAAACATCGGCCTCCTTGGGGATGATCTGGCTCATAACGAATGTGTCAGCATCTTCGCGCGTCGTGCGATCAGATCCCTTCCCCGGCGCTCATGCGACTCGTCCAGAGGAAATTCCGGGAGACAGAGATATTGTTTAGGAGGACCGCCGTCGGCACCAGCATTTTTCATAGGACCGGACCCGTGCCACGGAAATAGGGCCCAGCGAGTCAGTTTTGTTGCTTCGGAATATAGATGAGTACGCGGCAGATGCGGTTGCACCCCTCTCACCCTGTATTGTCCCAGTCCCCCGTCCCGCTGTTGTCAATCGCTTGTCAAATCGAAGAAGACACCGGGGATGAGGAAAATTGAGTCACGTTCCAATTCGCAAAGGCGGACACCGCGCCGAACCTCCCCCGCGGCAGAGATACGTGTTCCGCGAAATAAAGCTTAAGGGATGGCCGCGATCGAGGTCGGGGTTCCGTTCACTTTGTACGTACCCACAGACGTCAGCGTCCCGGTGCTTCCATCCAGGCTGAACGACTGAATCACTGGACTCGATTGATTACCCACGAAGAGGTAGTTTCCGGTGGAATCGCTGGCAATAAATTCGGGCTGCGGCGCGGTGATGTAGGGCGAATCGCTAAGCAGCGACAATCCGCCGCCGGTTCCGATCGAGAACCCCACGACATTGGTCGAGTTCGCTACATACAAATACTTGCCGGAATTGTCGACCAGGAGTGCGACCGGGCTGGAATATGCCTCGCCGACAGCGGCAGCAGCCGGCGAAAGCGAACCGTCCGAATTGATGGTAAATATCGAGATCGAATTGTCGCCGGTGTTCGCGGTGTAAAGGTAAGTTCCGGCGGGATTGATCGCCAGGCCAGACGGGTTTGATCCCGGTTGAATTACTTGAATCTCGGTAAGAACCCCCGCATTCACGCTGAACACCTCGATATATCCTTCGGGAACTCCTGCCCCGGTGACGTAAAGTACATTTCCCGCGGGAGACAATTTCATGTTCAAGGGAGAGATTCCGGTTGGAACTGGAGCGCCGACGGCAGTCAATGCGCCAGTGCTTGCGTTGATCGAAAAAACCGAAATATTGGTCGAGCCGGAGTTTCCCACATACAAGTAGCTTCCCGCAGAATCCATCGCCAGGAGCGTCGGGGCCGTACCTACAATCGTCCGCGGAGTCACCTCGGCCAGCCCGCCTGAGGTTGAAATCGTAAACAAAGAAACGTCGCTTTCGCCCGAGTTGGCGGCATAAAGGAACTTCTTTGACGGATGAATCACGATCGACTGCACCGTCGGCCCCGCGGCTAATGGACTCCCCGCCAGGGCGGTGAGCACGCCTGCGTTGGGGTCCTCGCGATAGACCACAATCTGGTTGGCAGCCGGAATGGCGGCATAAACGTAAAGGTTGGAATTCGACCTACATCCGAACCATGTGGCCAGGCCCGCCCCGACGAGGAACGTAGCCGCTGCTTTCTTTAGCATCCGTAACTCCTGAGAAAATTTTGAGCGAAATATTTGGAAGTGCTGGCATGGCTCGCATGCGCCAAGCCGCCATGTTCTCGCTCAGCGCACCTCAACCGAGCCGTTCGCTTTCAAGTAGTATGGCGACTACTTTCTATCATACGGGAGACCGTCTTGCCGCCGCCGGGCACTCGTGACACGGCCACCAGGGAAGTTCTCCTCGGAGTCGCCCGCCGAGTCGCGCCTGCCGTCCTAGCTCCTGCGATGCACAACTTGTCCGGCGAGGTTGCACAAGCTCCCTAGTGTAGTCGACTGTTCCTTTCGAAGGAAACCTGTGCGGCGGTAAAGTGGGTGGTTCAGTCTGAAAAACAAATTTGGATCAGGGCATCGCTTGAGCGATGCCGACAAAGTTCCCAGCGACAAGCGGTTTTGAGCCGCTGGGGCGTGCCCCACGTACGCGGCGGCTGACGAAGTAGGTTTGACCCTTCTTTTCTTGCGCCTGTAAGATCAGGGGTTACTCATTCTGCCGGCGAAAACGCCGGGCTTGGCCTGACCGGCAAGATGGGGCCGCAGTCCTCCACGGTTGCGATAGCACACAATCATGCCGCACGAACTACCTAAATCTTACGAGCCGGGCGCGATCGAGACGCGCTGGGCAGAGTACTGGATCGAGGAGAAGTTGTTCTCGACGCCTGCGCCCCCGCCTGCGCCGGGGGCCTCGACTTCCGAAAAAATGACGCGGCCGGTGTTCGCGCTGCTGTTGCCGCCGCCGAACGTGACCGGACGGCTCCACATGGGGCACATGCTCAACCAGACGCAGATGGACATTATTGTGCGCTGGCATCGCATGCGCGGGTTCGTCACGCTGTGGCTTCCAGGGACCGACCATGCCGGCATCGCGACACAGATGATGGTGGAGCGGCAACTGGCCACCGAAGGGATTAAGCGCAGCGAGTTGGGGCGCGAGAAATTTATTGAGCGGGTGTGGGAGTGGAAGAAGCTTTACGGCGGCGCGATTCTCGATCAGATGAAGCGGCTGGGCGCGTCGGTGGACTGGGACCGCGAATACTTCACCATGGATGAGAATCTTTCGCGCGCAGTACGCGAGGTGTTCGTCCGGCTGCATGAAGAGGGGCTGATCTATCGCGGAAATTACATCGTGAACTGGTGCCCATGGCACGAGACTGCAATCTCCGATCTGGAAGTGAAGCACGAAGAGGTGCTCGGGAAGTTGTGGGAGATTCGTTATCCGGTGGTTGGTTCGGATTCGGCAAATCCCGAGTTCATTACCGTGGCGACCACGCGCCCGGAGACGATGTTGGGCGATGCCGCGATCGCGGTCAACGCAAAGGACGAGCGCTACACGCACCTTCATGGCAAGAAAGTTTTGCTGCCACTGATGAATCGCGAAATCCCGATTATCACCGACGAACTGGCGCAACCGGAGTTTGGCACGGGCGCGGTGAAGGTGACGCCGGCGCATGATCCTAACGATTTTCAAGCTGGACTGCGGCACCATTTGCCGCAGATTAATGTGATGGATGAACGCGGCCGCATGAATGCGAATGCAGGCGTGTATTCGGGGTTAGACAGATATGCCGCGCGCAAGCGGGTGCTCGCCGATTTGCAGGAGCAGGGATTTCTGGTTGGCGAGAAGGATCATCCACTATCGCTGGGAAAATGCGAGCGCTGCGGGACAGTGGTCGAGCCGCGGCTCTCCGAGCAATGGTTCATCAAGATCAAGCCGCTGGCGGACCGAGCGCGCGAAGCGGTAGAGAACGGTGAGATCACGATTTTCCCCGACAACTACCGCACGATTTATTTGAACTGGATGAATAACATCCACGACTGGTGCGTCTCTCGACAGTTGTGGTGGGGACATCGGATTCCGGCCTGGACGTGTGGTGAATGCAAGCATCTGGTGGTTGCACGCGAGGCTCCGCTTACCTGCGAGAAGTGTGGAAGCACGAAGCTCGAACAAGTGACGGATGTTCTCGACACCTGGTTCTCGTCAGGGCTACTTCCGTTTACCACGTTGGGCTGGCCGGAGAGGACGCGCGACCTGGAGGTGTTTTATCCGACCACGCTGTTGATCACCGCGTACGAAATTTTATTCTTCTGGGTGGCCCGGATGATCATGTTCGGCTGCCACTTCATGAAGGAACATCATCAAGATCCTGCGATCAGGACTGCGAATGGCTGGGAAGATTTTAAGGATGACAGCGTGCCTTTCCGTCACGTGTACATTCATGCGCTCGTGCGTGACGCGGAAGGCGAGAAGATGTCGAAGGTAAAGGGGAATGTGATCAATCCTCTCGACATCATCGAGCGATTTGGGACGGATGCTACGCGGTTTACTTTGGCGGCGATGGCGGCGCCCGGGACAGACATAGCGTTTTCAGAGAGCCGAACCGAGGGCTATCGCGCCTTCGCCAACAAGATTTGGAATGCGGCGCGATTCATGTTCATGAACGTGGATCGGATTGAACCGGGCCTGCGGCCCGGGACAGCCGAGGGCGGCTGTCTCCACATGAGTACGGCTGCGCTTGAGGATCGGTGGATTCTTTCGCGGTTTAACCGCGTGACCGCGGATGTGAATGCGGCGCTGGAGACTTATCGCTTTCACGAGGTGGCGAACCGGATTTACGATTTTTTCTGGGGAGATTTCTGCGACTGGTATTTAGAGTTGATCAAGCCCCGGCTGAATTTCGACGAGGGCTCGGATACGAGTGTGGCACGAGTGGCGTGCGCGAATCTGGTGAATCTGTTCGACGCGTCGCTCCGGCTACTGCATCCGATCATGCCATTTATCACAGAGGAAATCTGGCAGGCGATTTACGAAGGGAAGCCGCCTCTCAAGTCGATCGCGCTGGCCACCTATCCGCAGGCCGAGGAGACGCAAATTGATCTCGGAGCCGAGACCGAGATGGCGATCCTGCAGGATCTGATTGTTAGCGTGCGGAACCTGCGGGCGGATTTGAAAGTCGAACCGAAGGTGAAGGTGCCGATCGAGGTGTTCGCGGCGGAATCGGATATTCGACGAATGATTGAGCAGAACCTGACTGCCGTGCAGCGACTGGGGAATGTGGAGCAGATTACGTTCGTGGAAAGCTCTTTGGCCTCGAAGGCGGGTGCGCGGGGAACGGCCCGCTTTGACCTGCATGTGATCTACGAGCGCAAGATCGATGTGGCCGCCGAGTGCGAGCGACTGAAGAAGGAGTTGGAAAAGATCGAGAAGGAGTTAGGCAATAATCAGAGACAATTGGGGAACCAGCAGTTTCTGGTGAAGGCACCGGAGAAGGTGGTCGAGGGGCTGCGGCGGCGTGGAGCTGAGTTGCTTGTGCTGCAAGAGAAGACGCTGAGTAAGATGAAAGAGTTGGGCTGCTGAGTGTGGGGACAGCCGCCAACGGCTGTCCGTTCGACTTAGCTACTGCAAAACCAGCGGGTCTGCGACCCGCGGACAGCCGAGGGCGGCTATCCCCACAAGGTTTTTTGGCTGCGGGCAACTGGTTATGGATTGGAATTCACGACGCATCACGGCCATTCTGGAGAACGCGCTGCTCGAGGACCGGGCTACGCGCGATGCGACCAGCTATGCCTGCATCGATGCGAACCAGCGGGCGGCGGCGACCATCATCGCCAAGCAGGACTGTATCCTGGCTGGAATCGGTTGCGTGGCGCGGATTCTAGACGTTTACGCCGCGCTCGACGGGGCGGTCACGGCGCACTACGAAGTTACTACCCATCCTGAAATTTTCGACGGCGTGCGGTTGCGGCCGGGGCAGTCCGTCGCCGTGATCCGGCACAACGCGCGCGTGATTCTTTCCTGCGAACGCGTGATTCTAAATTTTCTGCAGCGGATGAGCGGGATTGCGACTTTGACCCGCAAATTTGTGGAGGCAATATCGGGCACGCGGGCGCGCATTCTCGACACGCGCAAGACTGCGCCCGGGCTGCGCGTGATCGACAAGAACGCGGTGAGGTGTGGGGGCGGACAGAATCATCGGCTCGATCTTTCCGACGGCGTGCTCATCAAGAACAATCACATCGCGCTGGCGGGGGGAATTGCGTCGGCTCTGGAGCGCGCTGTGCGCAACCGGCGCGGCTCGCAGATTATCGAAGTCGAGGTACGAACGCTGGCCGAACTGGACCAGGCGCTGGCTTACGGCGCCGAGGCTATTCTGCTCGACAACATGTCGGTGGACGACGTCCGCCGCGCCGTGGAGCGTTGCGCCCGACCTGGCA
>Ga0209006_10006488_pt1 | contig 10576 bp, 9 predicted proteins | sample JacPin_JW_Ref_O2_FD_188567 | JGI IMG/M metagenome (GOLD analysis project Ga0209006, IMG submission 188567) | Forest soil microbial communities from Algoma, Ontario, Canada - Jack Pine, Ontario site 1_JW_Ref_O2 (SPAdes) (version 2) | ecosystem: Environmental > Terrestrial > Soil > Boreal... | reverse complement strand
AGCGAACCGGGCGCACGCAGGCGTAGAGATCCATGATCTGGCGAAGGGCCACGTTCAGCGAACGAATACCACCGCCGACCGGCGTGGTCAGCGGGCCTTTGATGGAGACGCGAAATTCGCGCGCGGCTTCTACGGTGTCATCGGGCAGCCAGTTGTCGAATTTGGCTTTGGCTTTTTCTCCGGCGAAAACTTCGTACCATGCGACACGGCGCTTGCCACTGTACGCTTTCTCGACGGCGGCGTTAAAGACGCGCAGAGATGCCTTCCAGATATCGCGACCAGTGCCATCGCCTTCGATGAACGGGACGATGGGTGTGTCGGGAACGTCGTACTTGCCGTCTGCATAACCGATTTTTTTGCCCTCGGCGGGAATTGCCACACCGTTATAGGAACCTGCCATCAACTTCCTCCGTACAGATGCTTTCGTGTGTGTTCTGGAAAACCCTTAATTATAAAGAATTGCCAGAATAGTCGCACATAGCGGCCACGATGCCCGCTGTGACATCGTCGCCTCCGTGCGATAGAAGGCTTTCGCTGTAAAATGACGTGCGCCCTCTCCGAACGAAGCTATCTCGGACGTTTCCTACCATCTTCGCGTGCCGAAGGTCTTGCGCACGCCCACAGTCATATATCGTCCCCAGGGACCGTTGTTGCCCAGGTCGGCAGGGCCCAGGTTGGTGTCGCGCGCGCCCAGGCGATCGAAGAGAAAATGTTGCGTGATGCGGAACTCAAATCCCTTGTCCAGGTAAATGCCCGCGCCCCAGGAGTGCTCGACGCCGATCGCTTCCAGCGACCACGTGTAGAGCGTCTGCGGAATCGTTTTTCCAAACAGGAATGACGGGGCACCGAAGAACATCACCCGGCGCAGGGGGCCACGGCCAAAGGGACGTACCTCAAGCATTCCGGAGAGCATGTAACGGGCAAACATGCTGCAGGGGGCGTTGACGCCGCCATACTGGCCGGCATTCCCCGCACAGATGTTGGGATCGATTTCGTTGTGCGGCGGGGCAAGATCGAATTGCGCCCACCCCCAGAAGGTGTCGCGGGGAAGGAAGAGGCGTTCCTGTACTGCGGGCGACGGAAGACTGGCCGGCAGCGGAACATCCTGTGCACTGGCGCGAACGACACTGAGCAAGACAATCAACACTATGAAAAATGCGGGAATCGACTTCTTCATGCGGTCTCCGAATGGATTCGAACCTGAACAGCGGACCGCGACAGTGGCCAGGCGACGCTGCAGAAAAGACTGGCAGTGAAGCCTTGATGGTCTGGACGCGGCGCAACATTGTAACCTGCGGAGGAGGCGAGAATATCTGCGGACAAGGCGCGATGCCGCCCCTACCAATCGGCTTCGATAATCTTTCGAGCGCAATCGGAGCTCACGCCCGCATTAAATTCCAGAATCCATATTTCATCGCCGCGATATTCCGTTCATGGAAGCGGAAACGCCGCTAACCACAAGGTTTTATTGGCGTTCGTGATTTGGCTTGCGGATTGCTCTAACTAGCCCAAAGAAACTAGGTTCCCCTATGCCCCAGGAAGTTTCGGTGTCGTACCAAGCCATCAAGAGCAAGGTTTATCGATTGATTGATTCGCTCGTCATCGGCGAGAAGACGGAGTTGGAGATACAGGAGTCGATCCGCCGGTGGTGGAGTCTGATCCATCCCGCAGACCGTCCGATCGCGCAGAAATATCTGCTGGCGGTGCTTGGAAGGTCGGCAGCTGCCCTGGAAGCCGTGGGCGATGGCCTGATGACCGCCGACGGTTCACACGCCGAGTACTCCATGGAACCGGCCCGGCGGCTCAAGCTGATGGATCGATTGGTAAAAGAAGCCTCGGTGCGTTCCGCTGTGTAATTGCCCGTCCCGCCGCAAATCAAATTCAGCCGTTTGTAGCCTCCATGTGCGTTCGAGCTGGCGTTAACGTACCCCAGGACCAAAATTTTACAATTTCAAGATTGAATGGACTGCGCTACATGTCAGAATGGTTTGCGTGGCGGGACGGCTTTCGGATCGATTCCTCGCTGCTCATGGTGACCGAATGAACTTCTCCTCTTTCTCTCAGCAGAAATTGTCCAAGACTCGCGCATACTTTATCTTCGGAGCGATCTTAGTCATGGCAACTTCCCTGTCTGCCGCATCCGGCGTCTATTCGTTCACGCTCAACTCCATCGATGGCAGCTCCGCGCCATTGGCAGGCTACAAAGGCAAAGTGGTGCTGCTGGTGAACGTGGCCAGCCAGTGCGGCTACACGCCTCAGTACAGCGCGCTGGAGGCGATCTATGAGAAGTATAAAGATCGTGGGTTTGTCATCCTCGGCTTCCCGGCCAACAATTTTGGCGCGCAGGAGCCGGGCACCAACGAAGAGATCAAGACCTTCTGCACCCGCAAATACAGCGTAACGTTCCCCATGTACGCCAAGATTTCAGTCAAGGGCGCGGACCAGGCTCCGCTTTACGCTTATCTGACCAAAGAGACACCTCCGGGCATCGCAGGCGAGATCAAATGGAATTTCACCAAGTTCCTGGTAGATCGCGACGGAAAAGTGGTGCAGCGGTTTGAATCGGCTGTGACGCCGGACTCCAAGGAAGTGACGGAGGCCATCGAGAAGCAGTTGAAATAGCAAAATGATAGAATTCCGCGCCCGGAGACTGTTTGGCAGCGATGGTCGCTTACTGCGCGCCCAGTTTGTTCAGTGCGGTCGTCCCTTTTCTGCGGACCGCTGCGGCGAGGCTTACATTAAGAAGGGCGACAAAAGAGCTGGCCGTCAAGAGTTACGCGAAATCAGTGGAGGCTAATACACCTGCCTGCAAAGCAACTCGCGTAAACGACAGCCCCGCAGAGTATTTGTCGTCTTAGAGCCAATCGCGCGGGGGCGGTTCATCGTCAAGCGTCTCCGCGAAAATCTTTCGGCCAATCGAAAGACCATCCTCGCAGTTGGTCCTATAAACCACGCCTAACTTGGCCGCAGGCAGGTTTCCACCATAGCTGCTGTGCTTCATGCCCCGCGGATTGAAGAACCCCTTGCATAGAGTCGTTGAGCGGCTTGCCGGTAATCCTCTCCACCTCTTTCGGAAGAAACAACATGCCGGACCTGGAATAGCTGAAGCGTTTGCCGGGCGTCAGTCAGCCGTTGCCTCGATCCCTTAGCCCCGAACCTTGCTTGTCCTGCTCCGCCCCAGCTATTCTCTTCCCTTATGTCCACTCTGGTTGAATGTGTTCCTAATTTTTCTGAAGGGCGCGACAAGGCTAAGGTTGACGCCATTGTTGACGCTATGAAGATCCATGGAGTTTACCTGCTGGATCGCGAGAGCGATGCGGATCACAACCGCTCGGTAATTACGCTGGTGGGCGAGCGCGAGGCTATTCAGGAGGCGGCGATTCGCGGGGTGGGCAAGGCGACCGAGTTAATCGATTTGAATGTGCATACGGGCGCACACCCGCGAATGGGAGCGACCGATGTTGTGCCTTTTATTCCCATCGACGGCGTGACAATTGAAGATTGCGTGGCCATGGCTCGGTATGTTGGCGAAGAGATCTGGAAGCGGCATCGGATACCTGTGTATCTTTACGAATCGGCCGCAACCACGCCGGAGCGGCAGAATCTGGAGAATATTCGCCGGGGGCAGTTTGAGGGAATCCGCGCGGAGATTGCGACGAACCCCGTGCGGTGTCCGGACTTTGGTGAGCCTTGTTTGCACACGACGGCGGGTGCGACGGTGGTGGGAGCGCGGAAGTTTCTGATCGCTTACAACGTGTTTCTTAACACCGCCGATGTCGATATCGCGAAGAAGATTGCCAAGACGGTGCGGTTCTCGACGGGCGGGATGCGCTTTGTGAAGGGAGCGGGATTTTTGGTGCGGGGTCTGGCTCAGGTTTCGATGAATCTGACTGATTTTGAGCAGACGCCGGTACATCGAGTGTTTGAAACAGTGAAGCGCGAAGCGGCGCGTTATGGCGTCGTGCCCGTGTCGAGCGAGATTGTGGGACTGATTCCCAAGAAAGCATTGGAGCAGGCCGCGGAATGGTTTTTGCAAGTGGAGAATTTTGATTCGTCTCTAATTTTGGAGAATCGCCTGGCGGCGGTGATGGGTGGAAAGATGGCAGTGGGCGGGCTGCGCGCGGGAGTCGAACCATTCGTCGAGCAACTGGCTGCACCTACGGCCACTCCTGGAGGAGGCAGCGCCGCCGCGGCCGCGGGGGCCATGGCGGCCGGACTGGCTGCGATGGTTGCGTCTATGTCCCGGGGCAAGAAAGCCTATTTGCAGTATGAGCAACCGCTGAGTGCCGCGATTGCCAGTCTTGCTTCGTTGCGCGAACAGCTTAAAGCGGCTATCGACGCCGATGCAGAGTCGTATAACTCTCTGATGAAGGCCTACAAGGAAGCGAAATCGGCGGCGGATGAGGTAGCCGCACAAGCCGCCATTGAGTCCGCGTTGAAACAGGCGACGCAGGTGCCGCTTGGTGTCGCCGAGAAGGCTCAACAGGTGGTGCGGATTGTTCTGGAGCTTGGGCCGGTTACCAATCCCAATATGAAGTCCGATTTGACGACTGCGTCGGCACTGGCGCGGGCGGCGATCACGGGAGCGTTGGCGAATGTGGAAATTAATTTGGAATCGTTGAAGGATCAGTCTTTCGCCGCCGACCTGCGGAGGCGGGCCGCCATCATCGTCGCCCAGTGACCAATGTTGCCTCTGCCAATCTGAACCCCGGACTCCGATTAATTACTGGGGCATCGTCCTTTCGTTTCTCGGCATTGCGAGACCAAGTAAAATAGAATGGTGAGGCCGCATAAAACGCCGGGGATGCATTCTGCATCTTATTGTCGAGGGCATGTTGCTAATCGTAAGAGCTTGTTTTCAATGAATCCCGAGGTTTCGATGAAAATTTTGAATGTGTGTTTGGCTTCTCTGCTGCTGCTGGTGAGTGTCGCTTCCGCGATGCCGTTGAACTCGTCGGCGCGGGCCGTGGTCCCAGGGGACTTGCAACAATTGATTTCTGTTGACTATCGGGCGATCAAAGATTCGCCGACAGCTATGGCGCTGAAGCAGCAGGTGCTGCCGGACAACATCAAGCAGTTTGAATCAGCCCTTAAGAGTATTGGATTGGATACGGAAAAAGACGTCGACACCCTGACCTTTGCATCCTTCCGCAGCGGCAAACAGGGGATTAAGACCGTAGGGGTGGCGAGCGGACCGTTCGATATGAAGACGGTGCTGAAGAAGATGAAGTTGCAGAAGTTTACGCCGAAGAAGTATGGCACCTCGAGCATTTATCCCATGGATGGCGGGTTTGTCATGAGCTTTCTCGACGATAGCACGCTGTTGTTCGGCGATTTAACGTCGGTTCACACGGCTCTGGACACGCGTGACGGCAAAGTCCTCTCGCTGGATACGAATGGTACGATGACCGACATGATGTCGAGCGTGGATTCCGCTCCGGTGTGGAGTCTGCTGGATCAGCAGGGCACGCAGAATGCGATGCGCTCGGCCTTGGGCGATGCCGCGAAGTTTGCCGATTACGATACCCTCAAAAAGCGATTCCTGGGCTCCTACTACACACTGAGCTTCAACAGTGGCGTCAACTTCGACATGACTGTGGTGACGTCCGACAGCGTGACGGCGGCGACCGTTTCTTCGGGAGTTAAGCTGGGACTGCTTTACAAGAAAACCAGCGCCACTCCCGCCGAAAAGATTGCGGTGGATAACACTACCGTCGACTCTGACAGTTCGAACGTGCGCCTTCACTTCAAGGCCAATGATCAGCAGTTCCAGTCGCTGATGCACTCGGAGCTTTTCACGGCCATGACCCACTAGAGAAACAACACCTACCACGGAGGCACTGAGGCACGGAGAAATCCAAGGTCTTGGTGCGTTTATTTTTTACGAAATGTTCTTGATATTGACGAGGCTTGTGCCTACTTCTTAGCGCGCCTTTCCCGCGCCCAGCCTTCTTTTATGACTTGCCGGGCTCGTCCTATGGCCAACGCGCCTGCTGGCACGTCGTCGGTGATGCAGGAAGCGGCGGCCACATAGGCGCTTTTGCCGATGCGCAGCGGAGCGACCAAGGCGCTGTCGCTGCCGATGAAGACTCCGTCTTCGATCACCGTTTTGTGTTTGTTTACGCCATCGTAATTGCAAGTGATGGTCCCAGCGCCGATGTTTACTTTTTCACCGATATCGGAATCGCCCAGGTAACTCAGATGGTTGGCCTTGGATCCTTTGCCCAGTTTCGTTTTCTTGGTCTCGACAAAGTTGCCGACGTGGGCGGCTTCTCCGATTTCGCTCCCGGGCCTGAGGTGCGAATAAGGCCCTAGAATCGCCCCTTGCGATACGCGCGAATCGGTGATGACGCAGCCAGGAAGAACAGTTACGGTGTCTGCGATCTCGGCGTCGCGGATCACGCTATAGGAGCGGATGCGGCAAGCGAAGCCAATTCTTGTATTGCCCAGAAGTTGAACAAAAGGTTCAATAACCGTGTCGGGGCCAACTTCGACGTCGATATCAATCACGCACGTCGCAGGATAAAAGATGGTTACTCCGTCAGACATCAATTGGCGGCACTTTGCCAGACGCATCTGTCCATCGATTTCGGCTAGTTCCGCGCGCGTGTTGCCGCCCAGGATCTCGCCCGCGTTTTCGGTTTTGATCACAACTACCCGTTTGCCGGCCTTGCGCAGCACTTCCGCCATATCGGTTAAGTAATACTCGGCATGGGCGTTGGAAGGGGAAAGCTTCTTGATGTTTTCGTACAACTCCTTCACCGAGAATGCGTAAAAGCCAGAATTGATCTCGCGAATCTTTTTCTGCGCGGGCGTGGCCGAGTTCTCTTCGACGATCGCTCGCACTTCGGCACTGCGTGGACTCTTGCGTAGGACGCGACCGTAGCTGGTAGGGTCGTCGAGATCGGCGCCAAGCAATGTCATTGCGGAACGCTGGGCGAGATGAAAGTCGAGCAGAAGCTTGATAGTCCGGGCGGTGATCATGGGGGCATCGCCGGAGAGCACGATTACGTAGTCGTAGCCCGCCAAGGCTTCCTGCGCAACCATGAGAGCGTGCCCCGTACCACGCTGTTCCGCCTGCAAGACGAAGTGGACCCCGGTGGACTGCAGAGCTTTTCGCACGCGCTCGGCTTCGTGGCCGATGATTGCATAGACCTTCTCCGCCGGAACGATTTGGGTGGCGGCAGCGATGACATGTGCCAACAACGGCTTTCCTCCGACTTCGTGCAAGACTTTGGGGAGTTGCGACTTCAGGCGAGTCCCCTTGCCCGCAGCCATGATGGCTATAGCAACGCGAGGGGCGACTGGGGCAGGAGGAGTGGAGACGGCTGATGAGCGAAGCGCAACCTGATTCCGACGGCGGGATTTCGTCATTTGCCTCAATATACCTTGCCCCTCCGCGTATGGCTATTTTGCGGCAGTACCTTGAAATTTTGCGGACGGAACCGCGTGCCAAAAGTATCACACCACGTCTGAGGTCCGGGGTTATAGACCGAGACCGCCATCCACAGCAAGAATCTGTCCGGTAATGAATTGCGGGGCGGCGGCAAAAAACAGGACGGCCGCTGCGATTTCATCGCCCCGCCCGTTGCGCCGCATAGGAGTTTGCTTGGCCATGCGACGCATAAAAGCGGCTGCCGATTTTTCTCCGAGGTTGATCATTCCCGGGGCAACCGCGTTCACTGCGATTTCCGGCGCCAGAGCCTTAGCCATCACCTTCGTAAGCATGTGCAGCGCGGCTTTCGAAGAACAATAGTGGGCGTGCGTGGCCCAGGGCCGCAAGCCGCCCAGCGAGCCCATGTTGATGATTTTCGATCGACGGCCTTTCCCCCGCATCCATTTCAGCGCTTCGCGCGAAACCAGAAATGGTCCGCGCGTATTGGAGGCGAAGATAGCATCCCACTGGCGCACAGTGAGTTGGTCGAACTCGGCGGTTTCATAGTTGGCAGCGTTGTTGACCAGGATGTCGATGCGGCCCAGTTCCCTTCCCGCCTGCTTCATCATGGCTTTGACGCTGGACTCGTCGGTGATATCGCAGCGCAAAGCAAAAGCGCGGACGCCCAGGGACGATATCTCGGCGACCGTCTGCCGTGCATCGCTAGCGGACTTAAGGAATGTGATGGCGACATCCGCTCCGGCCGCAGCCAAGGCCAGTGCAGAGGCGTGGCCTAATCGGCGGGCTGCGCCGGTAACCAAGGCCGTTTTTCCTAGTAAGAGTTTCGCAGAGACATCCGGCATGTCACAGATTCTACCGCTCCGTTCCGGCGTCTGCAGGCGCATCCCCGGAGAGTACCGACCAGTCGGTACTTGCGCTGGAAAACCGTCAACCCTTCGCGCTAGAATTCAGCATGCCCGAACCCCGGAGTGTCGTAGTCTACTCGCGCAAGGGGTGTCATTTGTGCGAAGTAGTTAAGGAGAGTCTCACCAAGCTCTCGCGCCGCGGCGGATTCACTTGGCAAGAAATTGACGTCGATTCCGACCATGAACTGCGCCGGGAATACAACGATCAGGTTCCGGTCATCTTCATCGACGGCCACAAGGCATTCAAATACCACATGGATGAGCGGGAGTTCCTGCGCAAGCTGGCCAGCTAAAATCAGCTTCTGACTCGACTGACCGACGACAGACACCCTCGAGGCTGCTAGAATCCCCTGCGGCCATGCTTCGCACCGAATTCTACGCCAACCCAAATAATCTCTTTGTCCACGATCTGGTTTTGCAATCCTGCCGTCAGAACGCAAGCAAAACGGCATTGGTCGATTCCTCTTGCGGCCGGCGTCTTACTTACGCCGAATACGGAGAGATCGTCGAATCGCTCTCGAGGGGGCTTATTGCAGCAGGGGTGAATGCGGGCGAAGTGGTCGCCATCTTTCTGGCGAATTCATGGGAGTTCGCCGCGGCTTATCATGCGGTCACGGTGGCGGGAGCGATTCCCACACTGTTGAATCCGACCTATCGCGAACGCGAAGTTCGATACCAACTTGAGAATTCCGGCGCGGTGCTGCTGATCAGCGATGGTTGCAATCTCGAAGGCATCGGCCTGAGCGGATTGCCGAATCTGCGGCGCGTATACACGACGCGCCGGATGAGTGCAGGCGCGGAGTCCTTCAGCAATTTGCTCAAGCCGGTAACTGTTTTTCTGCCGCAGCCAGCTCAAGCTTCCACTGAGACTCTGGCCGCCCTTCCGTATTCCAGCGGCACCACGGGATTGCCCAAGGGTGTCATGCTGTCGCATCTTAATCTGGTTGCGAACGTTTACCAGTTGCTCGGTCCGAACTCGGTGCATCTTACGGGCGAAGATCGCATTCTGTGTTTTCTTCCCCTGTATCACATCTACGGATTGAACGTAATTTTGAACCCCGCCCTGATGCTGGGCGCGACGCTGGTGTTGATGCCGAGATTCCAGGTGCAGCAGCTCACAGCGCTCATGATCGAAGAGGAAATCTCCATGATGCCGCTGGTGCCGCCGGCGATGAACGCGCTGTGCCAGGCGGCTGAGGTGGGACAATTCCCCCGCGATCATAAAGTCTATTGGGCGAAGTCGGGGGCGGCGCCGCTTGCGCCGGATCTGCCGCGGCGTTTCACGGCTCTAACCAATATTCTGGTGTGCCAGGGCTACGGGATGACTGAAGCTTCGCCGGTCACGCACGTGGGATTTCTAGATCCGGCGTTATATCGACCCGATTCCATCGGACATCCGGTGGCGCAGACCGATTGCCGGGTTCTGGCGCAATCTGAACTTGATCCCTCTCCTGAGATTGCAACCGAATCCCTTTCGGGCGAACCGGGCGAATTAGTGATGCGTGGGCCCCAAATCATGCGGGGATACTGGAAGGAACCACGAGCTACCACGGCCGTGCTGCGCGACGGATGGTACTGGACGGGCGACATAGTCACACGGGACGATGAAGGATTTTACCGCGTGGTGGACCGGCGCAAGGAGATGATTAAATACAAGGGATTTCCCGTGGCTCCGGCGGAAGTGGAAGCGGTCTTGTTGGAGCATCCCGCAGTGCGGGAGTGCGGCGTGGTGGGGCGGGCCGACGGCGCGGCGGGAGAGATTCCAGTCGCATTCGTGGCGTTGCGGGAGGGCTTCGTCTCGGGTGCAAAGCTGGAGGAAGAATTGTGCGCTTTTGTGGCCGAGCGACTCAGTGGTTATAAACAGCCGCGGCAGGTGCACTTCGTCGACGCGATTCCGAAAACCGCGTCGGGGAAGCTGCTGCGCAGGGAGCTGAGGAAGCTTGTGACGTAGCCTCAGTGAGTGCGCGCTGCGCTAGCCCTGTGCGGATCAAACCTCTGCGTATAAAAAAGAAACGCCGCCGGGACGGCGGCGCTACGTTTCGATCTTAGTCCTCGCCGATCCTATTTCTTCTCCTGACTCTTGTCGGCAATCGACATCAACTCGACTTCGAAAATCAGAGTAGCGCCCGGACCGATATCGGCGCCGGCGCCGCGCTCTCCATAGGCGAGATCGGAGGGAACGAAGAGCTGCCACTTCGAGCCTACGGGCATGAGTTGCAGCGCTTCCGTCCAGCCCTTGATCACGCCGGTTACAGGAAACGTGGCGGGTTGGCCG
>Ga0209006_10006487_pt1 | contig 10576 bp, 10 predicted proteins | sample JacPin_JW_Ref_O2_FD_188567 | JGI IMG/M metagenome (GOLD analysis project Ga0209006, IMG submission 188567) | Forest soil microbial communities from Algoma, Ontario, Canada - Jack Pine, Ontario site 1_JW_Ref_O2 (SPAdes) (version 2) | ecosystem: Environmental > Terrestrial > Soil > Boreal... | reverse complement strand
CGTGGCCACGGCGAACAGCGTGCTCGTGGTGAGTTTTGCGCGTGAGCGCATGAACGCCGGCGATAACGCATTCGAGGCGGCGCTGGAAGCCGGATTCACGCGGCTCAGGCCGGTTCTCATGACGGCCTTGGCCATGATCATCGGCATGATCCCGATGGCGTTGGGGCTGGGGGACGGCGGCGAGCAGAATGCGCCGCTGGGACGGGCGGTCATCGGCGGCCTGATGTTTGCGACCGTCGCCACCCTGTTCTTCGTACCGACCGTATTCTCGATCATTCATGGGCGCCCCGCGTCGCACCCGATTCATTCCGTGGAGATTCCCAATGCCTGAGCCAAGCGCCGCTGAGTCGGACAAGAACTTGCGCCATCAGATTCGCCGCTATTCGCTGATTCTGCTTGTCGTCGCACTGTGCCTCGCGGTGTGGGGCGAGGTCAGCCGCGTGCGGGCGCGTGCGTCGCTCGGCAAGGAAGCGGCGCAAGCGGCAATCCCCACGGTGGTCACCGTCACCCCCAATCGCACGCCGCTCGGCGAAGAACTGGTGCTTCCCGGCACCGTCCAGGCCTATATCGAGGCGCCCATCTACGCCCGCACCAACGGCTATCTCAAGGAGTGGCGCACCGATATCGGCACACAGGTGACGAAGGGCCAATTGTTGGGCGAAATTGACACGCCGGAAGTCGACCGGCAGCTGGCCCAAGCGGAGGCCGATCTCGCGACCGCGCGCGCCAACGAATCCCTGTCCAATAGCACCAATGTGCGCTGGAAGGGATTGCTCGCCACCGAATCGGTATCCAAACAGGACGCCGATGAAAAGGCCGGCGACGCCGCCGCCAAGAAAGCCGCCGCCGATTCGGCGGCCGCCAATGTGGCGCGGTTGCGCGACCTCACGTCGTTCAAGCGCGTCGTGGCTCCTTTCGACGGCGTCATCACTGCGCGCAACACCGACATTGGAGCGTTGATCAATGCCGGCCAAAGCACCGGAGCCGAACTGTTCCGCATCGCGGATATGCATAAGTTGCGCATCTTCGTGCAAGTGCCGGAGGCTTATGCCGCCGCAACCCTTCCCGGACTCGAAGCGGATCTGCGATTTGCGGAGCAGCCGAGCAGGACATTTACGGCGCGAACGGTCCGCACCTCGAACGCCCTCGACCCGACGCTCCGCACCTTGCAGGTCGAACTCGAATTGGACAACGCGAAGCGCGACGTATTCCCCGGCGCCTATGCGGAGGTGCATTTCAAGCTCCCGGCCAGCGCCCAGAGCTTGCGTTTGCCGGCAAATACGGTGCTGTTTCGAGCAGCCGGATTGCAGGTGGCCACGATCGACGGGCAGAAACGCGTGAAGCTCAAGAGCATCGTCCAAGGACGCGACTTCGGCAGCACCATCGAGATACTCTCGGGCGTCGAGGCCGACGAGGTGGTGATACTCAATCCGCCCGACTCGCTCACCGATGGCGTGGTCGTGCGCATTGCTCCGCCCGCCGCTGCATCGAAGGACAAGAGTAAACCCACATGAACGGTTCGCTCCCGGGCGCAACGTTGCTGCTCTTCGGCGCTCTGACGGCGTGCTCGTTCGCACCCGTCTACAGGACCCCGGTCAGCGTGCCGGCGACGGACGCATACAAGGAGTCCGGGGACTGGAAGGCGGCCGAACCGGTGGACAACCAAAACCGCGGTGCGTGGTGGACGCTATTCCAGGATCCGCAACTGGACGCACTCGAAGCGAAGGTGGGCGACGCCAACCAAGATTTGAAGGCGGCTTTCGCGCGGCTGCAGCAGGCGCGCGCCGCCACGCGAATCGCGCGCGCGGACTTATTCCCGACGCTGACCGTCGGTTCTACCGCGACCCGCGCCAAGGCGTCGGTCAATTCGCCGACGTACGTGCCGGGCAGGAATCCGATCTACAACAACTTCGACTTGGAAGCCGACTTATCCTACGAATTCGACGTCTGGGGTCGGGTACGCAACGCGGTGACGTCGGCGAGGGCCAGCCAGCAGGCAAGCGCCGCCGACCTGGCGACACTGAATCTGTCGATTCACGCTGAACTCGCAGCCGATTATTTCACGCTGCGCGCCGAGGACGCTCAGCAAGTGCTCCTCGATAAAACCGTGACGGACTACGCCCTGTCGCTGCAGCTGACGCAAAATCTCTACAACGGCGGCGGCGCGGCAATTGCGGATGTGGACCAGGCACAGGCGCAGCTCGAGACCGCGCGCACCCAGGCCGCCGATATCCGGCTGCAGCGCGCGCAGACCGAACACGCCATCGCAGTACTGCTCGGCGAAAACCCATCGGCATTCCATGCGGAGCCGAACCCCCTGCCGCTGGAATTGACCCCCCCGCTCATCGATCCCGGCCTGCCCTCGTCTCTCTTGGAACGGCGCCCGGACGTCGCCGCGGCTGAACGGCGGGTCGCAGCCGCCAACGCACAGATCGGCGTGGCGCGGGCAGCGTATTTTCCCGTGTTCAGTCTGGCCGCCGCAGCGGGTTTCGACAGCACGAGATCCTCCAACTGGCTTACCGCACCCAGCCGATTGTGGTCGCTGGGTCCCGCAGCCGGCGTATTGACCCTGTTCGACGCCGGCCGGCATCGAGCACAGACCGCGCAAGCGAAGGCGATCTACGACGAGCAGGTCGCGGGTTATCGAAGCACCGTCCTCACCGCCTATCAGGAGGTCGAAGACAATTTGGCCGCCCTTCGCCAATTGCAGCAGGAAAGCATCAGTGAAGCGGCGGCCGTGACCGCGACCGCCAAGGCCTTGCAACAGGCGCAGTACCGCTACAAGGCGGGACTCGTCACCTATCTCGAGGTCGCGACCAGCGAAAATACTGCTCTACAGGCCGAGCTCTCGAATGTGACCATTCTGCAGCGCCGAATGGATGCGAGCGTGCTGCTGGTGAAGGCGCTGGGCGGCGGGTGGCAAGACTCGCTCAACGTTGCGCGCCGAGAGTGAGATATTGAGGCGCCGGCGCCGCTAAATCCCGCGCGTGCACGGCCTCTGCGCCGGCGTCTGCGAGCCGTCCGATCGTCTCCACGCTGTCGGATACGAAGCGCCATGGGGTATTGGCCGGCGCATCGCCGGCGTCCTCGATGGCAAATAGGATGGCATCGCGCAGAATCGGCATCGACGGCGAATACACCAACAGCCCCTCGCGCGCGACCGCGGTCTCCGCCACGTGCAAAGCCGCACACAAGCGCCGCTTGACCTCGACGTCGAGCACGTCGGTATCGCGCGAGCGTTGGATATCCTGCTGAATGACGTTGCTGACGACTCGACCATCGCGCTGCAATACCGGCAGCTCGCGAACCCATGCCTCGGGCGGACAGGCCTTGTTCTCAGTCTTGAACTCGACGAAGGGGTTGATCTCCACCGGATAGATGCGGCACACCAACGGCCGGCGCTCGTAGATTCCGCAGCGCAGGTCCGGCAACAGATTTGGGCAGCCATCGGGTATGTGGGCGACGAGGATTGCGATGACACGCACTTGCATGGATCCGCTCGTCGCCGCAAACGACCGCCGCCTGAAATGGGCGCGTTTCGGATCCTCGAGCGCCGCCGGCTCGGGCCACAGCGACGCCTCGCAGGCGAGCTGCACCTGATGACCCGCGTCCAGCCAGTCGAGAGTTTCCTGCACGGTCAGCGGAATCTTGGTTTTCTGACAGCATTTTCCGCATTGCGTGCAGCGGAAATTCACGTCCACTTCAAACGCTCACTGGCGGGGTCGGCATTTCTCGCTTGCTTCGGTGCGGCTTTTGGTGGTTGAAGGTTACACCAGCGCGCACCGGACGTCCCGCCGGCGCCGATTTGGTGCGTCGCCGCGTCGGTGCTCGAACGGTTCGTACGCGCTGCGAAGGCGGTCGCGATTACCATAACCCGCGTCTGCATCGGCATTGCCGGCATGGAGTCGTGCTGCGTACCTCGCAACGCCGGAGGAACCAATCCAATTTCGTCTGGCCAAACGAGATAGCAGTCATCGCGTCATTGCGTTGCACTTGGAGGAATCCCTGACGGGGAAATCCTTACACATCAATTTGCGTCGACTCACTGCGGACATCTTGCATCTCACTCGGGCGCGACGCCTGCTATAATATTTTGTATGTTCGCTAGCGCACCTAGTGCAAAGAGAGGAACTGGCATGGCGCTCGGCCCCGGAGAAAATCGGCTGCTCGCGAGCATGCCCGACGAAGCGTTGGCAAGCTGGATGCCGCATCTGGAGCCCGTCGACATGCCGTTGGGCAAAGTACTCTATGAACCTGGCGCCACACTGCTGCATGTTTACTTTCCCACCACAGCCATTGTCTCGCTGCTATATGTGATGGAGGACGGGTCTTCCGCCGAGATAGCGGTCGTTGGCCTCGATGGGATCGTCGGCATTTCGCGTTTCATGGGCGGCGAATCGACACCGAGCCGCGCGGTCGTGCAAAGCGGCGGTACCGGCTATCGGCTGAAGGCGAGCTTGATGCTGGAGGAATTCAATCGCGCGGGGCCGGTGATGCACCTGTTATTGCGCTATACCCAGGCGCTGATCACGCAGATGGCACAGACGGCGGTATGCAACCGCCACCATACTCTCGATCAGCAACTCTGCCGGTGGCTGTTGCTGAGCTTGGATCGGCTGCGCTCGAACGAGATGGTGATGACGCAGGAATTGATCGCCAACATGCTGGGAGTGCGCCGCGAGGGGGTCACGGCCGCCGCGGGCCGCTTGCATAGGGCGGGGCTGATCGACTACCAACGGGGTCATATCACCGTGCTCGATCGACCGCAGCTCGAGCGCCGCACCTGCGAGTGTTACGCCGTGGTGAAGAAAGAATACGATCGCCTGCTCCCGGCAATGCTGGCGAGTTGATGCAAGAACGAATCGCCTCGCTACTTCACTTCCTGCCGGCCCGGGTCTGCGCTTCTTGCTGGGCAATCGCCTGCGCGAGGGTCACCGATTCGTGCGCGCGGTCCACACGCAGGTCGCGGATTGAGTCGGTTTCCAGGTCGATGGCATAGGACACGACGCCGAGCAGGGTCGCCTTGGTCTTGGCAAACAGCAGCTCCTCGCCCGTGTAAGGGTCGGTCTGCACTTCGCCCTTTGAGTCGATCTCGGCCACGCGCCTGGCGATCAAGCACTCGTCGATCGGTTCGCAGCCATTCTTTGCCAGAATGAGCACCATTCCGGGCTTCATGTCCCGAATGATCGGGTACTCCAAAACGACCACGACGTTTTCGCTTGGAGTTTGTTCCGTCGCCAGCGTCGAACCGACCATCAGAAGCTGGCCGCGGCCGGCGGCGGCCACCGCCTTGGCATCTGCGAGCGCGGCGAGTGCGGTGTGTGCCAGCTCCGGGCGAACGTTCGCCGGGGCCGCCGACGCGTACAACCCTACGGCTGAGGCACACAGCGCCGCCAAACCCTGTTTCATGAAATGGCCTTCCGTGCGAATCAAGTGCTTCTCTAACATCAAGTTGAACTGAAGACTGACGCGATTCCGTGTCGCGGGTTCCAAAAATGCCACTTTGTTCTTGGCTCCGGGCGCGCAGCAGGCGCTTGAGCGGCCTTTTCGAGCGTCTCGGGCGGAAATAAACCTGCCTGCTTGCCGGTCTTGACATGTGTACCATTGAGGCGCCGCCTGGGCCGGGCGGCAAGACGCGGCGTTTATAAGAAGATCCCTTGGGAGCGTTCATGAAACTATTCGTACGATGGCTCATCGAGTGGCCGAGGCAGATCGCGCAACATTTGACCTGGTTGGCGCCGCTGTTTGCACGCATCACCGTCGGATGGGTATTCATGTGGAGCGGATGGGGCAAGTTGCAGGCCCTGCCCCAGGTGACCGAGAACTTCGTCGGCTGGGGGATCCCGCTGCCCCATCTCCTCGCTCCCTTTGTCTCCGGAGTGGAGTTTTTCGGCGGATTATTCCTGCTTGCCGGTCTCCTGACCCGCATGTCGGCAGGGGCCCTCGGGATCACGATGATCGTCGCCATTCGATCGGCGAAATGGGGCGACGTCGACTCGCTCGAGACGCTGCTCGGGTTCGATGAGTTTGAATATCTGGCGCTTTTCCTGTGGCTGGCCATCGCCGGTGCGGGCACGGTTTCCGTGGATCACTGGCTGGAGCGATGGTACCGAGGCGCAAGCGCATCGAAGGGCTGACGGCTACGGCGTCGCATGGTGCAATGCAATGGGCCGTTGCATGGCGACCCGTCGCACAGTGCCGCAATCCAGCTCCCCTGGGGCGTTTACCCCACTAGCCCGCCGGGGTGCACTGTGGCAGGGTAGAGTCGCGAAGCCACATGCGGAACCCTCTATTTAAGCCCGGACGACGCGACTTATTCACCAGCCTGCTGCTGGCAGCCCTGCTGTTTCGCGCCTATGTACCGGTTGGCTTCATGCCGGCGAGCGGCACGCCGTTTCTGCTGGAATTGTGCCCCGCGACCTATCAAGTGCCGATGCCCACGCACGCTGGGCATCACCATCCGGGAACGCACGGTCATTTCGAGAACTGCCCCTTCGGCAGCGCTCCGTCGGCCGGTCCCATTGCACACATCGTTGCCTTTGCGCCGCCGCCGCCCATCGTTTCCCAGCCCCTGGTCGCGTTCGAACCCCCTCGACTGGGCGCAGATCTCCCACGCGCTCATCAGCCTCGCGGTCCTCCGTCTCCCGCCTAAATTGAGGATCAACGGCTGAAATGTCGCGGTGTGTATTCACCGTGAGCGTTCAGCCAGTTCAATTTTGAGTGAGGCGACTGCTTTGGCGGTCGCGGGAGTTTGCCAATGATTTATCCACTGAGCCGTTCGAGCATCACGGCCGCATGCCTTGCGATTGCTCCGGTATCGACCTGGGCGTGCGCCACCTGTGGCTGCACGGTCAATTCCGATGCCGCGATGGGCTACTCCGCCGCCACGGGGTGGCGCGTGAATCTCGAGTACACCTACATCGACCAAGATGAGCTGCGGATCGGCACGCACGCGGCGACCCCGGCCGAGGTCGTCAACAATCCGTCGAACCCTGCGCTGGGCGGCGGCGAGATCGAGAAAGACACGATCAACCGCTATGCCACCTTGGGGATCAACTACCGGCCCGACGCGGATTGGAGCTTCAATCTGCTGGTGCCCTATGTGGTGCGCACCCACACCACGTACGGCACGCAGCTGCAACCCTACACGTCCGCCGAAACGGCACCGGATCAGATCAGCGGCGCGCGCGTCGATAATCTCGGCGACATCAAACTGCTGGGCAACTACCAGGGACTGCTACCGACGAAAAACCTTGGGCTGCAATTGGGGGTCAAGCTGCCGACGGGTCAATACGGGACGGCAGTCGATTTTTATAACGGTCCGAATGCCGGCAGTCCTCTTGATGCGAGCTTGCAGGCGGGCACCGGCAGCACGGACATCATTGTGGGCGCCTATTACTACCAGGCGGTGAGCCAGAACTTCGATATCTTTGCGAGCGGCCAATTCCAGTCCGCAGTGGCGCACAAACAAAATCAGCCGGGCAATGATTTTCGCCCGGGCAATTCCGCGACGTTTGGCGTCGGGCTACGCTATGAAGCCAATCCGAAGTGGATACCCCAGGTGCAGCTCAACCTGTATCACAAGAGCCCCGATCAAGGTGCTCTGGCCGACACGACCGACACCGTCGGTACGGTAGCCTACATAAGCCCCGGACTCACTGCGCAAGTCACCCGCAAGCTCCACGCGTACGGCGTGGTGCAGGTGCCGATCTATAGCAATCTCGATGGCTACCAGTTGTTCCCTCGTTACACGGCGACCGCAGGGTTGAGCTATGCATTTTGAATCAGGCGGCTCGCCCGCTCGCGCTGCCACCGGCGGCATGAAAGTTGAGTCAGCGACGCGGCGCGCGCTGCTGCGCGGTGCGGCGGCATTGAGCGTGACGGGACTTGGTGCGCTGTTCGCGCCTTTGGCATCCGCCAATGCACTGCGCGTCGGTGCTCCGGCTCCCGCAGCGACGCTCGTCACGCTCGATGGGCGGCGCATCGCCACTTCGGATCTGCTCGGACGGGTCGTGATCCTCACGTTTTGGGCTACGTGGTGTGGCCCGTGCCGCGAAGAATTGCCGCTCCTTTCCGCCTACGCGACTCAGCATGCGGCCGAGGGCCTCACCGTGCTTGGATTCGCGCTGGATTCCCCCGAGGACGACCCGCGCAAAGTACAGCAAGTGGCGCATTCATTGAGTTTTCCCGTGGGCCTATTAGCCAATTCGAGTCTCCCGGGCTATGGACGCATCTGGCGCATTCCGGTGAGTTTTACAATCAATCGCGAGGGACAACTGGTGGATGATGGCTGGAAGCAAAAGGATTCCGCACTGACGGTGGAGCGCCTGAAGCGCGTCGTGACTCCGCTGCTCGAATCCGGCTGAATGAGTGTCGACGCTTGGCGCGCATGCTCGAGGCCCTATACTGCGCCCCTATGCGATCAGTCATCCGGTTGCCGGCCGCCTTGCAGCGTCGTCTCGACGCCACCATCAGCACACTTTTGACGAGTCAGCAGAGCCGGACCGTCGATTTCGGTCGGCCGCTGCGGGAAGAGGCGTTGGTCGGCCCGGATTCCGTGTCGTGGCGAATTTTCAAGAACCCGATCGCTCTATTCGTCGGCGGCGTCGCCGCCGTGGTACTTGAATTGGCGGAGCCGTCGGTTCGAGCGGGTGTGTGGGAACATTCGTCATTCCGCAAGGATCCGATCGGGCGCTTGCGGCGCACCGGGTTGGCGGCAATGGTCACGGTTTATGGAGCCCGCAGCGTTGCGGAGCCCCTGATCGCCGGGGTGGTGCGCAGGCATGCGGCTGTCGATGGCGAAACGCCGGCGGGAATCCGCTACGCGGCCAACGATCCCCGCCTGCTGGAGTGGGTGCACGCCACCGCGGCGTTCAGCTTTGCCGAGGCGTACAGCCGCTACGTTGCCGCCTTGAGCCCCTGCGAGTTCGACGGTTTCTATCGGGAGGGGACACCCGCCGCCCGGCTCTACGGCGCGGTCGACACCCCTCAATCAGTCGGCGCGATGCAGGATCTGTTCGAATCCATGCGCAGCCGTTTGAACCCCTCCCCCATCGTGTTTCAGTTCCTCGAGATCATGCGCGAAACCGCCACCTTTCCACGTCCGTTTCTCTGGCTGCAACCCATATTGGTGCGCGCAGCGGTGGATTTGGTGCCCGGGTGGATCCGCCAGCTGCTCGGACTGACCGAGTCGCAGGGGCTGCGCCCGCGCGAAAAGTGGCTGGTCAAATGGGCGGGCGACGTCTCGAATCGGATCATCCCTCTGGAGAGCCCGGCGACCCAGTCCTGTCTGCGGCTCGGCCTGCCCGCCACGCACTTGTACACGTGAATGCGCTGGTGCGGGCGTTGGGCGACCTAAGATCACATCGATTGAACGTATTCCGCGAGCGCCTCCAAGTCTGATCTATTGAGGGCGCTGGCGTACGGCCGCATGATGTCCGTACTGCGCAAGTTGCTCTGAAAAGAGCGCATCTGATTCAAGAAATATTGCGGGTGCTGTCCGGCCAATCTGGGAAAATCCAGCATGCCCTCGCCCTTTGATCCATGACACGAGCGGCAGGGCGGCACATGCAGCGTGTCGACCCCCAGTTCATAGATCTCTTTGCCGCGTGCCTGCAGCGTCCGGTCGCCGCTCGCGCCGGAACGAGCCGGTTTTGCCGACGAATAGTATTGGGCCAGTCCGTCGATCTGCGCATCATCGAGGGCCGCAGCCATCCCCCACATGAAGGCCAATGCATCGGGATCGCCGCGGCTGCGGGACCTAAATGCCTTCAGCTGTGCGGCCAGGTAATTTGCGGACTGTGCTGCGAGGTTCGGGAACTTGGGCACGATGCTGGTGCCCTGGGTACCATGACAGGTTCCGCAGGTGCTGACTGCGATTCGTTCGGCAGTGGAACGGACTTCCGGGGTGAGTTCGGCGGATTGCGCCAGCGCTGCCGTCATCGCCAACGTAATGGCCGCTGTAATGAGACGACGAATATTCATTGTCCTGCCCTCCTTAGGCACCTGCGTCAATAAGCAAACCACGTCAGGATATAAACCGTGTTGTTGTCGCGCGCGTTGCGGCCGTAGCCGTCGTAGTCCGTACTGCCGCCATTGAACTTCGTATAGCTTGTGTACTGCAGAGACAGCTTCACGTTCAGCCAGGGCACATAATTCGCCTCGACGATCCACCCCGTGGTGTTCGGGCTGCCATTCGCACTCGTGGTGACGCCGGGCTTCGATCCAATCCCATAGAGCACCGCATCAGTGCTGCCGGTGGTCGAGAAGTAGCTGGCCGAGCCGCCCCATTTGCGGCGGTAGAAATACGTTCCGGTGACCCGGGATGTGGTCAGATCATCCTTCGGATTGGCACTGTTGCCCGATGCGAAGCTTGCATCCAGCGTTTGCGATTCGTGGATACGGGTGGCCGCCATCGAAAAGATGTGCATGTCGCCGAGGAACTGGTATTGGACATCCTCTGCGACATCCTGAAATCGATTGATTGCCCCCTGCAGAATCGGTGCCGTAGCGGATGCGGCTCCCGGCAGCAGCCTGAAGGTCGCGCCATAGGCGCCGATCTCCAGGGAGTGCTGAG
>Ga0209006_10006486_pt1 | contig 10576 bp, 5 predicted proteins | sample JacPin_JW_Ref_O2_FD_188567 | JGI IMG/M metagenome (GOLD analysis project Ga0209006, IMG submission 188567) | Forest soil microbial communities from Algoma, Ontario, Canada - Jack Pine, Ontario site 1_JW_Ref_O2 (SPAdes) (version 2) | ecosystem: Environmental > Terrestrial > Soil > Boreal... | reverse complement strand
GAAATCGATCTTCTGGCTGAGGTCACGGGTCTTGGTACCTTTGACGACGTGAAGCGACACTCGATGACCATAGATGCATTCGACCGCCAGATTGCAACGCTCGATCTTCCCGGACTTATCCGTGCGAAACGGGCCACGGGCCGAGACAAAGATTTGACTGCCTTGGCCGAACTCGAGAGCCTCTTCGAAGCGGGCGAGCCATAGGCGCTCCGCGCGCACCGAGTCACCGTGATCGGCGACGAGACTCTTGGACTGACGAGGATCTCACCGAAGCGACGGCGGCGGCAGGGTGGCGCTTCGAAGAGCAGGAGCGCGAAGATCGCTGAAGCCGGGCGATATTGTCATCGGCCGGACGTCATAGTGAGCCTAATCACCACGCAGGCTCCGAGGCCTCTGGCTCCCACCGACTGCGCGCTAATCAATTGGAAGCAAGCGGGGCTGCACACACCCTCGTTCTTTAGGTTGTTTCCGTCACTCTTCCACAGCGGGAGTCGGTGCAGGCATGCTTTAAGGCGGGATTTGGCGCGTAGTCGCCAAATTCAGCGGTTTCAGAAGAGCAAGTCGAAGCCTTCGCGAGCGCCTGACGCGCCTCAACGAGTCGCGCCACATCGAACATGTGCTCGATAAGCTATCCAGGCGCATCGTGGCGCACGCACTCTTGCGTGCCGCGTTCACACTCGTGTGAACGCTCCATTCCGCCGCCACAACCAATGCGATATGCTTCAATTAACAACGTCGGCCGTGCTGTTGGAGGTTGAATGACTGCCCGCGAACAACTTCACGCATACATTGCGCAACTGGAACAACGTCTGCGCTGGGGCACCGTGCTGCGCGGCTTTGCCATCCTCACCGTGGGCGCTTTGCTGGCCACTCTCGCTCTCGTTACCATCGCCAACGCGCTGGCCTTTTCGCAGGGCAGCGTTACCGCCGCCCGTTTCGCGTTGATTTTGATTTTGGCCATCGCCGCAGCCGCCGGCCTGGTTCTGCCCCTGCGGCGCTTAACTCGCCGTCGAGCGATCGGAACGGCCGAAGCCGCCTTCCCACAATTCCAACAGCGCCTCACCACCTTCACCGAGCGCGACGGCCATGATCCTTTTATTGAACTCCTCGCCGGCGATACGCTGGACGTCGCCCGATCCGCCGAGCCCAATCAAATGGTCACCGGCCTCCGCCTTTGGGGCTCCCTCGGCGCGGCCATCGGCGCCTTCGTCATTCTGCTGTGGATGATCGCCGCCGGCCCCGGTTTTCTGGGTTACGGCGCCTCTCTGCTGTGGACCGGTCCGCATCGCGACAAGCCCGCGCTCTACGATCTGCGCGTCACTCCCGGCGACGCTGTCGTGCGCCGCCATGCCGACCAGATGGTTTCCGCGCTCCCCACCGGTCTGCGCGCGCCCAATGTCAAGTTGTACGCGCGCTATCAGAGCTCCGCGAAGTGGGAAGAGATCGCGATGCTGCCCAAAGCGGCCGGCAGTTTCGCGGGTGGCTACGAGTTTCTGTTTGCCGGTTTGCCGGAAAACGTCGAATATTACGTCACCGCCGGGGCGATGACCTCCAAACACTTTAATATTCGCGTCACCGATTTGCCCGCCGTGACGAAGATTCGCGTCACCTATCATTACCCCGCCTGGACCGGCATGCCGGCCGAGACTGAAGAGCGCGGCGGCGATCTCCGCGCCGTCACCGGCACCCAAGCCGAGTTAGATGTCTCCACCGACCGTCCTCTTCCAGGCAGCCAGCTTCAGCTCGACAACGGCCAACAAATCCAGCTCTCAGGCGGACAGAATAATACCTATCACGGCACCCTCAAAATGGATCACGATGGCGTCTATCACGTCGCCGGCGTTGAGCAGGGCCAGCCCGTTCGAGTTAGCGAGGATTTTTTCATCGAAGCACGCAAAGCTAACCCGCCGCAGATCGCGTTGGTGCGTCCCAATCGCGATTATCATGCCAGCCCCATTGAAGAGGTCACCGCTGCCGTCAAGGTTACCGATGAGTACGGACTCGCGGGCGTCGCGCTGCACTATTCGGTCAACGGAGGCCCCGAAGCCACGGTGGATCTGCTTCGCAAAAAGGGCCAAAAACAGGCCGACGGCTCGACCACGCTCTCGCTCGAGAATTTCAAGCTGGTGCCGGGCGATCTGGTGAGCGTGTACGCCACCGCCAAGGACGGCAACGCGGAATCCCACACCGACATGATGTTTATCCAGGCCGATCCGTATGAGCGCGAGTTTTCGCAATCGCAGGTGTCGGGCGGCGGTGGAGGAGGCGGAGGCGGTGGTGGCAATCCATCCGCGGAGATTTCGCAGCGCGAGAAGGAGATCATCTCCCAGACTTTCAAACAGCAGGGAGATAAGAACTCCACGCAGCAGCAGGCTGCCGACATCGCGAAGCTCTTGTCGCAATCCCAATCCACGCTGCACGATCAGTCCGTCACCCTTTCCGGCCGCTTGGAAGCTCGTGAGTTGACCGACGAAGTGAAGGCCATCGGCGACTTCCAGAAGGACATGCTCGCCGCGTCCCAGGCCATGGAGCCGGCCGCGCAGCAATTGCAGCAGCAGAAGTGGAAGGACGCCATTCCCAACGAGCAGAAGGCGCTGCAGTCGCTGTTGCGCGCCGAAGCTACTTTCCGGCAAATTCAGGTTGCGTTTGGTGCGCAGGGTGGAGGCGGGGGTGGTGGAGGCGCGGCGCGCGATCTGGCCCAGCTCTTCGAACTGGAACTCGACACGGAAAAAAATCAATACGAGACCCAGAAAAGCGCGGCTTCGAGCGCGGAGAAAAAGGCGCGAGACATTGACGATGCGTTGAAGAAGCTCGACGAGTTGGCCAAGCGCGAGGAAGATCTGGCGCAGCAGCAACGCAATGGCACCCAGACCGCCGAGCAAAAATGGCAACAGGAAATGTTGCAGCGCGAGGCGCAGCAGCTCCAGCAAGAAATGGAGCAGCAAATGACTCAAAACGGCCAGCAGGGCCAGCAGAGCGGCCAATCAGGTCAACAAGGTCAACAGAGCGGCCAAAGCGCTTCAGCATCCGGCCAAGCCGGCGGCAAGCCAGGCCAGAGCGGTGGGCAGCAATCCCCTCAACAGTCTTCCCAACAGTCCGGTGACCAAGCGGCCGACGCTCGCCAACAAGCTGCGCAGCAGGCGCTCGATCGCCTGCGTCAAGCGAATGAGGATATGAAGCGCGCCGCATCCCAGAGTGCCAGTGCAGCCGCTTCCCGCCGCGCTGCCGATCGCCTGCGCGAAGCCACCGATCTGCTGGGCGGCTTGCAGCAACAGGACGCCGCCGGCCGCCTCAATTCGATGGCCCAGACGGCCGAACAATTGGCCGCGCGGCAGAAACAGCAAGCGGATCAAGTGCGTGACTTGATGGCTCAGCAGAATGCCGCTCGCACCGGCGGCAAGCCGCTGAAATATCCGTCCGCGCAGGAAATCGACAAAATGGTCAACGATCGCCAACGCGTGAGCGACGACCTGTCGCGCCTGACCCAGCAGTTGCGCGGCGCGGCGCGTGAGCTTGCTCCCACGCAACCGGCCGCTTCCGGCAAGTTGCGCAGCGCGCTGGAGGGCATGGACGAAAACGATCTCGGCACGCGCGTGCAGCGCAGTTCAGATCAGTTGCGTAGCGGTCAGTTTTCCGATCCGGCTGAAACTGCCCTGACCGGCGATCTGCAAAAGTTAGGCCAACAGGTTACCGATGCGGCTCGCGCCTTGGGCAACGCGCAGCACACTTCCGAAGACGCCGGGCTCAATCGCGCCATGGACGATCTGTCCCGTCTGCGCGACCAGATCGCCGGCCTGGGCGGCAAGGGTGAACCGGGCGCCAAACCCGGCCAACAATTCCAAGCCGGCCAGCTCAGCCGCGACGGGCAATCGGGTCAGACTGGCCAATCGGGTCAGACTGGCCAATCGGGTCAGGCTGGCCAATCCGGTCAGTCCGGCCAATCAGGACAGCAAGGGCAGAACGGTCAGGGAGGCGCGGTGGGCAATCGCTATGCCGGTCCGGTGGGCAATCCTGGTGGTGGCTCGGTCGATCGCAACGGCAACGTGAACGGCGGTTATGACGCGGGCAATACTCGCATCTCCGGCCGTGCCGTGGCGCCGCAACAAGGACCCAACCCGGGCGACACGCAGCGCCAGATTGATCAGGGATTGAACCTTCTCAACCAGGTCCGGGCCGCGGTGCAGGATAGTCCGGAGGCGCGCCGCGAATTGCAGTCCCTGATCGATCAAATGCGCAATCTGGACCCCAGCCGTTTCCCCGGGAATCCTGCGTTGGTGGAGCAGATGCACCAGCAGCTCCTAAGCAATGTGGACGCGCTGGAACTGCAACTGCGCCGGCAGTTGGATGAAAAGCAGGGCGGGACTATTCGCAACACAGACCCGGCTAAGATCCCCGCCGGCTATCAAGAGTCGGTGGCCGAGTACTATCGCAAGCTCTCCGGAGCCGGCCACTAGCAGTTCCCGTTAAGGCGCGGCAGAGCCCGGGTTTTGTTTCTGCCGTTCCCACTCTTTACGGAAGGTGTCGTCGCGCTCCGCGACGTAGGCCTTGTATCCATCCGGATCGATGAATGCATTCGCGTCGCCGGCCTTCATCTTCTCGTATTTCGCCTTCAGGCCAAAGTAGCCTCCGTGGGCTCCCAGAAAAATATCGCAGGGAAGGCTCTTCAGGACGGCGAATGTTTTCACGTAATCCTCCGCAATTTGCGGATAAGTTTTGTTATCAACCAGAATATAGCCGGGGTTCACATTCGGACTGCCAACGATCACCACATTCAACGTCCGCGCTCCATCGCGCACCTGCATGGTCCATGTAGTGCAGCCTCTGGTATGGCCGGGCGTCAGATGCGCCACCAGTTTGGAACCGCCCAGTTCCACCGTTTCGCGATCGTGCAGCGTGCGATCCACATGCGCGCCCGGACGCCCCGGCGCGGTGCTCTCTTCTTCGGGAACATCGGCGTCCATCACCATCAACTTCGCACCGGTTTCTTGTTTGATCAAGCCGGTTGCTTCGTCATGATCGCCATGCGCGTGGCTGATCAGGATAATTTTCGTGTCGCCGTATTTGAAGCCGAGTTGCGCGATGCTCTTCTTGATAACCGGCACGTCCTGCTTAAAGTCGGAGTTGATCAGGATGTTGCCTCGCGGCGTGTTGATCAGGTAGACGGCCAGATCGGCGGTCCCCACATAGTAGAGATTGCCGGCGATCTTAAACCCCGGAAACTCCGCATGCCAATCCGGATTGCCTTGCGCCAGCACGGTGGCCGCGCCAACGGCGAACAGAAGGAGCGCTCGTCGCATCATGTGTGGTCATTATAATACTGTGGCGCACGCACTCCTGCGTGCCGCGTTCACACTCGTGTGAACGCCTCGGGCGGATTTTTCGATACTAGCGATTCAACAATGGAATATCTTTCGCCGGCGGCGGCGCGGGAACGCTCGCCAGGTACGCTTGGATATCCGTGAGATCCTTATCGGAAACCACCTTATTCGTAAAAGGCGGCATGGTGCCGGCGGGGTGGCGCACGTAGGCGATTAGCGCTGCGGCGGAAATCGGATGGGGCGCCAGCTTGGCCCCGGCGCCGCCGCCTTGGCCTTGGTAACCGTGGCAGGTGTAACAGCCCAGCTTCACGAACTGACGCTTGCCGTTCTCCGTATTTCCGGACGCCGGCGATTGGGCGCTAAGCGCGGCGGCGGCGAAGAGCGCGATTGCAATCAGGTTCCGAATCATTCAAAGCCCCCTAGCGCGGTTGCGTGATGACATCGATGAGATATGGGTCGCCGCGCTTCACAACTTCCACTCCACGGCGGATGGCGGCGCTCAAATCCTTCGGATCGGAGATGGGCCCTTCGGCCTGCACGCCCATGCTTTTCGCCAGCATCGTATAATCGATGTTGGGATTTTCAATAGCTGTTCCGATCTTGCATTTGTCTATGTCGACGCCACGGTTGTGCTGGTTGGCCACGCGCTGCAATTGCATGATCTCCTGATGATACGCGCGATTGTTGTGCATTACCGTGAGCAACGGCACGCGATGATGCGCGGCTGTCCATAACACTCCGTTGGCCATCATCAGATCGCCGTCGGACTGAATGGAAACGCTCAGCCGGCCATGCTTCTTGTTGGCGATGGCCGCTCCCAGCGCGGCGGGCGCCAGGTAACCGACGCCTTCGCCGCCCGCGCCGCCGATGAACTGATAATGCTTGTTGAAATCCCAAAGGCGCAGCGGCCAGTTGCTCACCCAGAATGGATCGGACACCAGCGACCAATCTTCGTCCTTGATCTGCGCCCATATTTCAGCGGAGAGCCGCGCGGTGGAAACAGGGCTGGCATCCCAAGCATAAGAAGCCGCGGTGCGGGTTTGCTCCAGCGCCTGTTGATTGGCCTGGGCCAGCTTAGCAGCGCGCGTTTGAATGGCTTGTTTGCGATCGTCCGTGAGCAGGCGTTTCACCGCTTCAATCAGCGCCGGCAGCGTGGCTTCCGCGTCCGCGGGGATGGAAAGATCCACCGCCTCATAGCGCTGGAAATTCTGATAGTTGCTTTTGTAGAAGAGGTCCGAAGAGCTGATGCTGACCAGCTTTGTCCCGGGCTTGATGATGGATCGCGGAATGACGTTGACCTGGCCGCCCAGCGTGTGCACCACTCCAAAAAAGTCATAAACCTCCAGCCCCAGGATCAGGTCGGCACTGGCGATGGCGGGGCGGGAGCGCTGAGTTTGATTCAGCGGATGGCGGGAGGGAAAGTTCATGCGGCGCTGCTGATCGATCACTCCGGCGCCGGTCACTTCAGCCAGCTCCACTAGCAGTTTCAAACCGGCGGGCGTGCGCGCGGAGCGGCTGGTGACGATCACCGGATTTTCGGCGGAGACCAGCATCTGGGCGAGTTCGGCCACCGCCGCCGAGTCTCCCGAGGGCGCGGCAATCTTCGGCAGCTTCGGAATGCGCCAGTCGAAATCCTTGGGCGCTTCGCTTTCCTGAAGAACGCCGTCGGCGGCCAGCAACACGGGCATCATGGGCGCGGTCATGGCGATCTGGTAAGCGCGCACGGCCGATTCGCCGAAATGGGTCAGCGAAGCTGGATTGTCGTCCCACTTGGTGTACTCGCGCACGGTGGCGCCTACGTCCTGGACAGCGTGCAGCCACTCCACGCGTCCGCGCCGTTCGGCGGCATCGGAGATGTTGCCCGCGATTACGAACACCGGGGCCTGGTCGCAATAGGCGTTGTAGATGGCCATGGCGGCATGCTGGATGCCCACCGTTCCGTGCGCGCAAACCAGCGCCGGTTTGCCTTCGATCTTGGCGTACCCGTTGGCGGCGGCCACCGAGCATTCCTCGTGCGTGAAGGTGATGAACTCAGGATTCTGGTTGCCGCCGTGATTGATTACCGATTCGTGAATGCCGCGGAAACTGGAGCCGGGCGTGGCGAACAGATATTCGAACCCGAGCGATTTGAAAACGTCCACCATGTAATCCGCGCCGGGGCGTTCCACGATCTGGATCTCTTCGATGGCCGCGGCGGGAGCAGCGTTTTCGGCAGCCCGCTGGGCAGGGGTGGGCGGCACGGCGCTGGGGCGCGCGGCGGAGTCTTGAGCCTGGGCGGCCGGTGAAGCCACCAATGCGGCTGCTCCAGCGGCGGCGCCGGCGGCCGCTCCTTTGAGGAAGCCTCGGCGGGCGAGTGGGGTGGTCTTCGATTTCTTCATGTCTCTGTACCTCCGCGTAGGTTAATGCTTTTGTTCCTTCGAGTAATCAATAAAGTTCAGCTCCTTGCACTTACCCGGATTATACGGAGCGTCGGCGACCAGGATTGTATCGGAGCCGGTGTATTTGCCTTTCAAGTACACAGGATCTTCCGCCACATAACTGCGCGTCAGCGCCATCTTGTTCGGGTCCAATATGAAACGCTCCACCACGTGCAGCTTGTCGCTGTTACGCACTGGCGTGCTTAAGAACCCCGGCGAGAAACCAACGGTGTCGACAACCAGCGTGTCGCCTTCCCAATGTCCGATTGAATGCCCAGCGCGGCTCAGCTTCACGCCGAGCGGGTGCTCTTTCATGTTCATGTAGATGGTGCGTTTTAACCCGAACTGTCCGTACTCGAGCACGACCGTGTCCTTGTTCTGCGTGATCCGGTTGACCGGTCCGTCGAACGTCCAGTCAAAGACGATGCTGGTGGTCTCGCAGCGGAAACGCGGATTGTCTTCGCGCTTGAAATCGGAGGCTGCCTTTTCGCCGGCCTCGGTCAGTTCGCTCCCGCCATAGAGCCGCGGCCCGGTGCCGGCGCGCCCACCCGCGAAGGAAACGGCAGGCCGGTCGCCCGGCTTGTATTCGGTCAATTTATCGAGCGGCACTAACCCGCCCCCTGTGCCGCGCGCATTGACCATCACCAATTGAACCGGCGCCCAGTCGCCCGCTATGTTCGGCTCGCCCGATGGGCGTCGCGCCGGCCGATCCGCCTTTGGCGCGGCTATGGGACCGCGCACCTCCTGAACGCCTCCTTGTGTCGACTTGACGTATTGCCCATAGCGATCCATCCGGGTGCCGTCGGCCGCCACGATGGTTTGCAGGTAACACGAATCGGGATCGGTCCGGTTGGGCGAAGCTTCCACCGTGATCTGCTGTCCCACCGGGAAATTCTCTTTCGTCCATCCCGAGCGTCGCAGCACGTGAACCGATCTCATTTCGCAGCGATGGTGGCTGACCGATCCGTCCTTCTCCGCGACGTCGAAGTAGATCCACGAATGCGGATTGATCATTTCGACGCGCGTGAGCTTGCCCTTGAACACCACGGTCTTGGTCATGTCGTACTCCGAGCCGCCGTGATGAGCGAGTGCCAGCTGAGGCAAGAAAATTACGAGGAACAATACTAAGGCCAACGGCATGATCGTTCTACTCCAGTGCGAACCAGTATATAGCCGATTTCCGGAGCCGGACAGGCGATCGGTGCCTATTGAGTCGGCAACTTGACCCACCACGCAGGCAGCGGGATGCGAGGGAACGGCGTGTGCCATCGTTGCGTCGCTTTCAACAATTCGGGAGTGAACTCACGAAGCAGGTTTTGCGCCGCGAAGCCGCCAAAAGCGAATGCCATGCGAGAGTCGGCATGGCTGAAATCGTTGAATCCCGCAGGCATATAAAGATTGCCCACGAATCCGCTGGCTCCCGCCCCGGCAAAGTTTGCGAACGCAATTCGGTTGTGCCCGGAATCCGATTTGTCGACGAAAGCGAAGGCCACCGCGTGAAAGCTTCGCGCCAGTGGATTTTTGCTGGTGGATGGCCGGTAGCGGAAATCTTCATGCAAGACGGCGCCAGTCAGGAACCGGCCAGTCTCAAGCGAAGTTCGGGCCGCCAGGGCGCTCGCGTAATTTCTGCCAAACGCGCCCGCCCCCACCCGCCAATCACGCGGATACGTGGAGGGCGGATCAAGCATACGAACGGCGGCGTAAACTGGCGGGACAAATAAACTGCGTGGACCAACGGTGACGATGGCGTAATCCATGAACCTTTCGTGAAAACTTTGCGGCCCGCGTGAAGTGGCCACGGGCGCATATAAAGGGTCGCCGGCCGAGGGAACGGGAGGGTGCAGATCGGGAGCTAGCGCCGGCTTCGACGTGGTTGGAACCGGAGCGGTCGATGTGCTCTGCGCATCCATCCGGAAACTGGCGAAGGAATATCCAAGCGCAAGAACAAGAGGCAGCAAGGTTCGGCGCATGGTCTCTATATATGAGCACAGATCGGGCCAGCGCGCGAGGGGGGTGATGCGCGTCAAACGTGGTGTACACTGTGTTCCTGGTACAAATAGGGACCCGAGGAAATGGAAAAAACGGTTAACAATGCGATCAAAATAATCGCCCTGTCGGTCGTGATGATCGCGATGCCCCTGGCCGCTCAGACGGCAAACTATCGCGCGCCGCGGACGGCGGACGGCAAACCGGACCTCAACGGCATTTGGCAAGCCCTCAACGAAGCCAATTACGACATTGAGGCGCATGTGGCTCGAGCGGCGCTGGCGCTGCGGCCCGGTCCTTATGGTCCAGTCCCAGCGGCGCCCGTGCTGGCTCTGGGCGCGGTGGGCTCCGTTCCTCCGGGGTTGGGAGTGGTGGAAGGCGGCGAACTCCCCTATAAACCGGAGGCCCTGGCGAAGAGGAAAGAGAATCGGGAAAACTGGGTGACATCGGATCCCGAAATCAAGTGTTATCTGCCGGGTGTTCCGCGCGCCACTTACATGCCTTATCCGTTTCAGATTTTGCAGAGCGCGAGCGCCCTGGTGATGGTATATGAGTATGCTGGCGCGGTCCGCAACATCTTTATGAAAGACCCCGGGCCGCCTCCGGTGGATTCCTGGATGGGGCAATCGGTGGGCCACTGGGAGGGCGATACATTAGTGGTGGACGTGAAAGGCTTGAACGATTCCACCTGGTTCGATCGCGCCGGAAATTTTCACAGCGAAGCGCTGCACGTTGTAGAGCGCTATACGCGCACCAGCCCGGATGTCATCGCGTATGAGGCCACTATCGAAGATCCCCAAACCTTCACGCATCCCTGGAAGATGAGCATGGCTCTCTATCGGCGCCAAGAAAAGA
>Ga0209006_10006485_pt1 | contig 10578 bp, 9 predicted proteins | sample JacPin_JW_Ref_O2_FD_188567 | JGI IMG/M metagenome (GOLD analysis project Ga0209006, IMG submission 188567) | Forest soil microbial communities from Algoma, Ontario, Canada - Jack Pine, Ontario site 1_JW_Ref_O2 (SPAdes) (version 2) | ecosystem: Environmental > Terrestrial > Soil > Boreal... | reverse complement strand
CGCCAGATACGCGCGAGCCCCGCCGATGGTCGCCTCAATCTTCGCCCGTGAGCGAACGATGCCGGAGTCCTCCAGCAACCGCGCAACATCAGCCTCGCCAAAGCGCGCGACCTTCTTAGGATCGAAATTTTTGAATGCCTTTCGAAAAGCTTCGCGCTTCTTGAGGATGATCGACCAGGAAAGCCCGGCCTGAAACCCGTCGAGCATCAGCTTTTCCCACAGCGCGCGGCTGTCGTATTCCGGCACACCCCATTCCGTGTCGTGATACTCACGCATCAGCGGATCGCTCTCCGCCCACGAACAGCGATGTACTTTTTTTGCGGCTCGCACGATCATTCCCAACACCTTATCAGGACGCAACATTGTGGCACTTTAAGGCATCTTTAAGCGCCCTACATGCCGCATTAAGGTCACTTTTGGCAGCTTACGAACTCTTAGTGTTCAATAAACGCAGAATTTCCTTCATCGAATCGTGCGACGCGGCCACCTGCTGGTCGCCAAAAATATGTGTTTCCAGCTCCAAACGCCCCGTGAAACCATCCCGTTCAAGTGCCTTCAAAATAGCGGGCCAATCCTGATGCTCGGGATAATTGAGCAGGCTCTTACCCTTAACGTGCACATTCCAGATTCGATCCTTAGGCAGCGATTCATACCCATCCGGAAAAGGCTTCTCGCCAAGCGGCAAGCTGTTGAGCGAATCCCAGTTTATGCCAACGTTTCGCGGCAATATTTTGAGTAATTTAGCCGTCTCAGCCGAGGTCCCGGCGTTCTGCGTTGTTTCATTCTCAATCAGCAGCCGAATGCCTTCCTTGTCGGCGATCGTAGCCAGTTCACCGATAACATCGGCGATGCGGGGGAATATCGACTCCGGTTCCTCGACCCTCGTGAATGTGAAAATCCGAAGCATCGGACAATTAAACGCGTGGCTGGCGCGGATACCGAGACGAAGATCCGCGAGACGATTGTCAAACGACGCCTGCGCCCGCGCGATACGGGCGTCCTTCGCCGCAGGCTCCTCGGGTCTGGAGCGCTTCGGCGAGGTGCCCGGTAAGTCGAACTTAAGAAAGGGAGTGTCGAGGAATGAAACTTTTATGCCGGCGTCTTTAAACTCCTTCATTACCTCCTGAAGCCTTGCAGGTTCCATCGAATAGTAAGGAATTCGGCCCGGACCTGGGGGCGCTGGCGTGTCTCTCAGCGAGAGCCACTGCAAACCAAACTCATGAGCGAACCGAATCGCATCTGCCGGGCTTCGCGATGCTTCATCGGTGATGGCGCTAACCCTGGAGCTATCGATGCGCTTCGGAGCGGCGGGAGCGGGAATAGCGGCAGCAAGCGTGGCTGCAAGAAACGTACGACGGTCCATTATTTCACCTCGGGATCCAGCATTCTCGCGATTCATTATACATCTAGTTGGGTGAGTTCTTGGCATTTCAATTGCATCTCTCTAGGAGCTAGGAGGAATAGTATGCCTTTGATTTACATTGTGCTGGTGCTGATCGTCGTCGGTATGGCTCTCTGGCTGATTAACGCTTATATTCCTATGGCCGGAAGCATAAAGGCTATTCTCAACGTAGTCGTGGTAATTGCGGTATGTGTCTGGGTGCTGCAAGCTGTGGGGCTGTGGAACCAGGTTCTCAATTATCGACTGTAGGCGTGTAAAAATTTCTACCCACGCTGAAAAGTTCGCAACGAGGAGTTTTTAATGCCGGGAACACTTGGAGAAGCTGGCACGGCTATATTTCGCGTCATCTCAATTTGCAGAGACGCTGAGCAAGGATTTCGAGGTGCCGCAAATGCCTCCAGAGACCCCGTCGGCATTCGTAATATTCTCGAGTCGCAGCGCGTAGAGATCGAGAAGGCGCATGATTACTTGAGGCAACGGCGGGATGCGACCGCTCCGAAACAACAGAATGCCGCTCGCTGAATATAAAGCTAAAAGAAATTTCAAGATCACTCCGGAGCCGCGGGGTTCGGGAAATCATAAACGCGCGCCCGAGCTTTCCTTCGTCGTTCAGAAGCATCAGGCCAGTCATCTCCATTATGATTTTCGTCTGGAATGGAACGGTGTTCTACTCTCTTGGGCAATTCCGAAGGGACCCTCACTTGATCCATCGGTAAAGCGACTCGCGATGGCTGTCGAAGACCATCCCCTCGACTATGGTGGATTTGAGGGCATCATACCGGAGGGGCAATATGGGGGCGGGACCGTGATGGTGTGGGACCGCGGCACTTGGCAATCGGAGGATCCGGACGTTGATGCCTGCCTCAAGAATGGCGAGCTTAAGTTTGTTTTGCATGGCTCGAAGCTGAATGGCTCATGGGTGCTAGTGAGAACCAAGGGAATTGCGAAGTCGAAACGATCCGCGTGGCTTTTGATTAAGCACAAAGATCGATATGCGTCATTGCAGGATATTACCAGCATTAAGGCACGCTCTGTGCTATCGAGACGCTCAATGGCTGGAATAGCATCGGCGTACGGTGGGGATGTGGCGCGAGCCGCCGCAAGCGACCCAGAGTAAACGACCAGCTCCGCCGGGGGAGTTAAAGAGAATGGCAGCGATCGTCTGGAAGGGCTACATCACCTTCGGACTGGTTTCGTTTCCCGTCCGGCTTTTTTCCGCCGGGCGGGCCGAGGCCGTTCACTTTCACATGCTTCATCGCAAGGATCTTTCGCGTGTGAAAGAGGTCTGGTATTGCGCGGAGGAAAATAAGCCCATTGAACGGAACGATATCGTAAAGGGATACGAGTTCAGCAAAGGCGAATATGTCGTGGTGGAGGATGAAGAGCTTAGAAACATCGCCCCCGCGACCGCCACAACAATGGAGATTCTGCAGTTTGTGCGCGAGACCGACGTCGATCCAATTTATTTTCAGAGCTCTTACTATGTTGCACCCGGAGAAGACCTGACGAAACCATATGCCGTATTTTCAAAGGCGTTGAAAGAGAGTGGGTACAGTGCCATCGCGAAAGTTTCAATGCATGGGCGGGAGCACGTCGTTCTGATTCGTTCCGCGGAAGACAACTTGGTATTGCACACGCTTTTTTATACCGACGAACTGCATAAGGGAAACAAACAAATCGCGTCACCGAAAACCGCCGCGACCGCTAAGGAAGTGGCCCTTGCGATCCAATTGATCAAACAACTTGCTGCGCCTTTCAAGCCCGGTGAATTTCACGACACTTATCGGGAGAATGTCGAAAAGCTGATTGAGCAAAAGAACAAGGGACAGAAAGTGACTTCGGAGCCTAAGCCGAAACGCGCGCCCGTTATCGACTTGATGGAAGCTTTGAAGAAGAGTATCAAATCTGCTGGGACCTCAGCCAGGGCCACGAAATCCAAGCCTCAATTTTCGCGGCGCCGCAAGGTTGCTTGAAGGCTATTTCGCGGGGCTTGCGGCAGCCTCGATTTTGGTCAACTGTTCATGCACGATAGAGGCATCTTTTGCGTTCGGCGCTAATTCCAAATAGGTTCGCAAACACTTGGCCGCCTCGCTGAATTCGTGCTTCTGCATGAGGATGAGGCCCAGCACATAGCTCAGCCTGGGGATCTTTCGGTCTTTATCGAGAAGCTGCCCCTTTCGGGCAGCGACTTCCGCTTGCTCCATGTTATTGAGTCTTGCGTTCGCGATTGCACTATAAAGATATGCCGCCGGAAAGTTATCGGGATCGAGTTGTATCCACTCACGAGAGTACCTCTCCGAATCCGCCCAATTCTGCTGTCGTTCAGAGAGGGCGGCCAAGACCTCATAAGGCTTGACATACTTCGGATCGCTCTTTAAAGCTTCCTTCCAGGCCTCGGCGGCTCCGGCAAGGTCGTTGTGGCCCTGACGCAATACACCGAGTTCAAACCACGCAATCGCAAATTTCGGATACGCCTCCACAGCCTTCGTCAATTCCTTTTGAGCAGCATCCCACTTTTGTTCGTGCATTGCCGACATGCCTTTCTCGTAGGCCTTCCTCGCATTTGGAGGAGCAGCGAGAGTAGTCGCACTCACGGTGAGGGCTTGGCCGCCCGACGACGGGTGTAGTGTAATCCTGCCGATGCGAGTGTCGTCAAGGGTATTCTTTAGAGCTATGCTGACGCGCTCCGACCAAAAGCCCGCAAGCACTGCTTGTACCTCGCAGTCTCTGAGCGCAGTCGTGAGGGGATTCGAGTAATAAGTCGAGTTGCCGATAGGTCTACTCAGGTCCTGTGCGCGACCCGCCTGGGCTGAATCCGCGCTAGTTGTATCGTTGCCGGCGGCCTCCACCTTAAAGCTGAAACGCCCCTTGGAGTCAGTCCAGGTCTCGTTTCGAGTGGCGCCTTTGCATACGCGTTGTATGAGCACTGGATCGGGTGGCTTAGAGCCATCCTGGAGCGTTACTTCGCCTGAGAAAAAAACTGCCTGTTGTTCAGTGTTGCGCATCGCCGGCGCGGGCTGGCCTAGGGCCGCTACTGTAGCTGCCAATGTCATAGCAGCGATACCCGACCATCGCAAATCAATCGACACGATTCAATTATCCTCCTGTTTGGCGTCAATTAGGGTAGCGATCGCCGGCACGGACGATGCGGATCTGGTGGTCAGTGAAGATGCTGTGGCTTCCCGGCAGCTCCACTTTCTGCATATGGCAACTGACACAATTGCGATCGGAGACAGGACAGGATTTTTGTATCGCCGCGGCGGCAGATGGCGACTTGGCGTGGCACGCCAGACAATTGTGATCGTAGCTCGCATCGTCGCGCACCAGGTTGGCATGCGGGTTATGGCACGCGGTACAGCTAATCCGCTTGTCATTCCCTAGAAAACACTTGCTGTTGGCCAGCCGGTACGGCTGAAATCGAACATTCACCTCGCCCCACGTCCGCATGCGCACGACAGTGTTCCAGGTGCGATGACAAGAGCCGCAGAATTCCGACATATCCTCGGCCGGCATGTCACCAAGTTTCTTGGGAGTGTGAGTCGGTTTACCTTGCGCAATCGCCTCCTGATGCGCGGTCGCGCCGGAATGGCAGTGCTCGCAATCGAGGCCGGGCTTCATGGATGGGAGCGTCAGCTTACCCTGATTGACTCCGCCGGAGCTATGACATCCAAAGCAGGAAACGATCTCTTCGTCGGGAGCCTCCCGCCCCATCGCTTCAATCAGAGAGTGCGGTCTTAACCGTTCGCTGCCCATGGTGATGGCGAGACCCTCGGCACTCGGATAGTAGCTAACGAGGCTTTCATAATAGTGGCCGTTGTGTTCAAGAACGAAAGTTTGCGAGGAGACTCCGAAGGCATAGCGAATCGGTAGAGTCAGTGAGCCGGTCCCATCGCTAACTGTGTACATATTGACGCCGTCTTTGTTTTCTATGACGTACTTGTAACCGTTAGCTTGAAAGGACAATCCGCTGTGCTGCTTTAGCACCACCTGATCGGCCGGCAATTGAATGCCGATACCCATGGCAGTATGCGGCTGCGATTGCGCCTCTTTGCTGTGGCAGGTAGCGCACGTATCGGCAGGGAGTGCCGGCAAGGCTAAACACATTGCTAAGAGACTGGCGCGGACCACTCGAGTCATTCTCTTTCGCTCTCGTGCTCTTTCGCCATCGCGATCGACATGCTTCGTTCGCGTCGAGCATCTTGATGACGGCCGGCCTTAGAATACGCGCCCGCCAGGCCCATATGATATTCGATGTTCGCTGGATCGAGCCGCTCGGCTGTCTCCAGACGCTCGATCGCATGAGGCAGATCGCCATTGGATGTGAGAATCAACCCGTAGGTATATTGCGCCATCGGACTGTCAGGACCGTCTTCGGCAGCTTGCTTCGCGAAAGGCAGCGCGGTGGTGGACGTCCCCGCTCGCACCATAAGAAGCGCGATCATTGCGCGAGCGTCAGGGCTTCGAGGATTCAATTCGAGCTCGCGCCTCAATTCAACGACCGCTTCCTCTGCTGGGCGGAAAGACAATAGATAACTTGCATAGAAGTAATGAACGCCGGGCGCACTGGAATAGTCTTTGACTAGCGCTTGAAATGCCGGCGGCGTTTTAGTGGTGTCGCCGGCCATCCAGAGGCAGGCTGTTTGACCTGTCGCGGTAATCAATGGCTGTTGTGAGGCAGGAATCTCTTTTGGCAATAGAGCCCGGCGCAGCGCTGTCAGCCCGACGCCCGAGATCAACGTTGGGTCTTGCAAGCCCCGGCGCACGAACGGCATGAACCTGGGCATCGCCTGATCGAACAAACCGAGTCGCGTCAGCAACAGCGCTTCGTGGAAACGCAGCACTTGTTCAATCCCGGGCTCCAAGCCGCTGCCAATCTGGATTCCCCGCCGAGTGTGTTGAAGTGCATGCTCATATTCGCCGGTCTCGAATTCGCAAAGGCCTAAAAAAGCCCATCCAGCCGCTGCTGTGTCTTCCAGCTTGACAAACTCGCCAAAGGCGCGCGCGCCGGTCTTATATTGATCGCCATCGTAGGAAAGGGTACCGAGGAACCACCACCCTTCTTTCCACGCGGGTTTCAAATGAAGGGCTTGCTGATAGAGCTCGATTGCCTGGGACGTCTTGTTTGCCTCGCGCGCCGCAGTGGCTTGCGCGGCCAGTTCCTCAAAGGTCGACGCCCTTGCTATCAGAGACACGAATACTAGGGCCAGGACCTTCATTTCGGTGTGTTCAAGTCGCACTATAACATCCTCAAGAGGTCAGTGGTCGAGGCGTGTCCAAGCCCTGAAAATAAAGGCTTCTGATGATACCTTGTAGTGATAAAATCAAGATGACATGAAAAGACTCCTGGGCCTGTTCTCCCTCGTGAGTTTGCTGCTGCCATCGGCGTTCGTTCGCGCCCAGGAGACCGCGCCCTCCGATCCGGGACTGACGATCCGGCAGTCGGTTCAAGAAGTGCTGCTGGATGTTACAGTGCGCGATTCACGCGGCCGCGTAGTGAAAAATTTAAAGCCGGCAGACCTGCAGATCTTCGAAGACGGTGTGAAGCAGGACATCCGCAGCTTCAAGTTTGTTCAGGCGCAGGCGGAGGGCAAGGGGAAAAACGCAGCGGGGCCGCTTACCGCGACCGCCAATGCCGCGACCCCTGCGAATCCACTGCGGGCCGTCAATCTGATTTGCATAGTATTTGCCAATCTGGATGCGTTTACGAAGCAATACGCGGTGAACGCGGTGAAGGATTTTCTCAAAAGCCAAAGCCAGCCTGACACCTGGGTCGCGGTATTCAACCTGGATTCGCAGCTCACGGTGTTGACGCCGTTCACTACCAATCGAAACGAGATCATGGAATCCGCGAACCGTGCATTCACGGGAACGGGGGCGGATTTCGCGCAAGTGGCCACGGCCGTTCTCAATGCGACACCGAATGTGATGTCGATCGAGGTCACGACGTCGGGAAATCCGGCGAGCGGCGGCAGTGTGAAGGCCTCCATGAATGTGACGGGAGGCGGGTTGAATCCCCAGGTGGTGAATGGAGCAGACGTTGCTACCGGCGCCGCAGCAAATCGGCAGCGCGGCGATCTGGCGGATCAGCGCCGGCAGTTTGGCGCAATAGAAGGTATGCGGCAGATGGAGCAGTTGCTGGCCATGATCCGTCAGCTCGGAACGCTTCCCGGCCGTAAGTCAGTGCTGTTTCTGAGCCCGGGGCTTGCCACGGTCGGCGACCCGGACCTGTTCAAGTCGATGCTCGACAAAGCGAACAAAGCGGACGTGACGGTTTATGCGATCGATGTGAACGGCCTTAATCCTTCGATCGATCAAAGTCAGGCATCGAGTACCGCTTTGAAGTACGCGTCGTCTATCAGTTCCTCGCAGTCCTCCACCGGCGGTAACGCGAAGCAGAACATGGAAAAGATGCGGGAAGGCGACGCCGTGGCAGACGCTGTTCGCACCACAGACACGCAGGCCGCCCTTCGGGCATTGTCCGAGGGCACTGGCGGATTCCTGATCGGCAGCACCAACGACCTTCGCAAATCCTTTCAAAGGGTGCTGGATGAGGTCGACACGCACTATGAGATCATTTACCACCCGATTTCGGACAAATACGACGGACACCTCCGCAGCATCGACTTGAAGACTTCGCGCGGCGATCTGAATCTGCAAAGCCGCACCGGATACTTCGCTTTGCCGGCGTTTGGTTCGACCACTCAATTGACGCCTTATGAATTGGCCGGGCTCGCCGCGCTCAATGTACGCCAGCCTCCGCATGCGTTCGAATTTAAAGCGCAGGCTTATCAGTTCCGCCCCGCCGCGGTAAATTCGCAAAACGATGTGGTGTTTGAAATCCCCGTTGCGAATCTGCAAGCCACGCCTGAGCCGGCCCTTAAGAGGAACCATTTGCATGTATCGCTGCTCGCCTTGGTGAAGGATTCGAGCGGCCAGGTGGTGGATAAATTCAGCCAGGACTCGCCGTACGATATTCCCGAGGAAAATCTGGCGAAGGCACGCGGCACCACCATCAACTTCACTCATCCTCTCTCGCTTGCCGCCGGCCACTATACGGTCGAGATCGCCGCGCTCGACCGCGAAGCAAATAAGGCCAGCACCAGCAAGATCGAATTCGACAGCCCCGAGCAGAAAGGAGTCGGGCTGAGTAGTATTCTGCTCGTTGGGCATATGGAGCCGGTGACCGGCAAAGTCGCGCCTGGCGACCCTCTCGAATTTCAGCCCGACCCGGCGCAGGGCAAGCGAGTGATCCCTCAGTTGGCTACCGATCTGGGCGCTAACGTCAGTCCTTACGTTTTCTTCGTTGTGTATCCTGATAAATCCCTCGCCGACAAACCGAGGATCCAGGCCGAATTTTTGATAAACGGCCAAGTACTGGCCAAGCAGGTGGCGGATCTGCCGGCGCCCGACGCGACCGGCGCGATTCCCATGGTGATCAATACCGCGGCGAAGCCGGGCAACTGCGAACTGCGGATCACCGCGCTGCAAGGCAATTCATCCTCGGTTCACAGTTTGAAGTACTCGATCGCGGCTAAGTAGCGCATGATCGCTCGACGTCTTCTGCCTTGCGTCCCGATAGCGCTTCTTGCCGCGGCTACGGCGACCGCGCCGATCACATTCGACGAAATCGGCGACAGAGCCGGCGTCCAATTCACCAGCAATAACGGCGTGACGCCTCAGAAACATCAGCCCGAAGCGATGCTCGGCGGGATCGCGATTTTCGATTTCGATGGCGACGGATACGCGGATCTTTATTTCGTGAACGGCGCGGATATGCCGTCTCTCGAAAAGAAGGGTCCGCAATACAAGAACCGGTTATTCCGTAACAACCACGACCTCACGTTCACAGACGTGACGGAGAAAGCGGGCGTCGCGGGGTCGGGCTATGGGATGGGTGTTGCTGTCGGCGATTTCGATAACGATGGACGGCCGGATCTTTTCGTCACGAGTGTGAACCAGAACCAGCTATTCCACAACAACGGCGATGGCACGTTTACTGACGTGACCGCGAAGGCCGGTGTTTCCGGAGGCTTGTTTGCGGGCCGGAAAATGTGGTCCGTGGGCGCGGCCTGGGTGGACTATAACAACGATGGATTGCTCGATCTGTTCGTCGCCAATTACTGCCAGTGGGATCCTAATGCGGAAACGCCATGCGCCTTAAACGGAACCAACGTATTTTGCAATCCGAGGATGTACAAGCCCCTTCCCAATACTCTCTATCGAAACAATGGCGACGGCACTTTTACCGATGTGTCCCTTGAAACCGGCATCGCCGCGCATCCAGGCCGCGGAATGGGCGTGGCCGTGGCCGATTTCGACGGCGATGGATTTCCGGATATTTTCGTTGCGAACGACGATCTTCCCAACCAGCTTTTTCACAACCGCGGAGGTAAGAGTTTTGAAGAAGTCGCCGATGAATCCGGCGTATCGTTGACCGAGGGCGGCAACGTCATCTCTGGCATGGGTGTCGACTTCCGCGATATCTTCAACCGCGGCCTTCCTGATATTTGGATCACGGCGATCGAGAAGCAGACCTTCCCTCTCTTCAAGAATCTCGGCCACGGCCAGTTCGCCGAGGGCACCGCGATGGCTGGACTCGGGCTCACCACGGCGGAGATGTCCGGCTGGTCCAATGCGATCGTCGATTTGGATAACGACGGGTGGAAGGACTTGTACGTCGCGCGATCCAACGTGCTCGACAACGTGGCCCAGTTTACGCAACGCTCCTACGCCGAGCCGAACACGGTCTTCCGCAATCTCGGCACGGGAAAATTTCAGGATGTTACCACCACCACCGGCCCGGCGTTCCAGATGCCGTCCGCAAACCGTGGTGCGGCTTTCGGCGACCTCGATAACGATGGCCGCATGGACCTGGTAGTAAACGTTCTCAACGGCAAAGCGAAGGTGTTTCATAACACCACCAGGAACGACAATCATTGGATTCTTCTCAAGCTGACGGGCGTCAAGAGCAATCGCATGGGAATCGGCGCGCAGATCCGTCTGACTTTGGAAAATGGTTCGGTCGAATACAATCACGCCACCACCAGCACCGGGTACGCGAGTTCGAGCGATCCGCGGGTCCACTTTGGTCTGGGCGCATCGCGGGTCGCCAGGGAAATTCAAATCGTGTGGCCCAGCGGCCGCAAGCAGGTGCTGCACGACGTCACCGCGGATCG